>OKSV01001093.1_pt1 | contig 12910 bp, 6 predicted proteins | sample 1601261 | NCBI WGS metagenome assembly OKSV01 (sample SAMEA3879560, study PRJEB24766) | human gut metagenome | biome: human-associated habitat; feature: feces | place: USA | collected 1985/1987
GGCAATGTTAACATTTGAATCAGCAGACCAAAGAAAACAAAAAGAAAAACACAGGAAATACCTTGATAAAGACATTTCCTGTGTTGCTGTAAATACAAAAACATCTGCATAATCGACGCTCCTCTGTCTGTAAATTTTACGTAATAAATACGAAAATTTCCAGTAATAATCCGCATCTATTATAACATAAAATAGACAGACAAAGAAATCATCTACCCACGGGATAGAAAAGAACGCTGAGCCGTCCCGCCTACCTTAACTTAGCTGCACTTACTCCAGCCGCAGTTCTTGCAGGTATTGCAGCCTCCTTCAAAGACAAGGGGTTCCCCGCATTGAGGGCAAAAAATATCTTCCGCCCGTACTTTTTTGGTGACGGCTTTTTTCACTTCTTTGGTGGGAATCTGAGGGGCAGTTTTGCCTGTCAGTTCCTGCTGTACTTCGTTATACATATCAAGGAGCGCATTACCAACCGCCAAGGGACAGCATGACCCACGGCTTGTATCCCCTCTTGTGATCCGCCGCACGGCATAACTGGGGCAGTTGCCCGTGGAATTGAGCTGATCAATGATGGTATAGATATCAATACCAGCACGGGCCGCAATGGAAATCATCCGGGACAAACCAATCATGAAATTGTTGCAGCCGCCGGTGGATCCTTTGCTCAAGTAGGTTTCCAGAAGGGCTCCTGTTTCTGGATCAAAAAAGGCCATGCAGTGCAAACTGCCGCAGCCAGTGATCAGTTTTCGTTTCTTGCCGATGACATGGTCATCAATGGCAACGATTTCTCCGCGGGCAAGGCCTTCCCCTGCAATGGGGGCCTCTTTTTTATGATCTTCCACATGCGTCGTGAGGATACCGGCACGCTTGCAGCCATCACGGAAAATGGTGACACCCTTGCAGCCGCTTTCATAGGCAAGCAGGTAAAGATGTTCCGTATCTTCAACAGTAAAGCTGTTGGGGACATTGACAGTTGAACTGATTGAAGCGTCAATATGCTGCTGGAAAGCGGCCTGCATGGCGATACGATCCTCATAGGGAAGGGTCATAGCCGTGACGAAATAAGAAGGCAGCTGGGAGTCATCCTTGAGATCATGCTGCTTCATATAGCGTTCCACAATGGGCGTATAGACCTTGTAATAGACATCGGCCGCATGAAGGGATTCTGTTTTACGCTCATAATAGTTTGCATAAATCGGCTCAATGCCGCCGGAAATACCCAGCATCGTTGAAAGGGTTCCCGTCGGCGCAATGGTCAGAAGCTGGGAATTGCGAAGGCCATATGATTTCACAAGCTGTACGGTTTCTTCCGTCGTATTGGCTTTGAAATAAGGGGTTTCCATCACTTCTTCTGCGCAAAACTGCTCATAAGAGCCGCGCTCTTTGGCAAGAAGGGCAGAAGAAGCAATGGCCGTATCTGCCATAGTAAAGCCCAAGGTATGACAAAAATCAACCGCTTCCTTACTGCCGTAGGTCAGGCCCATTTTAAGGAGCATATCACCAAGGCCCATAATGCCAAGGCCAATCTGGCGCCATTTGGCAACACTTTCCCGCTGTTCTTCCAAGGGATGGAGCGGGAGCCCCTCTTCAAGTACATCATTCAAGGCTCGGACAGCCACATGGATTGCTTGCTTGAATCCTTCCTGATCAAAAGAAGCCTCTTCCGTGAATGGGTCCTTGACAAATTCCGCAAGGTTCATGCTGCCAAGAAGACAGGAACCGCCTGCTGGAAGGGGTTCTTCCGCACAGGGATTGACACCGGCAAACTGGAAGGATTTAGTGTTGGACAATAGGTTCCAGCTTGTAATCCGGTCCCAGAAGAGCGCACCCGGTTCCGCGTAATCCCAGTTCGTCTCCGCAAGAAGATGGAAGACCTCCGCCGCATCTACCAAGGACTCGATGGTCTCGCCCGTTTCTTTGCGCGTATAATGAAGGCGGAACTTGCGGTTTTCTTTCACGGCCTCCATGAAGTCGCCACTGATCCGAACGGAAATATTGGCTTTTGTCACTTTATCCAGGTCTGTCTTCAATTTAATGAAGTCAACAACATCAGGATGGGAACAATCAATGGAAATCATGAGGGCTCCACGGCGCCCATTTTGCCCAATCAGCTCTGTTACAAGGGAATAAAGGGTCATGAAGGAAATGGAACCGCTCGTCTGCTTGGCCGCGTTGTTGATATGGGCTCCTTTAGGGCTCAATTTTGATATATCAATGCCACAGCCCCCACCGTAACTATAGGTCCGAGCCAGTTTCCCTGCCCTGTCAAAGATGCTCTCAATGCTGTCTTCCGGCGGTTCTACCACATAACAATTGGAAAGGGTAATCTTCTTTCCCTTGTTTTCAAGGCCTCGGTTAGCCAGGATGCGTCCTCCAAAGAGGAATTTTTGTTCCTTGATCAATTCCCGGACTTGCTCATCACCGCCGCTTACCCTGTCCAGCCAGGCATCAAAAGTTTCACTGTCATCGCGGTACTTGTTTTGCCAAATATCAAGACCCAGCTGATTATCTGCGCCAAGCCATTCCTGAACTTCCATAATCGTCTCCCCTTTTCAATATCTTGTTGTTCGGTTTTCAATTACTCACTATATATAGTGTTTTTTTATTTATACGGTATTTATCGTAGCAGGAAGTCCAGCTCCCGTCAAGAAAGCATTTTCCAAAACCTTGTCAAGATGGATTGGACCATTTTTTCTCATTTTGGTTAGCCGGTAAATACCTCCGTTCTTCCTTTCTTGTAAGATGATCAATGAAAGAAATCGCCTGCAGCACAAGAATAAAGCCCTGCAGGCATATAGTTTTTGGGAAAGGGAAAACCGTGCCATGAAGCATCATCCTTCACAGCACGGTTTCATTCAAATAAGAATCAGAACTCACCCAGCACGATTTCGCACAGATTTTGGGCGTGATCGGAAACACGTTTCATATTAAGCAAGAGTTCCAGCATGACAAACCCCGTTTCCGGCGTACAAACGCCACGATTAAGTCGGTCCACATGGGAGCGGCGCATGGCTTTTTCCTTTTTCCGGACTTCATGGGAACGGGCAAGTGCCGTCTTGGCAAGATTTACATCATTATCTTCCAGGGCCTGAAGGGCATCCGCCGTGGTCCGTATGACCATGTCCCCGATTTCCTTCATCTCTTCCGCAGCTTCCGGAGAAAATGAAATTCCGTCTTCATTCATGGACTTGACTCGCTTGGCAATGGTTTCGGCATGATCTCCAATACGCTCCAAATCCATGCAGCAGTGAAGCAGACCTGTATGGATATTGGTCAGTTCCACGCTGAGGTTCTTTTCCGACATCTTTGTCAAATAGACCGTAATGGCTTCTTCCAAGTTGTCAATGACCGGTTCATGTTCCTTAATATACTTGACCTTTTTGGAATCATACTGATTGATACAGCTGAAAGCCCGTTTGGTATTGCCCAAGGCAAGGCTTCCCATACGGCTCACTTCTTTTCTTGCAAGGCTTAAAGCAATGGCCGGTGTATCGAGCATGCTTTCATTGAGGAACTTGGGCTGGTAGGAGATCTCGCCATTTTTATTGGGCATGATCTTTTCAATGAGTTTCGTGAACTGTCCCGCAAAAGGCAGGAAAAGAATGGTATTTACAACGTTAAATACTGTATGGGCGTTTGCAATCTGTCGGGAGATATTTCCCGCTGGAGAAATCTTCAAGACCAAAGCCAAAAACTGGCTCAATAAAGCAATGGCGATGATACTCCCGATTAAATTGAAGAGCACATGGGAAAGGGCCACACGTTTTGCATTGATGTTGGCCTGCAGGGTTGCCAAAACGGCGGTAATACACGTCCCGATGTTATCCCCCAGCAAGACAGGGACAGCCCCTTCCAGCGGGATAAGACCTTGACCGGCCATGGCCATCAGGATACCGACCGTTGCTGAAGAGGACTGGATGACAACTGTCATACATAGACCAACCAAAAGGCCCAGGATGGGGTGTGTGGAGAAGCGGCCGATAAATTCCACAACGGCCGTATTATGACGCAGGGGAGCCACGGAATTGCTCATCATCGCCATCCCTAACATGAGGATACCAAACCCCATGAGTACTTGGCCAATATCTTTCATTTGTCGTTTCTTTGCCACTGTACGGATCAAAAAGCCGATGGCAAGGAGCAAAGTGATATAATCTGTCAGCTTGAACGCAATGAGCTGAGCCGTAATGGTTGTCCCAATATTGGCCCCCATGACAATCCCAAAGGCTTGCTGCAGGTTCATGAGACCTGCGTTGACAAGCCCCACGGTCATGACCGTTGTTGCGCTCGAAGACTGTAAAATGCTTGTGACGCCGGCACCTAAGGCAACACCATAAATCGTGCGCTTCGTCAGTGCCCCTAAAATCCGCTGGAGCTTACTGCCGGCAGCAGCCTGCAGGCCGTCGCCCATGAGCTGCATACCGTAAAGAAAGAGCGAAATCCCACCAAGGAACAAGAAAAATTGAAGCAAGGTAATCTCCCCCGTTAACATAGATCATACTGGATGCGGTCTACCATTTCATTACAAATTATTTACTTGTCTATTACATGATTTTACCACAACTTTTTCCATCAAGCTATGGGAACTGACCTGATTCCTCCTATTTTTACGCGGATTTTACACGTCCTAATGGCAGCAAAAAAAAAGTACGTTTCATCAAATAGTCATATATTTTTCATGAAATAAAATTATCGTTCGAAATATATCGAACATTATTTGCTATCTCTAAATTATCATTTTTAAGCTTAAATTTGGTTCCAAAAATCTTTTTTATTTTTTTCTCTGTTTAAGTCTATTATTAAAAGACTTTTGTGTTTATATAAAAGATTTTACTTTGGATTGTATTTCTTTTGTATTTCTGTCATATCCTTGCTTTTTTCTATGATTACAAAAAGGATGAGCTCGTTATCAGAAATCAGATCAATGCCTTGATTCTTCCCATTAAAACTAGGAAAAAATAGATTCTTACTACCAATATTAATTCTTAATTAAAGTTTTTTTTGCTTAAAAGGCTTCTTTTTATCCACCTAACGTCCCATTTTTATGACGGGAATCCCTGATTCAGTTTCTGTTTTGCACATTGTATGCAAACTCCACTATACAAAAACAGTCTCATATGTTACATAACAACTATGCTGTCTTATTCTTGACTTTTTGTAACATAAAGGTTACACTATTCATAACGAACAAGGCACGGAAAGACTTTTTCTATTGTTCGGTGTTTTCGTTGGTCTGTTTTTTTATTACACTGTATGGATGGAGGAGAGAACGATGAAAGCAAAAAAAATGGTAGCGGCATTCCTCGCAATGGCAGCAGCAACCGCTCTGATTGCTGGCTGCGGCGGCGGTGACAAAAAGGAAAGCAGCGGCGGTGAAAAGAAATTCATCAACATCGCAACAGGCGGTACGTCTGGGACCTATTATCCTTTGGGCGGGGCCTTGGCTGATATCCTTAACAAAAATGTCAAAGGCGCCAATGCTTCGGCTCAATCCACAGGCGCTTCCGTCGCAAACGTCAATCTCTTAAAAGAAGGCAAGGTTGATATCGGCTTTATCCAAAACGATATTTCCTACTATGCCGTAAATGGCGTTGAAATGTTCAAGGATAAAGCAGTAAAGAATCTTAAAGGCCTTGCCACCCTTTATCCGGAAACAATCCAGATTGTAACGACAAAAAAGACGGGCATCAAGACATTTGCTGATATCAAGGGCAAACGCGTCGCTGTTGGGGCTGCTGGCTCCGGGACGGAAGCCAACGCCCGTCAGATCCTCGAAGCAGCCGGAATCACCTACGATGACATCAAGGTCCAGTACCTTTCCTTTGGGGAAGCCGCTTCTGCCTTGAAGGACGGCAATGTGGATGTTGCTTTTGTAACAGCCGGATTCCCTACGGCAGCAATCCAGGACCTTGCTACCCAGCATGAAGTCGTGCTCCTGCCCGTTGATTCTGCCATGGCTGATGCCTTGATCAAAAAATATCCGTACTACACCAAGATCAAGATTCCTGCCAAGACTTACAATAATGTAGACACTGACGTAGAAGCTGTTGCGGTCAAGTGCATGCTCGTTGTTACAGATAAGATGAGCGATGAACTGGGCTACGATATTGTGAAAGCTCTTTATTCCAATCTTGACCGGATGAAAGCAGCTCACAACGTTGCAAAACTCATCACCAAGGAAACGGCCAAGGAAGGCATGTCCATTCCTCTGAACAAAGGTGCTGAAAAGTTCTTTAATGAAAAATAAGTAAAAAGCGGCGATCTCATATGGCAAATTGCACAGACCGGACACCACCCTCCAGTGGGGTTCGGTCTTTTTTTAAAAAACCCCTGTTTTTCATTATTTTGATTCTCCTTCTTGCAGGAGTCTCCTTCTCATGGTACGCAACAAGGCTCATCCTCGTCCTGAAACCTTCTGACGGTGCAGCGCCTGTAGTCTTTTCCGTCAACGAAGGAGACGAATGGGTTTACCATTATAAGCATTCGGTCCAACAGACCCCCTGCTATGAATACTTCCGGATCAATGGGCCCCATAACATGACCATGACCCACACCATCTATGAATCTTATGGAGTTGGCCTTCCCTATAGTCTCACGGACGGCGCCTTCAAACCATTAAAAAAAGAGGGTAAATTTGAGATGAACCGGCCCTATGAAAAGATTGCCTTTCGGGCGGCCAGCGAGGCCCGCCCCAGCGTCACCTATGGAAACAGGACCATTGATCTTGTGAATCAATTTGGTCAAGGCACACGCGTTGATGTGCTCAGCATGAAACGATATACTTTCTGGTTCATGGAATCATGAACTGGAGAAAGGAAGTGGCTCTCACTATGACAGAAGAAAAGAAACAGACAGCGCCCCAAGAAATGTCTGCGGAAGAAGTCATGAAAAAATATGATAAGGAATCAGACAAGAGAAACCCCGTAGGTGCCTGGCACTATATCATTTCCGGCATTTGCATCCTCTTTGCCTGTTTCCAGCTGTATACTGCAATCTTTGGGGTGCTTGACGCCCATCTGCAGCGCACCATCCATTTGATGTTTGGCTTGACGCTGATTTTTCTCCTTTACCCAGGACGCAAATCCTGGTCCCGTTCTTCCATGAATCCCATTGATGTCATTTGTGCCCTTCTAGGGATTGGCACCACAGGCTATCTGCTCCTGAACTACCAGGAACTGGTCCTGCGTGCGGGTCTCAATACCCAGACAGATATCATCGTGGGCATCATTGGTGTCCTCATGGTCTTTGAAGCAACACGCCGCACAGTCGGCTGGCCGATGCTGACCGTTGCGCTCATCTTTGTAGCCTATGCCTTCCTCGGCCCTTATATGCCGGGGATTCTCGCCCACCGCGGCGTTGGCTTTGACGAACTTGTCAGTCACCTCTTCTTTACGACAGAAGGCATCTTCGGTGTACCCATGGGGGTATCGTCCACTTTTATCTACCTCTTCATCCTCTTTGGTGCTTATCTTGATGCCACGGGCCTTGGCAAGTTCTTCATAGATATGGCCAATGCCCTTGCAGGCTGGGCCATTGGCGGCCCGGCTAAAGTTGCCGTTCTGTCAAGCGGTCTGATGGGGACAGTTTCCGGTTCGTCTGTAGCAAACGTTGCTGGTACCGGATCTTTTACGATTCCCATGATGAAAAAACTGGGCTATCGTCCTTCCTTTGCCGGAGCAGTTGAAGCGGCGGCCTCCACAGGCGGTCAGCTTATGCCGCCGGTCATGGGTGCTGCGGCCTTCTTGATGGCAGAATTTGTTGGTGTCCCTTACATCGAAGTTGTTAAAGCGGCCGTCATTCCGGCCCTTCTCTACTACACAGGGATTTGGCTGAGCGTCCATTATGAAGCCAAGAAATACGGCCTTAAAGGAACGCCTCGCGACCAGCTTCCAAAATTTGGCCCCTTACTCCGGGAAAAAGGTCATCTGGCGGTTCCCCTGATTGTCATCGTTTACCTGCTTGTATCAGGCTATACTCCGATGCGTGCTGCCCTTTATGCCATTGGCCTGACGATTGTCTGTGCCTGCATGAGAAAGAATACGCGCATTACCTTTGCACAGTTTATAAATGGCCTGGTTGAAGGGTCCCAATCCGTACTGGGTGTCCTCATTGCCTGCGCTTCGGCAGGCATCATCATCGGCGTCGTCACAAAGACCGGCGTCGGCCTAAAACTTGCTACGGCTCTGCTTGACCTTGCTCAAGGCAAGATGATTCCGGCCATGTTCTTTACGATGATTACCTCCCTGATCCTCGGCATGGGCGTTCCGACGACGGCAAACTACGTCATCACCTCGACAATTGCAGCCCCAGCCCTCGTTCAGATGAAGGTTCCGGTTCTTGCGGCCCATATGTTTGCCTTCTACTTTGGGATCGTCGCAGACGTTACGCCGCCAGTTGCCTTAGCTGCTTATGCCGGATCCGGGATTGCTGGCTCCAACCCCATGAAAACAGGCGTTACGGCAGCAAAACTGGCCATTGCCGCCTTCGTCGTGCCCTACATTTTCGTATTGGCACCGCAGCTCCTCATGATCAATGCCACGGTACCCATGATCCTGATGGCCATGGTCACAGCTATTATCGGCATGTGGGGCCTGTCACTGGCCATGATTGGATTCTGCCAGCATCCCCTGACCGCACTGCAGCGTATCGCCTTCTTTATTGGCGGCCTGTGCCTCATCATTCCTGGCAGTATGACCGATATCGCCGGCATCGGCATCCTCGTCCTCTGCTATCTCTGGCAGAAAAAGAATCCGGGTGGCCCGCTGCCAAATGTAGGAGACTGATTTGCGTACTGTCGAAAAGGAATGCTATGGATCATAGTTTTCCTCGTTCGCTTCTCTTCTTACGGGAAACACCCCTTACCCATTGCCGCGGGTAAGGGGTGTTTTCTCTTTGGAAAGGTTGGAGGAGTCGGCGCACAAATCGCGCCGATACTCCAAAAAAGCGTGCCACCATTGCTCAATTTCTCATTTTTATGATGCAATGGTAGCATGACGATTCGTAGTTTGTTTCGTTTCTGATTGGGGGATACCTTACGCCTGGGCGCTTCCCCTCCTAACCTCGTGTCGTCACCTCCAGCGCCCAGCTTATCAGGCAAGAAGCTTTTATCAGCCTATGGACCTAGACGCAGCCATCTGCGTTGTCGCCCACGACCTCGATCGCCTCGACGTACACAAATCGTACGCCGTCGTCGATGAGGCCGGGTGCTCCTAGCATCTGACTACGTCTAGGCCATATTTGAAAAAAGCAAATGGGACAAAAAAATTGTGAGGGAAAAGACCGTAAGGCCGGCGCCAAACTGTCTCCCTTCGGTCGTGGGCGCCGAATTAATTTCGCCCTCAAACAGGTTTCTCGGACTTCCGCTATCGCTCCAAAAGCGTCCTTCGAAACTTCGGGCGAATGGTCCTCACTACCGTTCGTAAGGAAACGTCGCTGCGCTCCTCATCCACCACCGAAAGGGCATGCTATCATGCGATTTACAATCCTACTAAGAAAAAATGTTTGCAACACCTTCTTACACGAAAACGGTTCCTTTACTTCTGCAGCCGCAATGGATTTATACTTGTGCGGCTGTAAGGGTTAATCCGACTCGCGCTCCGCCTTTGTCGCGCTCCCTGGATAAGCGCCCTGTCACGATCTCTCGCTTTGCTCTTTCCAAGGCGCAAAGGGAGCTCGCGAATCGATCGGCGATGCGCTTACCACCCTGGTGGGGCGGATCGATTTTGGAGAAATCGAGTTCTAAGGGAAAAGACCGGAAGGCAAAAGACCAGAAGCCAAAAGATTGGAAGGCTAAAGCCCTATGGAAATAGACCACCGGACGGTGTCACAGAAGCCGATAGAAGCGCATTTCTGCACCAGACATACCATCATCATAGAGAAACAGCAAAAGGGAATCCCCATCCAAACAAGGTTTGGATGGGGATTCCCTTTTTTTCTAAAAAAAAGACCGCCGCAAATGCGACGGTCTTTTGAAGACTCAATTATTCAGCGTCCAGCTTTTCATAGCCAGCGCGGCGTTCTTGAGCATCTTTCTTCGTCTTAGCGAAGAGTTCTTCAGCCTGATCCGGGAAGGCTTTAGCCAGGGATGCATAACGAACTTCGCCCTTCAGGAAGTTTTCGAATTCATCGAAGTTCGGAGCCTTGCTGTCGAGGAAGAAGGACTTCTGTCCCTGTTCCTTCAGTTCAGGATTATAACGGTAGTTGCACCAGTAACCGCAATCAACGGCTGCCTTTGCTTCGAGCTGGGAGTGACCCATGCCACGTTTGATACCGTGGTTGATGCACGGAGCGTAAGCAATGATGAGGGAAGGACCATGGTAAGCTTCAGCTTCCTTGATTGCCTTCAGGGCCTGGTTCTTATCAGCACCCATGTTGATTTGAGCAACATAGACATAACCGTAGCTCATAGCCATCATGCCGAGATCCTTTTTCTTGGTTCTCTTACCGCTGGCAGCGAACTTAGCAACAGCAGCTTCCGGCGTGGACTTGGAGGACTGGCCGCCCGTGTTGGAGTAAACTTCGGTATCGAAGACAAGAACGTTGACATCATCGCCGGAAGCGAGGACGTGATCCAATCCGCCGTAACCGATATCGTAAGCCCAGCCGTCACCACCAAAGATCCACTGGGAACGTTTAACGAAGAACTGTTTGTCGTTGTAGATGGCTTCGAGTTTGTCGTTACCGCTCTTTTCAGCTTGGAGCAGAGCTTCGAGCTTTTCAGCGCGTTCACGGCTGCCTTCGCCAACTTCAGCGTTAGCAATCCAGTCTTCCATAGCAGCTTTCAGGTCAGCGCTGACGGAATCCTTAACGGCTTCCATTTCCTGAGCCAGGCGTTCACGAACGGCTTTGACACCGAGATACATACCCAGACCATATTCAGCATTGTCTTCGAACAGGGAGTTAGCCCAGGCAGGACCATGACCCTTATGGTTCTTGGTGTACGGCATGGAAGGAGCGGAAGCACCCCAAATGGAGGAGCAGCCCGTAGCGTTAGCAATCATCATGCGGTCACCATAGAGCTGGGTTACCAGTTTAGCATACGGAGTTTCGCCGCAGCCTGCGCAGGCACCGGAGAACTCAAGCAGCGGCTGTTCGAACTGGCTGCCCTTAACGGTGTATTTATTCATCGGGTTGGTCTTTGCAGAGACCTTCTTGATGCCATATTCCCAAGCATCTTTCAGATGTTCCTGGGTAGCAAACGGCATCATGACAAGGGCTTTTTCCTTAGCCGGGCAAGCGTCTACGCAGTTGCCGCAGCCTTGGCAGTCCATGGGGGAAACCATCATGCGGAAGTGCAGGTCCTTAGCGCCAACAGCCGGTTTAGTCGTAAATTCTGCAGGAGCAGCCTTTACTTCTTCGTCGTTCAGGAGAACAGGACGGATAGCAGCGTGCGGGCAGACATAAGAGCACTGGTTGCACTGAATGCAGTTTTCAATCTTCCATTCAGGAACATTGATTGCAATGCCGCGTTTTTCATAAGCAGCCGTACCAGCAGGGAACGTACCATCAACCTGGCCCATGAGTTTGCTGACAGGCAGGTCATGGCCTTCCTGTTTGTTCATGGGAACCATGACATCGTCAACCCAAGCGTTGCCCGTCTTCGGATAGAGTTCCGTATCAGCCGCATTTGCCCAAGCAGCAGGAACTTCAACCTTATGGATGGCATTGACGCCCTGGTCAACAGCAGCGTTGTTCATGTCAACAACCTTCTGGCCTTTCTTGCCATAGCTGGTGACGATGGATTCCTTCAGGTACTTCACAGCATCTTCAACAGGGATGATACCGGTCAGTTTGAAGAAAGCAGCCTGCATGATCATGTTGATACGACCGCCAAGGCCGATGCTTTCAGCAATCTTAACAGCATCAATGGTGTAGAAGTTGATCTTATGTTCAACAAGATAACGTTTCAGCTGTCCTGGAAGTTCCTTATCCAGTTCTGCATCGGTCCAAGGGCTGTTCAGGAGGAACGTGCCGCCATCTTTCAGGCCAGCCATGACATTGTAGCGATGAACATAAGAAGAGTTATGAACAGCTACATAGTCAGCCGTGTTGATAAGGAACGGCATATGGATCGGAGTATGACCGAAACGCAGGTGGGACACGGTAATACCGCCGGACTTCTTGGAGTCATAAGCGAAGTAGCCCTGTGCGTACATATCGGTCTTATCGCCGATGATTTTGATAGCGCTCTTGTTGGCGCCAACCGTACCATCGCTGCCGAGGCCCCAGAACATGCAGCTCGTGGTGCCTTTCGGGGTGATGTCGAATACTTTTTCCTTCGTGAGGGAGGTGTTCGTTACATCATCAACGATACCAACGGTGAAGTGGTTTTTCGGTTCAGCCTTCTTGAGGTTGTCGAAGACAGCCAGGGCATCGCCAGGATAGAATTCCTTGCTGCCGAGGCCGTAACGGCCGCCAACAATCAGGGGTTTGTCAGCCATGTTGTAGTATACATCACGGACATCGAGGTACAGCGGTTCGCCGTTTGCGCCAGCTTCCTTCGTACGGTCAAGAACAGCAATTCTCTTGACAGTCTTCGGCATAGCAGCCAGGAAGTGTTTAGCAGAGAACGGACGATAGAGGTGAACGTTCAGGACACCGACTTTTTCGCCTTGTTCGCAAAGGATCTTGGCAACTTCTTCAGCAGTCTGAGCACCGCTGCCCATCATAACAACGACATTTTCTGCATCAGCAGCGCCGGTGTAGTTGAAGAGTTTATAATCACGGCCAGTCAGCTTGCTGATTTTTTCCATGTATTCTTCAACGATTTCAGGCAGGGCATCATAGTATTTGTTGACAGCTTCGCGAGTCTGGAAGTAGATATCCGGGTTCTGAGCCGTACCGCGGGTAACAGGGTTATCCGGATTCAGGGCATGTTTGCGGAATTTATCCAGTGCTTCGTAGTCAATCAGTT
>OKSV01001094.1_pt1 | contig 12907 bp, 8 predicted proteins | sample 1601261 | NCBI WGS metagenome assembly OKSV01 (sample SAMEA3879560, study PRJEB24766) | human gut metagenome | biome: human-associated habitat; feature: feces | place: USA | collected 1985/1987
TAAATGCAGTAGCTAAAATAGAGGTAAAAGAAAAAGTTATATTTTCGAATAAAACAATAATAGGAGCTTTAGCAAAATACATTTCAACTCCAAACGATAAATTTCAGCCAATGAATGCAAATTTTGGAATTGTTCCAGAACTAGAAGAAAAAATAAAAGATAAAAAACAACGATACTCACGTATGGCAGACCGAGCTTTGAAAGATTTGCAAAAAGACATATTTTATGCTAAAATAAAGGAAGAGTAAAAAAATAAAACAAGGAGGGCGAGTATTATGGATTTAAAAAGTCTAAAAAATAATGTTAATATTTTAAAAGAAGAATTTGTGGAGTCTAGTTCAGAAAAAGATAGTATGAGTTCTGTAATATCTATTGAACAAAATAAAATTGTAGAATTAAAAGAAAAATTAAAAAGTGCGAAAACAGAAAATGAGAAAAATGAAATTTTGGAAGAAATTGATAACTGCAAAAGTTGTATTAGAGAAATGGAGTCTTTGCTAGATGAAGCAACTATGGAAAAATATACTAAGGAGGTATTATTGACAACAGAAAAAGAAAAACTTTATGGAAAAGAAGAGAAAAGAACTGGTAAAATAGAAAAAATAAAAAGTGAATTTAATGAAGCTAAAACAGAAAGAGAAACAATGAATGCAGTAATAAAGGCAGAAAAAAACAGAATAAATGAATTAGAAGATAAATTGGAAATGGAAAGTTCTGATAAAGAAAAAAGTAAAATAAATGACGTATTTGATACGTCATTTTATATATAGGGGATTGGTCAAATGGTATGATAGGGGTCTCCAAAACCTTTGGTGGGAGTTCGATTCTCTCATCCCCTGCTCTTTAAAAACACCTGTTTAGGTGTTTTTTTATTTATAGTAATTTAAATTAAATTTTTATAGAGGAGAATATATATGAGAAAAACAAGTAATAGCGTGCTTTCGCAATATCGGGGTGCGTTAATGGGAATATCCATCATATTGATTATAGTTTTTCATTTTACGGATGACTGTCATTATTACTCCTATCATTTTAGTGGCTGGATTTCCTTCTTTTGGAGATATATTTCATCATCAAGTGTGGATGCATTTTTATTCTTTTCTGGTCTGGGGTTATATTATTCCATGAAAAAAAGATCAGATGTTAGAAGTTTTTACATAAGAAGATTAAAAAGAATTCTGATTCCTTATTGCATCGTAGCCGTACCCTCTTATATTTTACTGGATGTCTGTGGAGATAAAACAGGATGGGGAGAAGCCATAAAAGACTTCACATTTATCACATTTTTTAGTGATGGAGACAGGCTTTACTGGTATATTGGACTTATGCTGTTATGCTATTTGATTTATCCCTATATCTTTCAGATTGTGGATAGCGCACGGGACGCAATAGATGGAGAGATCCGGCTGATTTCCATGGTAAGTGCTGTTACCGTATTGGCACTTGTAATTGCATTATATGAGAAAGAGGTGTTTGGAAATGTAAATATTGCTTTGCTTCGTCTGCCTGTTTTTATAGCGGGCTGTTTTTATGGTAGATCCAGTTATGAAAAAAGGGAAAGTTATTGGAAATGGTTGATTCTTTTTGCGTTATCCGGCTATTTGCTCACCATGCTTCCAAGTGGATCTCCTATTTTTGCAAGGTATGTGACCGGAATTTTTAATATCTCATGTTGTGCGGGAATTGCCTGGATCTTTTCCCAGTTATCTATGCGCCCGGTTATAAGAATACTGGAATGGTTTGGTGCTCATTCGCTGGAATTGTATCTGGTACATGTTACCATACGAAAATTTATGAAGGGAGCAGCATTTCATACATGCCGTCTGCGTTACGAACTGGTGCTGGTATGCAGTTCCATTGTGATTGCATGGATACTTCAGATCCTTGTCCGGTATATAACAGATCATTTGCTTAAGGAAAAGAGGTAAGACATATGACCCTACAGCAGTTACATCAGGTAATTACGATTGCAGAAAGCCGCTCCATGAACGAAGCATCCCGAAAACTGTTTGTCTCACAGCCCAATCTGTCTGCGGTTGTGCGCGAACTGGAAGAAGAAGCAGGAATCACCATTTTTATCCGGTCCAACCGGGGAATCGTGCTCACACCGGAGGGAGAGGAATTTATCGGATATGCCAAGCAGGTCGTGGAGCAGTATCATTTGCTGGAATCCCGTTATATTTCGTCTGCATCCAAAAAGAAATTTTCTGTGTCCATGCAGCATTATACCTTTGCGGTCAAGGCATTTGTGGAAGTCGTAAAGGCTGTCGGAATGGAAGAATATGAATTTGCCGTGCATGAGACACAGACGAATCAGGTAATCGAAAATGTGCGTAACATGAAAAGTGAGCTGGGAATTCTCTTCCTGAGCAAATTTAATGAAGCAGTACTCCAGAAACTTTTCAGGGAAAATGATGTGATTTTTGAAGAACTGTTTACCTGTGACACCTATGTATATCTGTGGAAGGGACATCCGCTGGCACAAAGGGATGTAATTTCCATGAAAGAACTGCAGGAATATCCATGTCTGGTGTTCGAACAGGGGAAAAATAATTCCTTTTATTTTGCCGAAGAGATGAAAAGTACCTATGAATATAAGAAGATGATCCATGCGGATGACCGGGCGACCATGCTGAATCTGATGGTTGGTCTGAATGGTTATACACTCTGTTCCGGGATTATCTGTGAAGAATTAAACGGTAATGATTATGCGGCAGTGCCGCTGGCAGAGAGCGAAAAGATGCGGATCGGCTATATCCGGCACAAGGGGATAAAGGTCAGTCCGATCGGAGAATTATATGTGGATATTCTGAAAAAAAGTGGGAAACCACTTTGATAAAAATAGTTTTCATCAAAAAATGCTTGTTTTGGTCATTGGAAAGGCAATTTTTTGGAGAAATTGCATAAGATAGCAGGTATAAATATAAATACACGAAAAAAAACGGTAAGAATCTGATGGAAACGGTTGCGCGATTACCGTCATTATGCAGGAAAAACCGGAGAAATGCGAAGTTTGCACAACTTTGACAGATGAGAAAAAAAGTGGCATAATCTTTTCTAAACTTGGGGATGATAATAAAAGTATGTTGTTTAAAGGTAGAAAGAGGTGTTGGATTATGTATGAAACTGTTAAAGTAATTCGGTTATCAGATATGGATGAAGTTAAGGATTTTGTACGTGCAGCGGGTGGTTGTGATTTTGATATTGATGTAAAATGTGACAGAACATTCATTGATGCAAAGTCATTGCTTGGTATGATTGGACTTGGTGTAAAAAAGAATCTTCAGGTTTGCTACGGTGGAAAGAATGAAAATTTCGAAAACGTAGTTGCTAAATTTGCAGTGGCATAATACAATTATAATATCGTGACTATGGAACTTTAAGTCCCGCTCCGTATTCCGGAGCGGGGCTTTTTATTGTAAAATAATGGAACAAATAAAAACCCGCTTCATACAACAGGAAAATACCCGCGGGAGAAAGGAGGCGTACATGCAGGAATTACATATATCCGTGAGAAATCTGGTAGAGTTTATTTTCCGGGCAGGAGATATCGATAATCGTGCCGGAAAGCTGGCGAGTGCAGAGGCCATGATGGAAGGCAGCCGTATCCACCGGAAAATTCAAAAAAGCATGGACACCTCCTACCAGGCGGAAGTACCGCTGAAAATTGAATGGAAAGCCAACGATTACGTACTGGTCGTGGAAGGACGTGCAGACGGAATCGTCTATGGAAAATTTCAGCCGGATCTGCCGGCTGCGACGGAGTCTGTGCTGCAACCGGAGATGGAGTTTGCGGCGGAAATCCCTCCGGAAGAAGAAATCAGCTTCATCGATGAGATCAAGGGTGTATATAGAAACGTTGCGGCAATGGAACAGCCGGTCTACGTGCATAAAGCCCAGGCAATGTGCTATGCGTATATCTATGCGAAACAGAACCGTCTGGAGCGGATCGGCGTGCAGATGACCTACTGCAATCTGGATACGGAAGAAATTCGGTATTTCCGGGAAATTTTCGATTATGAGACACTGACCGTGTGGTTTGGCCATCTGATCGAAGATTATCGGAAATGGGCGGACTGGCAGATTGCATGGAAAAAACAGCGGCAGGAGAGCATTCATGGACTGGAGTTTCCATTTCCGTACCGGGAAGGGCAAAAGAAGCTGGTTGCAGATGTTTATCGTACAATTTTGCGGGGAAAGAATCTGTTTATCGAAGCACCGACCGGTGTGGGCAAAACAATTTCCACAATCTTTCCGGCGGTAAAAGCAGTGGGAGAAGGGCTGGCAGACCGGATCTTTTATCTCACGGCAAAGACCATCACAGCAACTGTGGCAAAAGAAACGTTCGCACTGCTGGAAGAACAGGGCTATCGTGCCAAAGTGATCCAGATTACAGCAAAAGAAAAACTCTGCCTGTGTGAAGAGATGGACTGCAACCCGGTAAACTGTCCATATGCAAAGGGACATTTTGACCGGGTGAACGATGCGGTGTTTGATCTCTTGCAGAAATCCAACCTGTTTACCAGAGAGGAAGTTTTAGCGCAGGCGAAAGAATATCAGGTGTGCCCGTTTGAGATGAGTCTGGATGTGGCAACCTGGGCGGACAATATTGTCTGTGATTACAATTACGTATTCGATCCGAATGTATATCTGAAACGCTTTTTTCAGGAGGGGATAAAGGGAGACTATCTGTTCCTGGTGGATGAGGCACATAACCTCGTGGATCGCAGCAGGGAGATGTACAGTGCCGATCTGTACAAAGAAGATGTGCTTGCAGTGAAGCGGATCATGAAAGCGCACAGCCGTACGATCTGCCGTATCCTGGACAAATGCAACAAAGCCATGCTGGAAATGAAACGTGAGTGTGAGCACTACCAGATTCTGGACAGTGTGGGAACGTTGACCTTCCACCTTATGCGGCTGGCCTCCCAGATGGATGAATTTTGGGAAAAACCGCGGGAATTTCCGGAGAAGAAAACGGTGCTGGATTTTTACTTTGCGCTGCGCAATTTCCTGAATATCTATGATCTGGTGGATGACCATTACGTGATCTACAGCCAGATGACGGAGGAAGGCCAGTTCCGGATCCGGCTCTTTTGCGTAGATCCGTCGGTCAATCTGCAGAAATGCATCGATAAAAGCAATTCTACGATCTTTTTCTCCGCAACGCTCCTGCCGATCGGATACTACAAGCGGCTACTTTCCACGGACGAGGATAACTATGCCATTTATGCGCAGAGTACGTTTGCCCAGACACAGAGACTTCTCGCATTTGGCCGGGATGTGAGCACAAAATATACGCGGAGGAACAGAAAAGAATACGAAAAAATCGCGGACTATATCGGTGCAGTCACAGAAGCACAGCAGGGAAATTACATGGTGTTTTTCCCGTCTTACCGGCTGATGCAGGATGTATATGAGGTCTTTGCCGGGAAGGCGGCCGATTCGTGCGAGATTCTGATGCAGCATGCTAATATGAAAGAACACGAAAGAGAAGCGTTTTTGGAAGAATTTGAAAAAGAGCGCCAGGGGACACTCGTTGCGTTCTGTGTGATGGGTGGAATTTTCGGGGAAGGCATTGATCTGAAAAACGACCGGCTGATCGGTGCCATCATCGTGGGAACCGGACTTCCGCAGGTCAGCGATGAACGTGAAATTTTAAAGAATTATTATGATGAGCGGGGATTGTCCGGATTTGACTATGCGTTCCGCTATCCGGGAATGAACAAAGTCCTGCAGGCAGCAGGGCGCGTGATCCGGACCAGCGAGGACCGCGGCGTGATCCTTCTGCTGGATGAACGTTTCCTGCAGCGCGAATACGGAGCGCTTTTTCCGAGAGAATGGGAAAAGAGAAGCGTCTGTGGTCTGCCGCAGCTGCGGGAAGAAGTGAGCCGGTTCTGGTCAGACGTCCGGGAGGAGCTTTAAAAACTCTTCGGTGGAGGCAGAAACCGGAAGGGTAGGGTTTAACGAAGCCACCAGCTGCCGCTGCGGGATCGTTTCCTGCGTGCGGACGAGAAAGAGATCCTCCGGCTTGTGTTTCAGACAAAAATCCGGGATAAAAGCAATTCCAAGACCGATGCGAGCCATGTCAATGAGCAGATCGTTGCTGCTGAGCTCTACCTGAGGCAGCAGTTCCAGCTGATGCTGCAGGAAAATGTGGTGCAGAAATTCACTTGTCGTGCTCTTGCGGTCTAACATCATGAGCGGATAGGTGCCAAGCTCCGAGAAAGGAACGATGCGGTCCGCCAGATCAAAATATGCCGGATTGGCGACGAACACATCCGAGAAAGAGCCAACCGTTTTCTGAATATAGGAAGGATTCAGATGCGGGTTTGGAAAATTTGTGATAATCAGATCTACCCGGCGCTGCTCTAGCAGGTCTACACAGCCCATCGAGCTGGCATTGGTGATTTTAATCGGAACATCCGGGAATTTCCGATGGAATTTCTGCAGATACGGCAGAAGAAAATAGCGGCAGATCGTGTCGCTGGCACCGATATGCAGCTGTCCTAAACCAAGAGAGCCGGATTCTAAAAGCTGGCTTTCGCCGCGTGAGATCAGATTCATGGCAGGTTCCACATGTTTCAGAAGCAGAGCACCGGCAGGAGTCAGCTGCACTTTTTTTGTGCTGCGGATAAAAAGCGGCTGTCCCAGCTTGCGCTCTAATGTTTTGATAGACTGGCTTACCGCTGACTGGGAGATAAACAGCTTCTTACTTGCATCCGAAAATGAGAGAGAGCTTGCAACATAATAGAAAACCTTGTATAATTCATAATTGATATCCATCGATCATATCCTCAGTAGTATAGTATAGTATAGTATAGTATAGTATAGGATATATTATATACCTTTCACAAAGGAGAGAAAAGGAGATTATCATGAAAAAGGGAATTTTGAAAACCTTATGCGGATTGATGGCGGCACTCATGCTGCTTGTGTTCGCAGGAACACCCGTTACAACTCAGGCAGCAAAACTGCCATATTACATTAAAATCAATCGTCAGCAGAACTGTGTGACCGTATATGCACTTGATTCCAAAGGCAAATATACCAAACCGGTCAAAGCATTTGCCTGCTCTGTCGGTGTCAACAATGCCACCCCGACAGGAACCTTTGCGATTCCGGCAAAATACCGCTGGCATACACTTATGGGCGGTGTGTACGGACAGTATTGCAGCCGTATTCACGGTGGTGTGCTGTTCCACTCTGTGTTTTACAGTTCACAGGATCCGAGCAGGCTGGCATACAATTCTTATAACCGTCTGGGACAGACGGCATCCCACGGATGTGTCCGTCTGAATGTGGAAGATGCCAAGTGGATCTATGACAACTGCCCGGTAGGAACCAAAGTAACCATCTATGACAGCAAAGATCCGGGACCATTGGGCAAGCCTACCCCGATCCGTATTGATGTAAACAGTCCGTACCGCGGATGGGATCCGACCGATCCGGATCCGAGAAATCCATGGCTGAAACTCCGTCCGACGATTAAGGGAATCAAGAATAAAACCATCGAGAGAACAAACAGCAAAGTAGATCTGAAAAAGGGTGTGAAAGCTACCGATTACAGAGGTAAGACACTTAAATTTACCGTTTCCGGAAAAGTCAATGCGGCAAAGACCGGAAAATATAAGATTACATACACCGCAAAAGATGCCAAAGGAAACAAGACCCAAAAGAGCATCGTAATTACCGTAAAAGATACGAAAGCACCATCCATCAGCCTGAAGCGAAAGACACTGACCTACAATAAAGCCGTTTCCAAAGAAAAACTGGTTTCTGCAATTAAGGCAGATGTAGTGGCAAAAGATCTGGGCAAAAAACTTGCGTCAAAATATGTTTTCGTGGATGCCAGAGAAGCACATAAGGCAGTTACCGCTATGGAAAGAGGAACCTATGGAACTTATAGCGTGACCGTATATGCCAAAGATACGGCAGGAAATAAATCCAGAAAGCTGAAAGTAAAGATTAATTTTGTAAATCCAAACCCGGGTACCGATCAGCCGGATCAGCCGGAACCGGACACTCCGGGCGTTGTAACGGACAGTGCAATTACCGTACAGTAATTTCATAAGAACAGGTAATAGATATCGTAAGCGATATTAATTTTACTTAATTGTCAACCCATGATACAATAACATAAAGATCAATAGAATGCCCCCAAATGCAGGGGGCATTCCGTTTCGCAAAAGAAGGAGGTAAATCCAATGGGCAATGTACGTCGTGTGTACGTAGAAAAGAAACCGGATTTTGCCGTAAAGGCAAAAGAATTAAAACATGAGGTAAAGCATTATCTCGGAATCGCTGCAGATCAGGTGCGTGTTCTGATCCGTTATGATGTGGAAAATGTATCGGATGCCACTTACCAGAAGGCATTGCAGACGGTATTTTCCGAGCCGCCAGTGGATGATATTTATGAGGAGAACTTTGACGCAGAAGGCGGAAACGTATTTTCCGTAGAATTCCTGCCGGGACAGTTCGACCAGAGAGCGGATTCCGCAGAGCAGTGCGTGAAGCTTTTAAATGAGGATGAGGAGCCGATCATCCGCAGCGCGACGACCTATGTGATCAAGGGTGACATCACAGAGGATGAGTTAGAGGCGATCAAAAAGTACTGTATCAATCCGGTAGATTCCCGTGAGACCGGTATGGACAAGCCGGATACCCTCGTACAGAATTTCGATGAGCCGGCAGACGTGGCAGTTTTCGACGGATTTATCGACATGGCAGAAGCACACTTAAAGGAACTGTACAGCTCTTTAAATCTTGCCATGACCTTTAAGGATTTCTTACATATCCAGAATTACTTCAAAAATACCGAGAAGCGGAATCCGTCCGTGACAGAGATCCGCGTGCTTGATACTTACTGGAGTGACCATTGCCGTCATACCACCTTTTCGACAGAACTTAAAAATGTGAAGTTTGATGAAGGATTTTACCAGGCACCAATCAAAAAGACTTACGAAGAATATCTGGATACCCACAAGAAACTGTATGCGGGACGCGATGACAAGTTTGTCTGCCTGATGGATCTGGCACTGCTTGCCATGAAACGTCTGAAAAAAGAAGGAAAACTTGCAGACCAGGAAGAATCTGACGAGATCAATGCATGTTCCATCGTGGTACCGGTGGAAGTAGATGGAAAGACAGAGGAGTGGCTTGTAAACTTTAAGAATGAGACACATAACCATCCGACCGAGATTGAGCCGTTCGGTGGTGCTGCTACCTGTTTAGGCGGAGCCATCCGTGATCCGCTTTCCGGAAGAACTTATGTGTATCAGGCAATGCGTGTGACCGGAGCCGCAGATCCGACCGTATCCGTAAAAGATACGATTGAGGGTAAGCTGCCACAGAAGAAGATCGTGCGCGAGGCAGCCAGAGGTTACAGCTCTTACGGAAACCAGATCGGACTGGCAACCGGATATGTCAAAGAAGTTTACCATCCGGATTATGTAGCAAAACGTATGGAGATCGGTGCTGTCATGGGTGCCGCACCGAGACGTGCCGTACAGAGACTGACCTCTGATCCCGGAGATAAGATTATCCTTCTGGGCGGACGTACCGGACGTGACGGTATCGGTGGAGCAACCGGATCTTCCAAGGCGCACAATACAGAGTCTACATCGGTATGCGGTGCCGAGGTACAGAAAGGTAATGCACCGACTGAGCGTAAACTGCAGCGCCTGTTCCGCAGAGAAGAAGTCAGCCATATTATCAAAAAATGTAACGATTTCGGTGCCGGCGGTGTATCGGTAGCCATCGGTGAGCTTGCAGACGGACTGCGCGTGAATCTGGATAAAGTACCGAAGAAATATGCTGGTCTGGATGGAACGGAGATTGCAATCTCCGAGTCCCAGGAGCGTATGGCAGTGGTTGTCGCTCCGCAGGATGTCGAGCAGTTCCTTGCTTATGCAAAAGAAGAAAACCTTGAAGCAATCGAGGTGGCAGTTGTTACCGAGGAGCCGAGACTGATCTTAGAGTGGAGAGGAAAAGACATTGTCAATATTTCCCGTGCATTCCTCGATACCAACGGTGCGCATCAGGAAGCAGATGTCGAAGTCGAGATGCCAAAAGAGGAAGACAACTTCTTTAAAAAGATCGAACTTCCGAAAGTTGCAGATGCATTACAGAAAAACGACAACAAATCAGCATGGCTTGCCATGCTTGCGGATCTTAATGTATGTTCCCAGAAGGGACTTGTCGAGATGTTTGACGGTTCCATCGGTGCGGGAAGTGTCTACATGCCATACGGCGGCCGCTATCAGCTGACCGAAACACAGAGCATGGTTGCCAAACTTCCGGTTCTGAAAGGAAAATGCGATACCGTAACCATGATGTCCTACGGATTTGATCCGTACTTATCCTCCTGGAGTCCATACCACGGATCGGTATATGCCGTACTGGAATCCCTTTCCCGTATCGTGACCGCCGGTGGTGACTACAAGAAAGTACGCTTCACCTTCCAGGAGTATTTCCGCAGAATGAACGAAGATCCAAAGAGATGGAGCCAGCCGTTTGCAGCACTGCTCGGTGCATTTGATGCACAGATCGGTTTTGGTCTGCCGTCCATCGGTGGAAAAGATTCCATGTCCGGAACCTTCAACGATATTGACGTGCCTCCGACACTGGTTTCTTTCGCAGTCGATGTGGCAAGAGAAAAAGATGTCATCACACCGGAACTGAAAGAAGCAGGAGATAAGCTGGTACTCTTTACGATCGAAAAGAACGCGTACGATCTGCCGGTATATGAGCAGGTGATGAAACTGTATGACAAGATTCATGAGCTGATCGGCAAGGGAGCAATCCGCAGTGCCTATGCACTTGACGGAAAAGGTCTGGCAGCAGCAGTCAGCAAGATGGCATTCGGTAACAAATTAGGTGTAACCATCGCCGATGATGTGACTGCAGAAACCTTATTTGCACCGGGATTCGGTAATATTGTTGCAGAAGTAAAAGAAGAGTTTCTTCCTATTATAAAAGAAGCATCCGCAGTCGTTGTCGGAGAAGTCAACGACGCACAGAAATTCGTATACAAAGACATGGCTCTTTCCATGGATGAAGCACTCGATGCATGGCAGGGAACACTCGAGCGTGTATTCCCAACCCGCGCAACCGAGGATAAAGAAAAAGTACAGAGTGACGTATACGATACAAAGAACATTTATGTATGCAAAAACAAAGTCGCAAAACCAACCGTATTTATTCCGGTATTTCCTGGAACAAACTGCGAGTACGACAGTGCGAAAGCGTTTGAGCGTGCAGGTGCCAATACAATTGTAAAAGTATTCAAGAATCTGAGTGCAGCAGACATCCGTGATTCTGTCGATGAATTTGTCAAGGCAATCAACCAGTCACAGATCATCATGTTCCCGGGTGGATTCTCCGCAGGAGATGAACCGGAAGGATCTGCAAAGTTCTTTGCAACAGCATTCCGGAATGCAAAGATGACAGAGGCAGTAGGCAGACTGCTGTCAGAACGTGACGGACTGGCACTTGGTATCTGCAACGGATTCCAGGCGCTGATCAAACTGGGACTTGTTCCTTACGGACAGATCCAGGCACAGAGTGCGGATTCCCCGACACTGACCTACAACACTATCAACCGCCACATCAGCAAGATGGTATATACCAAGGTCGTAACAAACAAATCCCCATGGCTGCAGCAGGCAAAGCTTGGTGCAACATACTGCAACCCGGCATCCCATGGAGAGGGACGTTTCGTAGCTCCGAAGGAATGGCTGGACAAGCTTTTTGCAAACGGACAGGTTGCCACCCAGTATGTCAATGAAGCCGGCGAGCCAACCATGGATGAAGAGTGGAATGTCAATGGTTCGTACATGGCGATCGAGGGTATCACCAGTCCGGATGGACGTGTACTCGGAAAGATGGCACACAGCGAGCGCCGCGGTGAGGCCGTTGCCATGAACATCTACGGAGAGCAGGATATGAAGATCTTCGAATCCGGAGTTGCTTACTTTAAATAGAATTGTTTATCTTCACGCGTAGTTTCACTCGAACTACGCGTGAAATAGTTTTAATAATAGAAAAAAGTGAAAAAACTCTTAAATGCTTAAGAAAATATTAAAGAATTTTTTCAATAAAATGTAATTTTGGTGTTGCAAAGATACAATACTTGGTGTATGATATGCACGTAGAGTAGTTAAAAGTGTACTATAAATAGTACGACTAGCGATGAACTACTATCGAGGCTATGGAAACTGGAAGTTATTCCAGACAGACCTTACAATTGCAGATACATATTAGAAATATAAGTCATCGGAACTTCAGCTTGCTGATCTTGATGCTGGACAATCAACGTTGATATCACACTCTACGCCGACGTCTGATGCACGAAAGTTTCTGGTCAATTTTGATTTATGTGTCTGTAGATGAAACTGACGATGGACTTAACAGTAAGACCGAGGAGGTCAGTGGAGGCAATTAGCGAGAACATTGGACTGGAAAAATCGTCCGCAGCGGTTTGGAAGAGAAGATGAAGGAACTTAAACGTGCAGGGTTAAACGAGTAGAAGAGATGGAAGTTAGTCAAAAAGAAAGAGAGGAAAAAACATGAAATCAAGCAAAAAAGTGTTAGCTTTTGCTCTCGCTGCAGCTATGGTTGTAACAGCAGTTCCTGCTACAAACGCACAGGCAGCTTCTACAGCAAAGCTTAGCGCAAAAAAAGCCACAGTTTATTCTGAGGGCTACAAGACAGTTACAGTTAAAACTCCAAAGTCTTGGAAGTCTGTTAAAGTAACTGCAACAAGCAACAAGAAGTCTGTTGCAAAAGTTAAGAAGACAGCAGCAAAGAAGATCAAGGTTACAGGTGTTAAGCCAGGTACCGCTAAAGTTACGGTTAAGGTAACTTACAAGACTTCTACAAAGAAGAATGCTAAGGCAAAGACAAA
>OKSV01001111.1_pt1 | contig 12754 bp, 12 predicted proteins | sample 1601261 | NCBI WGS metagenome assembly OKSV01 (sample SAMEA3879560, study PRJEB24766) | human gut metagenome | biome: human-associated habitat; feature: feces | place: USA | collected 1985/1987
TGGCAATTTTTGAACCAGTAGAATTAGAAGGAACGACTGTCAGCAGAGCCAGTCTCCACAACATTAGTGTGATGGAAGAACTGCAGTTAGGAATCGGCGATGAGATCGTTGTATACAAAGCTAATATGATCATTCCACAGCTTGCAGAGAATAAAACAAAGAGCGGCAATATAGAGATTCCGCATACTTGTCCTGCGTGCGGTGGTGAGACAAAGATCGAAGATGAAAATGGAATCAGAACCCTAGTCTGCACCAACGAATTTTGCAGTGCAAAGAAGATCAAATCATTCTCGCATTTTGTATCAAGAGATGCAATGAATGTTGATGGACTATCCGAAGCAACATTACAGAAGATGATCGATGTTGGACTATTAAATGAAATTTATGACCTCTTCACTTTAAAAGATCACAAAGAAGAGATTCTGGAATTAGAAGGATTTGGGGAAAAATCCTACCAAAATCTGATCAATGCGATCAATGATTCCAAACAGCCTGCATTGGCAAACTTTATTTATAGTCTGGGAATTCCGAATGTAGGACTTTCCAATGCAAAATTGATCTGCAAACATTTTAAAGAAGATTTTAATGCGATCAGAGAAGCCGATGTAGAGGATTTTATTGCAATCGATCAGATTGGACCGATGATCGCAGAAGCTATGGTATCATATTTTCATACACCACATAATCAGAAGATCTTAGAACAACTGTTACAATATGTGCAGTTTGAGAAGAAAGAAGAAAGTAAGACAGAACAGATATTAGAAGGAAAAACATTTGTTGTGACAGGATCACTTGATCATTTTGATAACAGAAAACAACTAAAAGAAGAGATTGAGCAGATGGGCGGCAAGGTCACAGGATCAGTGTCAAAGAAAACAGACTATCTGATCAACAATGACAAAATGTCGCAGTCATCAAAGAATAAGAAAGCGATGGAATTAAACATTCCAATACTGAGCGAAGAAGATTTCCTTGATCTGATCGGACGATAATAAATATAGATTGCATAAAAAATGCAAGAGTTTTATAATAAATATCTGACAGGAAAAATGCTGTCAGCTTAAAAAGCAATCGAAAAAAAGAGAAGGAGATTTGATAAAATGCCAATTCGAATAGACAGTGATCTGCCAGCAAAGGCGATCTTAGAAGAAGAGAATGTATTTGTGATGGATAAAGAAAGGGCATGTACACAGGATATCAGGCCTTTAAAGATTGCAATTTTAAATCTGATGCCAAACAAATTAGACACAGAACTTCATTTGCTGAGAAGTTTATCAAATACACCATTACAGTTAGATATTACATTTTTACAGACAGAATCTTATGTTCCGACTCATGTATCAGAGTCACACATGGAGAAATTTTATAATTATTTCTCAGAGATCAAAGACAAACGTTTTGACGGACTGATCATTACAGGAGCACCAGTAGAATTAAAAGAATTTGAAGAGGTTGATTACTGGGATGAAGTTGTTGAGATCATGGAATGGTCCAAAACACATGTTACATCAACTTTGCATATCTGCTGGGCAGCACAAGCAGGACTTTATTATCACTATGGAATCAAGAAACATATCTTGAATAAGAAGATTTCAGGTGTTTATGAACACCATCCATTACATAATAAACTTCCTATTATTCGAGGATTTGATGATAAGTTCTACGTGCCACACTCTAGAAATACAGGAGTTGACGGAGAAGCCATCCGCAAGAATAAAGAATTAACGATCGTAGCAGAATCAGATGAGACAGGACCATACATTATTTTGAATTCCACAGGAAGTCAGGTATTTGTCACAGGACATCCAGAATATGATGTGATGTCACTGCATTATGAATATGTAAGGGATGTGAAACGAGGACTGAATCCAGATATACCAAAGAATTATTACAAAGATGATGATCCAACGAAGAAACCAGTGAAGTCATGGAGATGTCATGCAAATGCTATGTATTATAACTGGCTGAATTATTATGTATATCAGGTGACACCATACGATCTGGAAAAAGACAAATAAAACAAAGGTTGCTGTACAAAGTATGGCAGCCTTTTTGAAATAATGATACAGCATGTAGATGGAGAAAAGAAAGGAAAACAAATGATCAAACTAATCGCAACAGACATTGATGGAACATTAGTGGCAGATGGGACACTGGATCTGAATCCGGAATATTATGACGTGATCAAAGAACTGAAACGAAGAGGAACGATCGTGTTAGCGGCAAGCGGCCGTCAGAGAGCAAGTATCGAGAAAGTATTCACGCCAGTACTTGATGACATCAGTTTTATTTCAGAAAATGGAACTTGTATTCATTCCAAAGATTATCAATATGTAGATGTGATCGACCCAGAGATCGTAAGAACTTATATTGAAGAAGCAAGACAGTTCCCAGGATGTGAGATTGCGATCAATAAAGATAACATGACATATATGGAGAATATCGGGATTTACCAGCATCTGGTCGGAGACTATGGCTACAGAGGTGATCTTGTAGATGATGTTTTAGGGAATCCAGAAGGTGTATGTAAGATGAGTATTTTTCATCACAATTGCGCCGAAGATGTAGTTGGGGATGAGTTCATCAAACGATGGGGCAAGAAGATGAATGTTGTAGTATCCGGAAAATGCTGGGTTGATTGCGCCAACAAAGGTGCGAACAAAGGAAGTGCCTTAAGACATTTTCAGGAAGAATACGGAATCACACCAGATGAAACACTGGCATTTGGAGATAATTTAAATGATATCGAGATGTTAAAACGTGCAAGTCACAGTTTTGCAGTGGAGAATGCCAGAGATGAAGTAAAAGAAGCAGCGAATTTTGTAGCACCATCTTACAAAGAAGATGGAGTACTTCAGGTATTGAAAGCAGTACTGAGTGGTGAATTATGCTAACAGAAGAAATGACCATGACTTATGAAGAGTCTGTAAAATATTTATACAAAATCGCAGGATTCGCCACAAAATCTTCTCTCGAAGATATAAAATACTTTTTAGAACGATTGGGAAATCCTCAAAAAGAGCTGCATATGATCCATGTAGCAGGGACGAATGGAAAAGGATCCGTCTGTGCATTTTTAGAAGCACTCCTTACCCAGCATGGAAAGAAGACAGCTTCCTTTACCTCGCCACATGTTGTGAAGATCAATGAACGAATCAAGCTGTGTGCGAAAGAGATCAGTGATGAACGATTTGCATCAGCTGCGGTGAAGGTAAGACATGCCATTGAAACTGGAATAACAGAAGGAAAGAACAGCCCATCATTTTTTGAGGCAGTATTTCTGATGGCGATGGTGATCTTTCAGGAAGAACAACCAGATATCTGTATGATCGAGACAGGAATGGGTGGAAGATATGATGCTACCAATGTTATCTGTCCGAAGGTCAGTGTGATCACTTCGATCAGCGAAGATCATATGGAATTTCTGGGACAAACATTGGAAGAGATCGCAACACACAAAGCAGGGATCATTAAGCCAGGAATTCCAGTTGTGACAATAGAACAGGAACCCAAGGTAAAAGAAATCCTTTCTGAAGAAGCAAGGCAGAAAAAATCACGAATTTATGACATTTCTGAAGATAATCTTAATTTTAAAGAAAAAGCAGGAAAATATATTGATTTTTTAAATGCCAATGCGTATGATAAGGAAAGAGATGTGCGGACCAACATTGCAGGAGAATTTCAGAAGTCCAATCTTGCAGCAGCATTGCAGACAGCAGAACTTATCTGTGGACGACTCGATGAAGATAAGATCTATGAAGCACTGAGCCAGATCAGGATCAGCGGAAGGATGGAAGAGATCGCACCAGGGATCATTGTGGATGTATCGCACAATATCCAAGGAATGCAAGGCTTTGTACAGACTGTGGAGGCAAACTACCATGGAATGAAGAAGCGGATCTTATTTGCAGCATCTCATCAGAATGAAGAAGAATACATGAAGAACATTCTGAAGACGATTCCAGAGATTGAAGCCTTTTATACAGTGGGGATTCATAAGAGAAGAATCGATGAAGCAGAATTTCAGGATGCTTTTCGTAAGATGATAGACAGGAATCAGGAAACAACGGTATGCTTTGTTGTCGGATCTTTTTATCTGGCAGGCATGGCCAAAGAGTTTATAAATCAGGAGGAAGAGAATGTTAGACTTTAACGAAGAATTAGCCAAGTTTCAACCATGTGCAGATTTGGAAGAAGCGGAAGAGAATATATATGGGAAAGAATTAGAAGAGATCAAGAAGAATAAGACAGAATTATATAAAGCCAACCAGATGATCAAGAAATACAATCAGGCATTAAACTACGCTAAGCAAGGGAATGATGACCTTGCGATGTTACAGTTAAAGAATGTTGTGGCAGCTATTCCTAATTTTGTAGATGCATATCTTTTAATGGCATTATTATCCATCAAGGGAGAGAATTATGATAATGCAAGAACATTCCTTGATACGATCTTAAAGATCGATCCAAACAACGAATCAGCAGTGGAATATGGCAAAGAATTTGAGACAAAAGTAGTCGAAGAAGAGCCACAGACAACTGAGCCAGAGAAGAAAGACAAGAAGAAAAAAGAGAAGAAAAAAGTTGTGAGCCAGCCAGAAGAACCAAAGAAAAAGAAGAATCCATTTAATATTTCTTCAATTCAGGAAAACGAAGCTGGAAAGAGCCCGATGTTTTACATGGTAACAGGAATTGTAATCGGTGTGATCGTGGCAGCAGTTTTGATCTATCCAACAGTACGTGCAAGCTTCAGTCATAAGAACTCTACACAGGTAGAAGATTATAAAGAACAGATCCTTGCCAAAGACACACAGTTGAAAGCAAGCGAGAAGAAAGTTAAAGAAGCAAAGGCAGCACAGAAGAAAGCAGAAGATGAATTAGACGAGTACATTGGAACAAGCAAGAAAGACGGTGTCTATGATCTGCTGTTAAGTGCCTTACAGAAATACAGCGATCGTGATTATACAGGATCTGCAGATGCGTTATTAGATATCGACAGTCAGAAACTAACAACAAAGAATATGAAAGCGATCTACAAAGATCTGACAGCAAAGGTATATCCAAGTGCAGGAACTGGATTATACAGCAAAGGAAAGAATGCATACTGGGCAAAAGACTACAAGACAGCGATCTCTTATTTAAAGAAAGCGATCAAAGTCAGCGATACAAACCGTTATGCATATGATTACCTTGCCAAAGCTTATGAAGGTGCTTCCGATCAGAAGAATGCGAAGAAGACATATCAGACGATCATCGAAAAGTTCCCAGGAACATCTCAGGCGATCAATGCGAAGAGTCGAATTGATGCAATGGGTAAAAAGAGTGCCAAAAGTTTATAATTAATATTACACAGAATAAAAGTTTACAAACAAAAGATAAAGGAAGAAGAACAAGCGAAAGTTTGAACTTCTTTCTTTTTTATTTTCTATCAGGAAATTCAAGATGATCTTGGAAAGGAACGTATCACAGCAAAGAGCAGGAAGGAGCGATCAGAATATGGCAACAGAATACAAGATAGAAAACAGGGTTTTATATATTTATCTGGATGGTGATCTAGATCATCACTTAGCGAAGAAAGTAAAACATAAATGCGATATCATTTTAAAATCATATCCGATCAAAGATATTGAGTTTGATTTTAAAAATTCAGGATTTATCGATAGTTCAGGGATTGGAGTGATCTTAGGAAGATATCGTCAGGTACAGGCGATGGGAGGAACGGTGAAAGTCAGCAATATGAGTGCATCAGTAAGAAAGATCATTCATATGGCAGGATTGCATCAACTGATAGAAGAAATATAGAGAAATGGGAGGATAAGAAATGTTGCATTTAGAATTTAACAGTGACTCAGAAAATGAAGGAATCGCAAGAATTGTGACGGCTGCTTATATCATGAAATTTGATCCGGATATGGAAGAAATGGATGATATCAAGACTGCAGTGTCAGAAGCAGTGACAAACTGTATTGTACATGCGTATCACAACCCAGATGGAAAGATCAGCATGGATCTTTCTGATCAGAATGGAATCCTGCGAATAGAGATTAAAGATCAGGGTATCGGAATTCCAGATGTCAAGAAAGCGATGGAACCGATGTTTACAACAAAACCAGAAGAAGAAAGGACTGGAATGGGATTTTCTTTTATGGAAGCATTTATGGATCAAGTAGAAGTTATTTCAAAACAAGGAGAAGGAACGACAGTGATCATGACAAAGAAAATAGGAGATCAAGACAAGCTGAATGGATAAGACGAGGGAACTGTTACGGCTTACCAAAGAAGGAAACGAAGCAGCACGAGAGCAGATCATTCTTAATAATGTTGGATTGATCTGGAGTGTTGTGAGACGATTTACAAACAGAGGATATGAGTCTGAGGATCTGTTTCAGATCGGAAGTATTGGACTTATGAAAGCCGTGGACAAGTTTGACCTGTCTTATGACGTGAAATTTTCGACTTATGCAGTACCGATGATCACAGGAGAGATTCGTAGATTCCTAAGAGATGATGGTATGATCAAAGTCAGCAGATCTTTAAAAGAAAATGTATACAAGATCATGAAAGCAAGAGAAAAGTTTTGCCAGCAGTATCAAAGGGAAGCAACGATCGAAGAAATCAGTGAGATCACGAAGATCACAAGAGAAGAGATCGTAACATCCTTAGAGGCAAGCAATGAAGTAGAATCCATTCATCAGAGTGCATATCAGAAGGATGGCAGTGAGATTTCTCTGCTGGATAAGTTATCAAAAGGAGAAAATGAATCTGAGAAAGTGGTAGATCATGTTCTGTTAAAGGAAGCCATGAAACATTTGGAACAGAAAGAACAGCAAATGATCTATTACCGATATTTTGAAGGAAAAACTCAACAAGAAATTGCGAAGATCTTTCATATTTCACAGGTACAGGTTTCAAGAATACAAAAAAAGATCTTAAAAAAACTAAGAATACAAATGATTGGAAATATCTGAAAAACTATGCTAGAATAAAGAAAACACAAATCTGGATCGATCGTTAAAGGATAATTCATCCATTTTCCCAGGTAAAAGGAGCAAGATAGAATGACATATGAAAAAAAGTCGGTAATTGAATTACGTGAAATTGCCAAAGAAAGAAAAATAAAAGGCATTTCGACCTTAAAGAAACAAGAACTGATCGAAGTATTGGAAAACTATGATCAGGAACAATCAAAACAAAAGGAAGAACCTCAGATACAACGTGAACCAAAACAATCTTATTCAGAGCATCAAGAAAGAAAACATCATCAGAAAGAATTTCCAAAGAATATAAAGAGTCTGGACAGCGGAGAAAAAGCACATGGGATTCTGGAAGTTATGCCAGACGGGTATGGTTTCATCCGATGTGAAAACTATCTTCCAGGGGAGAATGATATCTATGTATCTCCGGCTCAGATCCGCAAATTCAATTTAAAAACAGGAGACATCTTAACAGGAGCGATCCGTATCAAAACCCAGAGTGAGAAATTCAGTGCCTTATTATTCGTAGAATCTGTCAATGGATATAGGCCAGAAATGGCAGCGAGAAGACAGCATTTTGAAGATCTAACACCAATCTTCCCTAACGAAAGATTAGGAATGGAAACAGAGAGATCATCCATACCAATGCGAATGGTTGACCTGCTATCACCCGTTGGAAAAGGGCAGCGAGGAATGATCGTATCTCCTCCAAAGACAGGAAAGACAACACTGTTAAAACAAATGGCACAAAGTATCAGTCAGAATTATAAAGATATCAAATTAATCGTATTATTGATCGATGAACGACCAGAAGAGGTCACAGATTTTAAAGAATCTATCGAAGGAAAGAACGTTGAAGTTATTTATTCCACATTTGATGAATTACCAGAACACCACAAGAGAGTGTCAGAGATGGTATTAGAACGTGCAAAACGTCTCGTAGAACATAAAGAAGATGTCGTAATTTTATTAGATAGTATCACAAGACTTGCAAGAGCTTACAACCTTACAGTACCGCCAAGCGGAAGAACATTAACTGGTGGACTTGATCCAGCCGCTCTCTATATGCCGAAGAAATTTTTCGGTGCAGCCAGAAATATGAGAGAAGGCGGAAGTCTTACCATCCTTGCCACAGCACTTGTAGAGACAGGAAGCAAGATGGACGACGTGATCTTTGAAGAATTCAAGGGAACAGGTAATATGGAATTAGTCTTAAACCGTCGTCTGGCAGAAAAAAGAATCTTCCCAGCGGTTGATATTGCCAAATCAGGAACAAGAAGAGAAGAGCTGCTGCTTACCAAAGATGAAAGAGAAGTTGTCACAGCACTTCACAAAGAATTATCCGGAAACCGTTCGGAAGAATTTATGGAACAGATGTTAGATTTATTTAAACGAACCCAAAACAACAAAGAATTTGTAGCACTAACCAAACGATCATTATTAAGAAAATAAAAAAAGTGATTGCAATTTCAAATAAATTGTGATAGAATAAAAAAGCTGTTTATAAAACAAGAAATGACGAAAGTCAAAGTATGTAAATGTTGGCAAAATCCAACAAATTTTTTAGAAGAGGTGAAAGAACATGCGTGAAGGAATCCATCCAAATTATTATCAGGCAAAAGTAGTATGCAACTGTGGTAACGAATTCGTAACAGGATCTACAAAGGAAGATATCCACGTAGAAATCTGCTCAAAATGTCATTCATTCTACACAGGACAGCAGAAAGCTACTCAGGCTCGTGGACGTATTGATAAGTTCAATCGTAAATATGGTGTTAAGTAGAAAAGTAAGAAATCAGGTTGAGGTTATCGAAATCTCAACCTTTTTTTTATGTAACGAGAAACTCAATGTAACGAGAAAAATCTCATAGAAATATAGGAGACAACAATGGCGGTTCGTATAGGCGGGCAGGCAGTGATCGAAGGCGTAATGATGAAGAATATGGATCGTTATGCAGTATCCGTGCGAAAGCCCAATGGCAAGATAGAGACGAAAGTAGAAGAATGCGTAAGCTTCGCAGAGAAACATCCATTATTTCAATTACCAGTTTTTCGAGGAATGGTAAATTTCCTGGAATCTATGGTGATCGGGATGAAGACACTGAATTATTCTGCATCTTTTTACGAAGACGAAGAAGAACAAACAGAGAGCAGGACAGAACAGCTCTTAGAAAAGATTCTTGGAGAGAAAGCAGAGAAGATCATCATGGGAATCGTACTGGTATTTTCACTGGCAATTTCCATCGGATTATTTATGATCCTTCCATACATCGCATCCGAAGCACTCGGAAAGCTGATCAGGAATGAATATGTGATTTTATTTATGGAAGGTATTATCCGAATAGCGATATTTCTTGGATACATTGTGTTGATCTCAAGAATGGAAGACATCAAGAGAGTCTTCATGTATCATGGTGCAGAACATAAAACGATCAACTGTTTAGAAGCAGGTGTTCCTTTAACTCCTGAAAATGTGGATAACTTTTCAAGATTACACAAAAGATGTGGAACAAGTTTTATTTTTATCGTTATGATCATCAGTATGGTATTTTTCTTCTTTATCAGAGTGGATACCATCTGGTTACGAATCGTATTAAGATTATTATTTTTACCATTGGTAGCTGGTGTTTCCTATGAATTTATCCGGCTGGCAGGAAGCAGTGACCACCCGCTTGTTCAGATATTTTCAAAACCAGGACTGGCACTTCAGAGACTGACAACGAAAGAACCAGATCACTCCATGATCGAAGTTGCGATCGCATCAGTGGAAGGTGTCTTCGATTGGAGAGAATATTTAGAAAATCTTCATAAAGGGGAACAAAAAGAAGATGAATAGAAGAGAATGGGTCCTCTATGGACAAAAGGAATTAGAAGAAGCACAGATCGAGAATGCATCCGGTGATGCATGGTATTTATTTTCCGAATGTTTTCATATATCAAGGGAAGACTACCTGTTTGGGATGACCGATGAGATCAATGATAAAGAAGCGGAAGAAAGATATAAGGAACTGATTCAGAAGAGAAAAGAACATGTTCCACTGCAATATATTTTAGGAACACAGGAATTTATGGGATATACATTTAAGGTAACACCAGATGTACTGATCCCAAGAGCAGATACAGAAACAGTATTGGAAGAAGTGCTTGATCAGTTAAAACAGTCAAAGAAACCAGATACGATACTGGATATCTGTACAGGATCTGGCTGTATTGCGATCAGTCTGGCATTGATTTTAAATCCAGAAGTATGTATTGGGACAGATATCAGTGAAAAAGCATTAAAAATCGCAAAAGCTAATGGCGAAAATCTCGCACCTATGGTAAAATTTATTCAAAGTGACCTTTTTGAGAATGTCACAGCAAGCTATGATCTGATCATTTCCAATCCACCATATATTACAACAGAAGAATGTGGAAAGTTAATGCCGGAAGTGAAAGACCATGAACCGATGTTAGCACTTGACGGGAAAGAAGATGGACTTTATTTTTATAAGAAGATCATCAAAGAAGCGAAAAATTATTTAAACCCAGATGGAATGCTCGCATTTGAGATCGGATATGATCAGGGAGAAGCAGTGAAGAATTTGATGGAAGCACAGGATTTTGCCTGTGTTGAGATAAAAAAGGACCTGGCAGGATTAGACCGGCTGGTCTTTGGATTTGCAAGAGAAGGAGAATAAGATGTTTGATAAGTTAGAAGGTTTAGTAGATCGTCTGGACACTGTACTGCAGGAATTGAATGATCCAGATGTAGCAGGTAACCAGAATCGTTTCCGTGATCTGATGAAAGAACAAAATGAGCTGACACCGATCGTGGAAAAATACAAAGAATACAAAGCAGAGAAACAGAATATCGAAGATAGTTTGATGCTTTTAGAAGAAGAGTCTGACGAAGAGATGAAAGAACTTGCCAAGGAAGAACTGAATGAATCTAAGGCAAATGTGGAAAGATTAGAAGAAGAGTTAAAGATTCTCTTAATTCCAAAGGATCCAATGGATGACAAGAATATCATCGTTGAGATGCGTGCCGGTGCCGGTGGAGATGAAGCTGGGTTATTCGTCGCTGACGTTGCACGTATGTATCGAAATTATGCAGAAAGCAAACGTTGGAAAGTAAATACATTAAGTTTTAATGAGAGTGGAATCGGTGGATTTAAAGAACTTGTATTCATGGTATCTGGACAGGGTGCATACTCAAGATTCAAGTACGAAAGCGGTGTACACCGTGTACAGAGAATCCCTGCAACAGAGTCTGGAGGAAGAATCCATACATCTACAATTACGGTAGCGATCATGCCAGAAGTGGAAGATGTGGAAGTAGAGATCGATATGAATGATTGTAAGTTTGATGTATTCCGTGCATCAGGAAATGGTGGACAGTGTGTCAATACAACGGACTCTGCGGTACGACTGACTCATTACCCGACCGGAATCGTGATCTACAGCCAGACAGAGAAATCACAGCTGCAGAATAAAGAGAAGGCATTCCGACTGCTTCGTTCCAAACTGTATGACCTGGAGCTTGAGAAGAAACAGGCTTCTGAGGCAGCAGAGAGAAGAAGTCAGATTGGTACAGGAGATCGTTCTGAGAAGATCAGAACTTATAATTTTCCACAGGGAAGAGTAACAGATCACAGAATCAAGCTGACACTTCATAAACTGGATAGCATTCTGAATGGTGATTTGGATGAAGTGATCGACAGCCTGATTGCAGCGGATCAGACAGCGAAGCTTGCAAAGATGGAGGAGTAGTACAAGGATGATACCGGAATTCAAACGACCGGAACTGGAAGACAAAGAACTGATTGACTATTATTTTGCACAGGCTCCAAGCAGAAGCTGCGAGAGAACATTTGCGAATGTATATCTCTGGTCCAGACAGTATAAAGTGAAATATGCAATCCTTCATAATGCACTTGTATTTCGTGATGAAGGAGATGGGCATACTTATGCTTACCCTGTAGGAAAGCCGGAAGCCGTCAAAGCTGCACTGGAAGAATTGATGAAGATCTGCGAGGATGAAGACTGTGAATTCGGTCTTTACTGTGTGACACCGGAGAATTTTTCACAGATGGAAGAGTGGTATCCGGGACAGTTTCAAATCGAATACGACAGAGACAGTGCAGATTTTGATGCTATCGTTATCTCATCTCTCTTTGCACCATCTTTCTACAAGATGGATATGTTCACTTCTCGTGAGAGAACAATGACAAAGGATGGTAACGGTATAGCAGTAAACGGAGTGATTGGTGAATTTCTCAACATTCCAGTTGTTTTATCTGACCGTCTCTATGATACAACAAACACAGAGGGATTTATTCTTGTAATGAAGAAGAACGCTATCTCTTACATTCCAAAAGAGAATCCATTTGCTGAAACTGCAAGGGATGCATCTCTCAGACAGACAACTATTTACTTATCTCAGTTTTATGCTATGGCTCTTACTGATGATACAGCAATCGTTGTTGCTAAGACAGTATTACCTACAGGTAAATAAAATACACATAAAAAGAAAATCAAAAGAAAGTAAAGTTTCATTTGGAATAATTTGAATAATTATGGGGTGACTTATATGTGTATAGGTCGCTCCATTTTTTGTAGAAAGTGAGGGATAAAATGCTTAGTGGAGAACAACTAAAATTCCTGAGATATTATAATAGCAAGACACAACAGCAAGTCGCTGATTGGTGCAATGTATCAAGAAGATATATCATTATGGTTGAACAGAATGAAGAAAGATTATCAGAGGAAACATATAACGCTTTTATCAACTGCATCTA
>OKSV01001124.1_pt1 | contig 12563 bp, 7 predicted proteins | sample 1601261 | NCBI WGS metagenome assembly OKSV01 (sample SAMEA3879560, study PRJEB24766) | human gut metagenome | biome: human-associated habitat; feature: feces | place: USA | collected 1985/1987
GGGCCTTGCCGAACTGCCTTATTCAGAGGCTCGCATTCACTATCCGATGGTTCGAGAAAGCTACCTCAAAGATGGTCCGGCTTCTCGCGAACGCCGCGGCGAAGACCGATTTGTGCGTGTTTCTTGGGAGACGGCTCTCGATCTCGCCGCTAAGGAAATTCAACGTGTGTATGACACCTATGGTCCGTCGGGCGTCTATGGGAGCTCTTACGGCTGGAAGTCCACTGGCAAGCTCAATCAGGCCACGGTTATCGTCAATCGTTTGCTCAATCTGATGGGCGGATTCTCACGCAGACGCAATTCATACAGTCAGGCAGCCCATGCGTCGATCATGCCGTATGTTGTCGGCACCTCCAATCCGCGCATGACGACTTATGAAGTGATTTTGAAGCACACGGAACGTATCGTTTTTTGGGCCTGCAATCCGCTCGTGACAGCAGACGTCAATGCGGCTACGCCTTTGCACAACCATGCTGGTTATTTCCGCGCTCTTAAAAAGAAGGGCATCAAGACCTATTCCGTTAACCCGTTGGTGACGGATACCGCAGCCTATATGGATTCTGAATGGATCGCGCCTAATCCGGGCACCGACTGTGCGCTGATGGCTGCGATGATGTATGAGCTCGAAGTGACCGGCAAGGCCGATCATGCGTTTCTTGCCAAATACTGCTCCGGCTGGGAGGAGATGAAGAAATACCTCTTGGGTGAAGAGGACGGCGTGAAAAAGACGCCGGAGTGGGCGGCTGAGATCACGGGTGTGCCAGCGCAAAAGATCCGTGCCTTTGCGCAGGACCTGGCCGCACACCGCACAATGATTATGTTTGGCTACGGCATGCAGCGTGCACAGTACGGTGAACAGACTTCTTGGATGGTTGTTACGCTCGCGGCTGTACTGGGTCAAATTGGCCTTCCCGGCGGCGGCTTCGGCACTCGTTATCAGTCGGCAAGCGCGGGTTCGCCGGTCTCTAATGGCCCCATCATGAGCGGTCTTCCGGGTTCGCCCAAGCCAGTGCGCCCGGTTTTGCCGTGGAAATCTACAAAACTGCTTCCTGTTGCCGCTATCACGGAGGTGTTGGAACGTCCCGGGGCGACCGTTGATTTTGACGGTCAGAAATGCACCTATCCGGATATTCATTTGGTGATGTGGGGCGGCGGCAATCCGTTCTGCCATCATCCCGATACCTTCCGTCTTGAAAGGGCGTGGAAGAAGCCCGATACCGTGATCGTTGCAGACTATGTATGGTCTGCGACGGCTCGTCACGCCGATATCGTGCTGCCGGCCTGCACGACCTTTGAGCACAATGACATTACCAACATCGGCGCAGAAACCAATGACGGTCTGGTTGCAATGAAGCAGGTTATCAAGCCGCAATACGAGTCGCGCAGCGACTATTGGATTGGTACGCAGCTCGCTAAGCGTTTGGGGATAGAAGAAGCCTTCACGGAGGGCCGCACCGAAATACAGTGGATCGAAAAGTTCTACAACGATTGCCGCAACAACGGTGCTCGAAAAGGCATTGTCATGCCGGAATTCAAAGATTTCTGGGAGAAGGGGTATCTCTTTTTCGAGGTGGAAGAAAAGGACCGAGAGTTTGTTTCCTTTAAGACATTCCGAGAGGATCCAAAAGCCAACTCCCTAGGTACAGAGTCGGGGCTCATCCAGATTTATTCACCCAAGCTCGCGAGCTACGGCTATGACGACTGTAAAGGTCATCCCAGCTACTTTGAACCGATTGAAGGTACAGCTAAAGCAACGAAGGAATATCCGTTGGCTTTTGTGAGTCCGAAGTCACGCTATCGGATGCACAGCCAGCTCGACAACGTCAACACAGCCAGACGCGGGTCAGTTGAAGAACGAGAACCCGTTTGGATGAACCCTGCAGATGCTCAAGTGCGCGGCTTGAAAAATGGCGACGTCGTACTTGTGAAATGCCGTCGCGGAGCATGCCTCTGCGGGCTGCAGGTCAGTGACCGCATCAAGCCGGGCGTGGTTTCTATTCAGCACGGCGCTTGGTTTGAACCGGAAAACACGCCGGCAGGCCGCATCGATGTTCACGGCAATGCCAATACGATTGCCATTGACGTTATTACCTCCAAAATTGCCCGAGGCAATGTTTCTTCAACCGGCAATGTGGAAGTTTCACTCTGGAAGGATGAGGTGCCGCCCGTTCGTATTTTCAATCAGCCACGCAGGGTAAACGTAGTCAAATAATCCAAACGCTTGGGGGGCTAGCTTGAAAGGCTTTCTCGTCCCTCAGTCTGCTTGGCGAAGTTACAGCAAACAGCGCGAAACATTCGCGCTGTTTGTTTGAGATGGTGCGCCCGGCAGCGCACGTGTGATTCTGTGGTGAAAGTTCGCTGTCTACCCGGTCGCGGGAAGAATTAGCGACTCGGCAGACTCGAAGAGGCAACGAATTGATGAAGGAAGCCGATTACAAACAGCCAGCCTGACGAACAGGAATTTGGATATGAGGTGCAAAGCCTGAGAGAGCAGTCCAAATTCAGTTAACCGGAAAGGTGATGCGTAAATCCGACAGGTAGGGCGGTGATACCCGGGGAGATCTCTGTCGATGCTCGCGAGGGCTACCGATACCGCAAGGCAGAGGGATGTTGACTGGGAAGTCAGCCGAGGTCGTAGTAGAGGCCAAACCACGAAGGACCGCTCTGAGGGAGACACAAATGGACAGAGACCAAAGCGGCGAATGAAAGGCGGACGAAAGCAAGAAGGAAATATTCAGCGATCACATCTGGACCAGGTACTCTCAGGGACACACGTCCTGCGAGCCATCAAACGGGTGGTTTCCAATAAGAGGGGCTCAGGGCGTTGACGGCATGACTTTTGACCAATACGAAGCTCACCATCGGAAACACTGGCGGAGCATTGTCGAACACATCAGGGCGGGAATCTATATTCCTGCTCCTCCGGTGCGTCGCGTGGATATTCCTAAACCGAACGGAGGGACGAGAATGCTCGGCATATGGTGCAGGACCGCGTGATACAACAGTCGATAGCTCAGATACTTGTCGAAGCCTATGACCCCATTTCTCGAACTCCAGTTATGGGTTCTGTCCTGGTCGAAACGCCCTCGAAGCAATCGAACTGGCCTATCGGTACATCAAAGAGGGAAAGAATTAGGTGGTGGAAATGGGCTTGGAAAAGTTCTTAGACACCGTGAACCGCGACTGTGTTTAATGGTTCGTCTGAGCGATGTGCAATGTATGGTGTCGGTGCAGGTCATGCGTGCCCTATATTTTCAACTTCTTGGTCTAGCAGGATTGGTAGCAGGAAAGCGAGCAGGCGACCATCGTCCACAAATGGAATTCTATCAGCAGGGAATAAACGAGTTTTTTTACCTTTATCTGCTTTTTGACAGCCGCAAAATGCGATGGTTGGAGGCACTAAAATTAAATATCAATCTGTTAGAGGTGGTCCGGAAGGACTCTACACTGCTGGCAGGACAAGTCTGCGAAGAGCCGGAGAAGACCCGCCGCTTTGGGGGATCGTTTTTGGCATTGGCAAGAATCGCGAGCAGATTGAGTGCTGGAGAAGGATAAATTAAGCATCCACGTTGTCGAGTACCCGATTAACTTTCTATCGTATACCGCACTGACGAAACTCCGCAGTAGGCGACAGAACGGGGAAGTTGCAGCAGATTGCGTAGAGCCAGCAAAACACCGAGTAGACGAGTGGACCAAGCAATATTCGCGCCATTATTGGGCTCGTCGGTTGCCCGTACCTCGTGCCGAATTGTGTCTACACAGTTTGAACGCTGATCTCTCCGGTATTTATGGGGCTACGTGCTCCGCTCGCATGAAGGCGATTGAGTACGACGGATAAGTATGAACAGTCTTCTCGCCCCTTTTTGTCATAATTTCCCGTAGCATATTAATTACGTAATACGGAGGAGGAATATTCGATTTCCAACATCAAAACGTTTTCTTAGAGGCAACAAATAGCTTCTGATTATAGGGAATATTATCGTATAAAAACTTACATTCAATAAGCTTTTTAGTCGCCCGATATTCTGTCTTGGAGTATTTATCGATGCGCCCGCGTTCAGATAGTAGGTGCAGATTTTTCCGTGCACGAGAAGCAATGACGTATAATAGCTTCTCTGCGCTAGTTTGTCCATCTAGATCATTTCTGTTAGGAAGTATATTCTCCAGTAATGCGTAAGCGATAACGACATCAAACTCAGATCCCTTTATTGCATGTATAGTTGATATTGTAATGCCGGTTCGACTTTGAAATACTTTCTTGAAGGAATCTATGTTTTCAATCATTTCTGTTCCTTCTTTTTTTAATCTTTCGATCCTAGCCTCTGAACTTTCAAAGAATGCCATATAATGCTCACGAAGAGGTGTGAATGCACTGAAGTCAATAGCTAAACGTGAAAAGAGTAAATCAAAAAAAACTCGCAGATACGAAAGTCCGTTTGTCTCATTTACTGTAATGGCGTTGCATTCCTTTAACAAACTCTCTCGGGTACATAGGGATACACTTGCCCCGATTTCTTCTAAGTCATGGAGAATCTCACCTGCCCAACGGAGTCTACGTACATACATACCTGGAGAGGCTTGTGTGAGTGCAATTCTTGAGAGTTTGTACCAAAAATTATCTTGGTCATACGCAAAAGGAACCATTCCAGGACCATTAAATGTATATTCTGGCATGCTTGAAGTTAAGCGGCGGGTCATGCTTGCCAAGTGTATCCACTGAGGCGCTAAAATACAGATTTCGTGTGGGGCAATGCCAATAGTTTCGACATTGAAGCGGATAAGACGAATCAACTCCGCCTCCAAACCGTCTTTAGTCACAGAATCATTGAATGAAATCAAGCTGCGATAAGATTTTTCGTTAGATGCTGGCTCAATCCGCGTGTTATACACGTTGAAGTTTCTGAAGTATTTGATGATACGTTCGGAGGATCGGTAGTTCTTGGACAATTCAAGCTTTTTTAACTCGATGTTCGCCATCGACTGGAACTCATTGAAAGCGATTGGATATCCGCCAAGGGACTCATAAATGGCTTGATTAGGGTCGCCGACGATAAATGTTTTCGTCCCCCGACCGGCTTTTAGAATAGATGCAATAATGGAATACTGAATTTGTTTCGTATCCTGATACTCATCGACCATTATGAAAGCGAATAATTGGCCAAGAATAGTGCTGATCGAAGGATGAGCAATGATCAACTGATAAGAGTAATAAAGGATAAGTTCAAAGTCAATTTGTCGATTTTTCCGGAGGTAGGCTAAATATTTCTTCAGAATTTCTTGAAGTCCTGCATGCTTCCGCTTTTGCGGACAAGAAATTAGACCACCGGATTCAGTAAAATAAAAGTTGCAATCCCAGATGTTAATCTTAGGATTTTGATATGGTTGGCACAGATTTTTTAACACCTTCTCACGTTCGTACCGGTCGATTATGCGGAAGCCTCGATCCAACGCATCATGATAGATGCCATATGGCTTCAGTATCCACTCGAGGCAGAAAGAATGTATTGTTCCGATCCAAAGCTGGGATGTATCCACTCCGAGACTCTCGATGCGTTCATGGATCTCATCTGCGGCGCGGTGGGTGTAAGTGATCGCCACAATGAATTCTGCATCGGATTTAAGCTTTGATAATTCATGGGCAATCTTGTATGTTAGTGTTCGAGTTTTTCCACTGCCAGGACATGCAATGAGAAACACGCTACCTGGTTCCCAAATAGCAGCCTCTTGCTCAGGATTCAGGTCCCCTTTATTCCATATAAACACTATTTAAATACCTTAAGAACATCGTTGATGCGATCATCAGGAAATTTGTCGTATATTTCATCCCTAATGGTATGAAAATCGATCTTTCCATTCTGAAAATTCTGCAAATTTATTCTAAATTCATTCAATTCTGATGTTGTAAATAGATTGCTATTTTCTATGTATGTTAAACGATAGTTAATAATTTTAATTAAAACTTCTTTTTTTAAAGATGGCTGAGCAAAAGCTATCGCATCGAGTATATATTGTGGAATGGTGGTTTGTGGATCAACCTTCTTTCCTAATAATATAGCAAACCATCCTTTCCCTTTTTTTTCTGCCATAGTCAGTATTCTCTTGCCGTATTGAGCAACATCGGCAGATTTAAGATCTGATTCGGCTTTAGTCTTGATTTTATCATCATTGTAAATATCAGGAATCAATCCTATAACTTTGTCGGCATTACCTGCCATAACGAAATCAATCTCAAAAGTATACTGAGCAAAGAAAGGAGAAATCCAGCGGTTGTTATTGCATAGACTTTCGAGCTTTTTCTTTCGAATATCCCCTCTTTCTTGAGAATTCTTATATTTATTCTTGCGCCGACATAGAGCATTATCATCATTCGGTTGAGGGGTGGTATCAATAATAGATTTATCATAATCAGTCACAATACTGCATCGTTTACAAATGCGTTTATCATGAAACAGGATAGCTACATTTTGAAAACCTGTACTTCGAATGTTAATAAGACTAATGCCTAGCTCATCCAAACTAATTCCTAAAACTGTCTTAACCAAGATGGGAATTAGAATTTCTTCTGCATCTCCTTCTACTAAAATGACACTCTTGGCAAACAAAAGATTACTTCGTACGGCATCAAGATAACGCTGAATATTATTAATTTCTTCGGCTCTTAGGCCTGTAGTTGGTTGATATGCGTCGCATCGATCCCCAATTTTTCCAAGTATGTTCATGTTTTGAACATTACTAACTTCTGATATATGCGTCGAATGAGTCGAATATATAATCTGTGTGTCGTCGTAATTGAGATTATCAAACAATGTCTTCTGAATATGCGTATGGATATGAGCTTCCGGCTCCTCAATCAACAAGAAATTTGCAATCGACTGTCTAGCCTTCTGATACTTGAATTCTAGTAATTTCAAGGTCAGAAAGATAAGATTTGCACCGCCTAAACTAAGATCATGAATAGGCCCTTCATGATTCTCATCTGACTCACCTACGAAAAGTTTGAGTGATTGGAATAGCCTTCCCGCTTCATCAGGCAGATCAGATTTTATCGACAAAGAGGATGGTGAGTATGCTTCACCTACAGCATCTTTGATGGTGTCACGAATATCGGTTCGCACTTTTTGCACATCTGGCAGAATCTCAATCGAATCATTGAGATTCTTTACTTTATCAGTAATTTCGGCGAACTGGTTTGGATTAATGTCACCACTCTTGCCTTTGAGTAAGGTCAACAGTGGATTGGTTCTGCTATTGTGAAATTCCGCTACAACGTCCCTCAATGCTTGCACAAAGGTAAATGCGATTTCCTTTGAAACAGAAAGAACACTGGGAATTCTGGAACCTATGCACGAAAATTCGAGTTCTTTGTTAAATTTCACATTATCAAAGTCTCCAACAACTTCTTTGTAGAAACTTTCATTGTTGAAGTTGGCTTCGCTGCGACCCGTGAATATCGTTTCATAGTCTTTAATGGTGATTTTATCTAGGATGGCATCTAGGGCCGCATGATCACCTTCGGCCACCTGGGAGAGGCTCAACCTGACATGCTTCTTGGGACGAAAGATAAGGTTATAAGTAGCCTCGCCCGCTGTTTCTTTGTCGATACGTCCAGTGCCATGTTGAAACAAGGCCTGCACAGCTTCATCAGCTGAAATCTCTTTGAATTCAAGACTGATGATAATCCAGTGTCCCTGCCATCTCTTCAAACCACGGTGGAAATCGGTTTCATCTAGTCGGTAGGCGGAACGAAGCATGTTGTCATCTAGCAAAAGCCTGATTGCTCGGAATAGATTCGTTTTTCCTGAGCCATTCTCGCCAATAATGGTGTTGATTCCTTTATTGAACAGCACCTGAGTATTTGCAAAGTTCCTATAGTTAATCAGGCTAAGCTTGGATATATACATGAGTGACCTCGTTATTTTTGGGGCAGACTTTCATCAAAAAAGCAGAGATCCTCATCATATAAAGGGACATGTTACAAGGTCTTCAGGTCGTTCGACATGCTAAGCGCGCCCCTTTATTAGTGTTCAAATCAAAGATTGCCCATTTGTGAAAGTTGTTAGAGCCACAGTCTCTGTTGTTGTGCCGATGGGTAACACCGATACTGCAACATTTTCTATTCTGTAAAGTATACCTACGCCGCACTTCATGCTTCTGTATGTGCGTTCTTAGCTAGAAAAATATAGTCGGTCGAGCTTTTGTGCGCGTAATGCATCGAGCCACTTGCGGTATCTCGCTACTGTCAGACGTCCATCACATCCTCGATTTGGTTGGTGACACCTATGATCCAGGTTTCTTAATCCGGATCTGCACTTTGTTTGGGTGTGGTTTGGCACACAGGGTCGTGTCTTCGCGGCATCAAACAACTGAAAGGCTTGGCTCCGCATATAGAGATCGGGTGTAGTTTGAACAGCAAACGCCTTTTGTTAAGAGAAAGATCTTGCTTGCATTACGTTTTCCTTTCTATTCTCCAGTACTGCGCAGCGACGTTCCATTGACTGATGACCAGATTCGCCGTTTGGTGTCGTTCATCTTCATTGGTATACTGCGTGAAAGCCGTTCGCAACGGTATACCTATAGCAGTCGCCGTGTTGGTTGAGCTTCGCAAAGAAGAGTTTCAGTCATAGTCCTTCATTTTGACATCGATTCGCGTACGCGATATGGGCAACTATGAATACGCCAAACTAATGATTAGCCTGCGCTATTCCAACGAACGTTGATAACGAACTTGTCAAAAGTTCTTCGACACCGTGAACCACGACCACTTAATGGTGCGCCTGACCAAACGGATCAAGGACAAGGTCCTACTGAAGCTGAGGGCGTTATTTGCGCAATGCCATCATGCAGAACAGTCTTGTCTCGCTCCGAGAAGAAGGAAAGCCGCAAGGCTCGAACCTTATCTATTTTGGACCATTAGGAAGAGGTCTTCGAACGTATTGACATTCTCATCGGTTTCCGCGTCAACTGATTTGACGAACAGAGCACCGCATCTTTACTCAATTGCTTTTTTCTTCATTAGAAGAATATTAATAATTGCAGGTAGGTTTTGGATGAATGGTGTGTTATAAATAAGGGATTAAATTAAACCCGCAAAATATTACAAATGAAAGAACGCACATTAAAAGAATAAGTGTCAGGGCCCTTTCTACTCCTGTTGATTTAATATCACCGTAAATCGATTGTGATTCATCTGTAGGAATGGCCTCACCTGTATCAACATTATTTTCGATGTTTTCTAAGGAGCAGGGAACGATGTTCTGATGTATCTCAGACTGTTCTAAGGTTCTTTTGTCTGAACTGTCCGGAATATCATCGTTACTTTTCATTTCTGCGTTGGAGCAGTTATCATTAAATGTCTCTTTTTCAGATCTTGTATCAACATATATTTGGTTGTGATGATCGATTCTGTTATTTTTCTTGAGTCGCTCTAATAAACCTGCAATGGCTAATCCTGCCCCTCCTACCAGCATCCATGCAAGTCCGGGCAGTGCAATAAGTATTGCAAGGAAGGGATTGAAGTGATAGACATCATATAGGGCCCATGCTGCTAAACCGGCAGGCAAAAAGGTCATGCGCAGAAAAATAAATATAGGCGCTGCAATAAACCCAAGCCAATCCCAACCCGTGATGTCAGACACTGCTATGCCAGCTATGCAATACATAGCAAGCGCATACACGAGATACACTACAACAACTAAGCCGCCGCTAAAAGCTGTAAATAATTCCTTTAACTTTTCCATTTATTTTTCCGCCTTCGAGAGTGCTCCCGGAACGCTGAAGAGGTATATAAGAAAAAATATATTGACTAATGGAATGAGGCACCATAAACAATGCCATTTACTCTCGTTTAAATCTGCAAGGCTCCTCGAAAATATTCCAATCGTATAAATAAGAAGCACTAAACTTGCAGCCAATATTAAGGATATAAAATAAAGGTCTAACTGACCCGAAAGTCTATATGCTATTTTATCCAATGTATCAATTACTATATTAAGTAGTAATGACAGAATAAAGGTTAAAATGAATCTTATAATAAATTGCTTCCTCGTTAATGGGTCGCAATATAAGTCTATGAAAACCTGTTTAAATGTATTCATTTGATAAAGGAAAAAATGTAAGAAGCTTGATTCATGCTATGAGAAAGGATTTAAATTTTTCTTCCGTATAATATTTGTAGAATACAGCGGCACGACTAATTATGGTTTAGGAACTTTCAATTACGTGTTAATTGGTAAAAATTGGATGCAATCAACTGCATACGATTGATTACATTGATATAAATTGTGCTGGCTAATTCTTATGGAATACGGCTTTTGTTGCTGCGAAAAGCGTTTAGTTGAGCGAAATTATTGAGCAATTAAACTGAAAAAGGATCTCTCGCTTAACGAGCATGGTCAGGCGAAGTTCTGCAGCACGTGCATTTGGACGCAGCCGCACTGCGGTGCGCAGCCGCGAAGTGAATGCGTCGAAGAGCATTCGAGCATCGGGGATTCGGCTATGCAAGTCCGTTTATTCTGAAGCGGGAGGAAAATGACCTTCGGCTCAGTGCTCGCTGATGCAAATTGACATCCTCTTCGCCCTGATCTCTGGACCACCCACCCGCTGTCAAGCGGTCTACCGCTGTTTTTGATTCCGGAACTGAGGGCTGTCTCAGGCAACCTCAGGCAACCCGAGGTCAAGTGCTTCGCGTATAAATAGCCTGCCGCCGAAGGCGGCAGGCGGCTTTATGCCGCGAAGCGTCGACCACATTCCGCCTAGCTACCATCTATCGGACGAAAAATATTGTCAGATGCACCACATAGCGAACTCCCAAGCGGAGGTTTCATTTCCAGGCATGCCATCGACTGAACGAGAGGGCCGCTCCACTAATCTCTTAGACCTGTTTCATGAATGCGGTGTCTGCGCATTCTGGCCAGAATGAACTTCAGAAGTCTTATCCGTGCCAAATAAGGGCGTATGCAAATTGCTGCAATCAGGGCGGAATGGCTGTGGGATAAGCCTTTTCAAAGGGTTCTCATTCGTGACGATTAAGCCTGGAGGTCATCTTCCTCTACGCGGCAGATTCAGCCGCAGCGTCGTGCTTAAGGGGCTTTTCCATAGCCGCAAGCACCGAGCGTGGTACGCCCGCTTTGTGACTGTCGAATTTTTCCCCGTAGGTGAGCAAAGCCCAAACAATCCGCAGCAGTTTGGCTGCAAGTGAAACGATGATTTTGCCGTACGGCTTTCCACGCTTGATTTGTTCGTGAAGCCACCGCCGCAACTGACATTCCGGCAGCATGTCCTTGCAGTACAGCATGTAGATCGTAGCTGCGCCTTGGATGATGAAAGATCGGGCTACTCTGTCGCCGCGGCGGGAAACTTTTCCCTGGCCTCTGCTGCTCACTGGCTTCAGAGCGCCGCGCTTGCTGGGGCTTGGCGTTCCGGAATGTCCGGTAATGATGTTTCGGGGAGCCAAGCCAAAATAGGCCACGTAGCTCCTTGGCATCGGGAACCGTTTAATGTCGCCCGTTGTGACCGCAAGGCGTGCCGCAGTCTGAGTTCCGATGCCCAGAACCGTTTTCATTGTTCGAGCCTGCTCGTTGGCCTCAACAAGCGCATCAAGCAGCTTGTCAAGTGCGTTGATTTGCTTCATGGTGAACTTGTAGGCATCCCGAAGGATCATCAAGCTCGATGCCGCTTCTGCGCCAAGCAGCTTTTCAACGGCTGCGACTGCTTCCGCCATCTTCTTTGTGTTCAAGCTGCCTCGACGAATCACAATGCCCCAGCATTGGCACAGACTTTTGAAGCAGACTAAGGATTTTGTAGCCTGTGTCCGCAGTTGGATTCGGATCGCCTGGACACTGGCGATCCGGCACTCCTCAACGTTCTTGACGCGAATCGGCTGTAGATCATGATCGTAAAGAGCAAGCTTCGCCAAAGCCGTTGCATCGTTGAGATCGGTTTTCTGATTTGACTTGTGCGTTGCAATCCAGTTCTTGACTGCGTGTCTGGAAATGACCTTGACCTCGTGCCCCATATTTTGCAGGCGCAGGGAAATCTGACTGTAGCCGCAGCAAGGCTCCATCGCAAAGAGCGTAGGCTCAAGCTTCTCCGCTTGTTCAAACAGCGACTCGTAATCCATGCGGTCAATCAGCCCCAGCTCGTCATCGGAACAAGGCACCGCTGCAACGGCGCAGTCTGCCTTAGCAAGATCGAGGCCGATGACGGCGTACGAGAGCGACGTATCCAGCGCATTTCGTGTATTCTTCTTTGACATGACATGGACCTCCTACGGGGTTGATATACACCCATTATCGCGCAGCGCTTCGTTGTGACGCACTGGGTAGGTGGGTGGTCCATGTCATTAGGAAGGGGACTCCTGCGGCGGTCCTGTTGAGAAACTTCCACCCGTCAAATCTGCTGTACAAGAAGCCGTCAGTTCATTGACTGACAAATCAATGGGTGCGAGGCAGGCTGAGATTAAGCGAACCGCAACAAAGAACCGCTGAAGGAATATGACTCATTTGCTATAATATCGCATATTCTTTTATTTTACCTGCAATGAACTTTGCTACTCACACCTCCGC
>OKSV01001172.1_pt1 | contig 12050 bp, 10 predicted proteins | sample 1601261 | NCBI WGS metagenome assembly OKSV01 (sample SAMEA3879560, study PRJEB24766) | human gut metagenome | biome: human-associated habitat; feature: feces | place: USA | collected 1985/1987
CACTTACCGCCTTTGGTGATGTGCTCAAGGGCGTGCTGGCCGTGTGCATCGGCCGCTGGCTGTTCACCCAGATGCCGGAAAGCACCACGCTCTCGCCCTATCTGGCGGTGTACCTTGCCGCCATCTTTGCCATTATCGGCCATTTGAAGCCCCTGTATTTCGGCTTCAAGGGCGGCAAGGGCGTGCTGGTGGCGGGCGGCACCATTCTGGCTATCCAGCCGGTGCTGATCCCCTTTCTGGCGGTCATCTTTCTGGCCTGCCTGCTGCCCACCGGCATGGTGTCGCTGGGCAGTGTGACCATGGCGGCACTTTACCCGGTGCTCACCATCCTGTACGGGGTGTTCCGGGGCTATTCTGCCGCCGACCTTACCGTGTGCACCATCGGCTCAGTGATCATGGCCGCAATGGTCATTTATATGCACCGCTCCAATATCCAGCGCATCCGCGAGGGCAAGGAGTACCGCTTTGGCCGCCACGGCAAAAAGTAACAGAAAATAGTAAACCACCCCGCAGCAGCCGTTCACCGGCCGCTGCGGGGTGGTTTTTGTATATGCTTATTCCTTTGTCTCGGTCTCTTCCTCAGGCTTTGCTTCGGAATTCCGCCGATGGAACCAGTCGGCGGGGATGCCGCTCTGGGCGGGGGTAAGATCCGGCGCAGGATGACCGTCCGGCAGGTGTGCGCCAAAGGCCGGGACAAAGAAGAACTTGCGCACAATGAAGATCAGCGCAATCGCGCCAACGCTGAGCAGGTTCTCCACGGCGGAATCGTGTCCCACCACCAGATGGCGGGCAATGGCGTACAGCAGCACCTCAAGGCTGCTGCCGGGGCTGTGCTTGGCCAGCATCTTGATGAACTCAATGCCGATCACAATGTCCAAGCTGCGCTCCAGAAAGGTGCGGATCTCTGCCTCGTTGCCATCGAACAGCAGGCCGGGCATCCAGCGGATCAGGGGCACAACGCTGAGCAGCAGACCAATCAGCACCAGCCCGGATAACAGCACTTCCAGCAGACTGGAAGCCTGAATAATGCGGTTGCGCAGGGAGGTACGCCAGTGGCTTTCTACCGGGTGAGAGGGATGTTCCATAGTAAGACCTTCCTTTCGGCATTCTGCTGCATAAAGATCGACAAAATCCTGCCTTTATTGTAGCAGACGAGAGAAGGTCTGTCAATTTCAATCCACGATGGTGACGGTGGTCTGCGGGCCGACGGCCACATAGCCGGACTTTTTGATGCAGTCCTGCCCGGCGTCGGTATCCAGCCAGTCGTACAGACGGCGCTCCGGGCTGTCGGCGGCGGCATCTGGGTGGATGACGGCGTAGAAATCGTTGCACAGGGGGTAGCTGCCGTCGGCAAGAGTGTCGTTGCTGGGGGTCACACCGTCCACCGCCAGCAGCCGCAGCCCGGGCTTGGAATACATCTGGTCGATGTAGTAATACACGGAGAAACCGATGGCGTTGGCGCTGTTGTTGTAATCGGCAATGCTGTCCACCAGCTCGCCCATGGCGGCAGGTGCCAGCTCAGAGGGTGGGGTCATCAACTCTCCGCCCTGAATGAGCAGCTTTTTGAACAGGGTCTGGCTGCCGGAGTCCTCGCCGCGCTGGAAGGCAACGATTTCCTGATCCTTGCCGCCTACATCCTTCCAGTTGGTGATCTTCCCGGCGTAGATGTCCCGCAGCTGCTGCTGGCTAAGCGCCTGCACCGGGTTGTCCTCGTTGACGATGAACACCAGCGCGTCCACCCCGATGGGTTTCTGCTCCAGCTCCACATTGGCCTTTTGCAGCTCTTCCTTTACATAGTCCGGCGCTTCGTACACCACCAGCATCCGGGTGGTGGTGTCGTACAGGCCAAAGTTTTCCCATGCGTAGGCGGTGGTGCTTACCGTAATGCTGCTGCGGGCTTCCTCCAAGTCCATGCCGGTGGTATCGGCCAGCATCTGCGCCATCAGCGGAATGCAGGCGGTGCTGCCGTCCAGCGGGGGAAACTCCGCTTCGGTCAGGAACGGCTCAGGCTGCTGCACAGTCGAGGACGCTGCAGAGGACGCGGGCGGCTCTGCGGCAGAGGAAGCGGTGCTGCCGGAGGGCGCATCCGTGCCCTTGCAGGCGGTCAGCACCCCGGCGGCGGAGCAGGCAGCTAGCCCCAGCAGAAAACTGCGGCGGGAAATTTTAGCGTTTTTCATAAGAAAGCCCTCCTAACTCAATAGCCATAACTCGGTACATCGTCCGCAGTGGCAGACGAGAAAATGCTCTGGCAGTACAGCCAGTTGCCGCTCGTGTCCATCCAGCCCACATAGAAGCCCCGCTGTGCGGCAAACACATGGTCGGGCAGGGCATTCAGACTGTTGGAATAGTACCCGGTGCAGCTGGAAAGTCCCTGCAGCACCACCTTGCCGTCTGCATTCAGCACATCGCATACGCTGCCGTAGGCGCTGCCCGCAGCGGCGCGGCTGCCGTAGAACATGGGTCTGCCGTCGGGGTCGGTGGTCAGGTAGTTGACGTAACTGTACTTGCCCTGCAGGGCGGTCAGGTCGCTGACAAGCCCCTGCGGGCCGTACAGCCGGGTGGCGGTGGTCTCGTAGCGGTCGTTATCCTGCAATTCCAGCCAGACGTAGCCGGTGCCGCAGTTGCTCATCCGTACTCGCTGCTGGTGCTCCACCGGTTCTACGGTGGTGTCGGTCAGCAGCTTGCCGTTGTCCTTACTGTACACCCGCAGACTGCCGTCCAGCGCGTAGACGGCTACGGTGTTGTCGGTGGCGTCCACATCGTACAGCGGGGTCTTTGCGCCTGTCTCCAAATCATAGAGTTCGTAGCCATGGCCCTCGCCGCTGTGCCATGTTACCACATAGCCCGGGAAATACTGGCTGGGCTGCTCGTCAAAGGTGGAGATCAGTCCGCGGTCCTCTGTGGTCATGTCCCGCAGTTCGTACCGGCCGTCACTGGTGGAAAAGCTGGCAAGACCACCCGGATAGACCTGCAAAAAGCCCGTGTACTGCTCGCCGGTCTGGGTGTTGTACAGGATTTGGTCGGTGGTTTCCTCTCCGGTGGCAACGTCCAGCTTCACCCAGTCGCTCAGGGTGTCGCTGTCGTAGAAAAGGCGGTATGCCGAGGCGGCCTCGGCGCGGTAGACGGGGGTGCCGTCCTTCTCCTGCACCACCACCCAGCGGTTCTGCTGGTAGTCGGTATCCCAGTCGTAATCGTCCAGTCCCTCCGGGCGGGCGTAGCAGCTGAACACCAGCTTATCGCCGCATAGGGTGCAGCTGTATGCACCTTCCGGTACCGGCAGCGCTGCGCCGGTGGCAAGGTCGATGACCTGACAGGTGCCATAACCGGACTCCGGGACGTATCCGCCATCGATCAGGCGGCTCTCCTGCAGCACCAGCAGGCCGTTTTGCAGGGTGGCGCTCTGCTCGCCCTCAAAGGACATTACTTCGGTGCCGGTCTTGTCGTACAGGGCGGTGCGGCGTCCGCCCCGGCCGGTGGGGTCGGACCAACTGCGCAGCCAGTAGTCTGCGGTGCCGGTGACACTGTCCTCCACCAGCGAGACGTTCTCACTGCGGGTAGACTGGTGCAGCGGGGTGCTGCCGCACAGGATGGTGGTGCTGCTTCCGGAACGGCTGTCGCAGTACAGCACCCGCAAACGGCTATCGTTCAGCACGGCAGGGTCGTACAGGGGTTTGCCGTTGTCGTCCGTAGGTACCGAAACCGCAGAGCTTGCAGCGCCCGGCACGCCGGTGGCGGGCGGCAGCAGGGTACAGCCGCAGCCTAAAGTAAGGGCAAGGGCAGTGCAGACTGCCCCGCAGCCGATACGCAAGACAACACGCTTCATAAAAACCACTCCTTTGCAAAAAACAGGGAGGAAATTTTTTCCGTTCACACAGAATACGAAACAGCCGCATTTTTCATTGCAGAGCTTGCAGAAAAATGCGGCTAAAAACGGTTACAATTGCATTACAGCTGTGCCGGGGCATGGGACGCTTCTGCCTTGTCCATCTGCTCCAGCTGCCGCAGAAAGGCCAGCAAAAAGGGCAGCGAGATGAAGCAGGTGAGCGCGTCCGCAATGGGCTGGCAGAGCTCCACACCCACAAGTCCCAGCACCCGGGGAAGTACAAGGATCAGCGGGATAAAGCACACGCCCTGTCGGCAGCAGGCCAGAAAGGTGGCACGCCCGGCCTTGCCAACGCTTTGGAAGGTCATGTTGGTCACTACGATCACCGGCTGTAAAAGGATGGCAAAGCACTGGTAGCGGAAGGCAGGCAGCGCCACGGCGGTGACCGCCGGGTCATCCCGGAACAGGCGAATCAGGTTTTCATCGTTCCACCAGCACACCGCGATCAGCACCACCAGCAGCGCAAAGGCGGCTTTCAGGGTAAAGACGGCGGCCTGCCGCACCCGGTGGTACTTGCGCGCGCCGTAGTTGAAGGACGCCACCGGCTGCAAGCCCTGTCCCACGCCGATGGCCACCGAGAGGATGAACATAAAAATGCGGGACACGATGCTCATGCCCGCCACGGCGGCATCGCCGTAGCTGCGGGCGGCAATGTTCAGCAGCATCCCGCCGATGCTGTTCAGCCCCTGACGGCCAAAGCTGGGCGCGCCGCCTGCAAGGATCTGCAAAAACTCGCGCGGCTCCCGGGTGACGGCGGAAAGCCGGAACTGGCTGACCGTTTTGCCCCGCAGGAACATATACAGCAGAATGCCAAAGCTGATGGTCTGGCTGAGGGCGGTGGCAATGCCGGCACCGGCAGTGCCCAGCCCTAAAGCGAACATGAACAGCGGGTCCAGCGCGATGTTCAGCAGTCCGCCGGTGACCAGCCCGATCATGGCAAGGTTTGCCTTGCCCTCATACCGCAGGATGTTGTTCATCACCAGACTGGAGATCATCAGCGGTGCGGCAAGCAGGATGGGGCGGGCGTAGGCGCAGGCGTGGGGCAGAATGGTTTTGGTACTGCCCAGCAGCATCATAAAGTCCGGCAGGGTGGCAAGGCCGACCACCGCCAGCACTACGCCAAAGGCCAGCGCAGTAAAAAAGCTGGTAGAGGCAAAGCGGGTGGCGGCGCGGGTATCCTGACTGCCCAAGCGGCGGCTGATGATGGTGCCGGAGCCGTGCCCCAGCATAAAGCCCAGCGCCTGAATGATGGCCATCAGGCTGGAAACGACGCCCACCGCGCCGGAAGCGCTGGTGGAGATGCGCCCTACAAAAAAGGTATCGGCCAGATTGTAGATGCTGGTGATCAGCATACTCAAAATCGTGGGCGCGGCAAGGCTGAGGATCAGCCGGGGGATAGGGGTCTCGGTCATTTTATGATATTGCACCGCAGTGCGGTCCTGCTGGGTCATGGGAAAATATCCTCCTTCAAAAACGAGAAAGCCGCCCCTTCCAGAGCGGCAGATAGTCCTGATAGAAACAGTATAACGCAGTTGCGACAAAATGTCGAGGGAATAAAAACGGCCTTTCGCCCCTGCGAAGGGGCGAAAAAGCAGGCGAAAACAGGATGGTTTCTATATAAAGTGCTAAAGAATTGTCGAATTGCTTGTGAAAAATCACGATATGTGGTATTCTTTATAAGAAGGAATTGGAAAAATCTGTGCATTTTATGATTGGGAGGGATTTGTACATGAAATCCGTAGCACAAACTGTGATCGAGGCTGACCGCTTTTATACCATTGCCGCTCACACCGGCAATGTCATTCAGGCAGTGGAGGGCAGCAAGGACGGCGGCACTGTCCGTCTGGGGAAGTACGACCACAAGCCCGAACAGGAGTGGAGCTTTGTCCGCGAGGGCGATGGCGTGTACCGCATCCGCAACCGTGCCTCCGGCAAGCTGCTGGATCTGACCATGACCGGCACTGCCAACGGCACTTGGCTGCATCTGTGGGAGGACGTGGGCGGCACGTCCCAGATGTGGAAGGTAGAGCACACCCCGGAGGGAACCGTGCGTCTGCGTTCTTCTTGGGCAGGCGGCAAGTGCGTGGACACCGTGGGCATGGGTGCCGAGGTGGGCGCTGTGCTGCAGATCTGGCAGGAAGTACCCGGCGGTGGCGACCAGCTGTGGGTCATCTCTGAGGTAAAGGACCGCGTAAAGCGTGCCGCTAAGGCTGAGCAGGCAGCAGCCGCTGCCGAGACGAAGTCCGCACCCGCCAAGGAAGCCGCTCCCGCCAAAAAGCCCGCAGCCCGCAAGCCCCGCACCGCCAAGAAGGTGGAGGAGAAGCCCGCTGCAAAGGCCGCAGAGCCGGTCAAGGCAGAAAAGCCCGCCGTGAAGAAGGCTGCTAAGGCAAAGGCTGAGCCTGCTGCCCCCGCCGCAGAGGTGAAGGCAGCTCCCGCCGTGGCAACCAAGGCCGAGCCTGTTACTAAGGCTGAACCGGCTGCCAAGGCAGCGCCCGCAGCGGAAGCCAAGACTGCCCCTGCCGCCGCAAAGCCCAAGGCAAAGCGTGCACCCTGCAAAAAGACCGTAAAGAAGTAAGAGATCATAAAACGCAAAAAATCGGACAGACCGCGGTCTGTCCGATTTTTTGCGTTTATAGAAGCTTTTTATGCAGCAGGGGCGGCAGCATCATCGCTCTGGGCAGCGGTCTGCACGAACTGCACGATGCTCTCGATGGTTTTGCGCAGCTGCACAAGGCTTTCCACGTCAGAGTCCTGCATCCGGGAAGTAGGGGCGGTCACCACGGTCTGGGCGGCAGTCACCGTGCCGGAAAGTTCTGCATGGATGTGGTGGGCGGGCACGTCCAGCAGGATGTGCACCTTGGGGGACAGGGTCTTGAGCAGACCCTGCTTTTCGATGCCCAGAATCAGCTGCGGCGCATCCTCACCGGCGGCGAGGTTCGGCAGCTGAAGGTAGAGGTAGCCTTCCTTGGCGTTGGCGGGCTGCACGGTTTTTAGCTGCTTGAGATCCAGCTGGAAGTCATTCACCTGCTGCAAGCCGGTGGCGGCGGGGTCTACCCCCAGCAGGGTGGCCAGCTGGTTTTGGGAAATGTAGCTGCCCAGCGACCAGCCCGGCAGCAGCAGGCTTGCCAGCGGATATTCGGCAACAACCGTACTGCGCAGCTTGTTGTACAGATGTCCGGCATCGTACAGGGTCTCTTCCTCGCTGATGTACATCCGGGTCAGAGGGGCATCGTTGACGGTGCTGGTGCCCGTTGGGTACAGCGCCAGCTGCACCGCCCGGGGGGTGTACTGGCCGGTCAGACTGCCGGTGGTGCCGCCGAACTTGTCCAGCAGGGCGTAAAGAGCAGGGGGCTCGGCCTCGGTGGAGGTGATGGTGTAGTCCAGCGCAAAGCTGGCACCGCTCTGGAATGCCTTGACCCTGCGGCTGACGAAGCTGTACAGCACTGCCGCAGCCACCACGCACACCAGAACCAGACACAGCAGAACGATCAGCGCCGCCCGCAGACCGGTGCGCTTTTTGTGGGAAGATGCCATGGGAAACCTCTCCTTCCGGTAAAACGTATTTGCTTCAGCATAACGGAACTGCACGCAAATGTCAAGCGCCGCAAACTGCGGACAAAACAAAAAACCTGAAACATTTCTGTTTCAGGTTTCTGGCGGAAAGATGGGGATTCGAACCCCAGAACGCTTTTGACACGTTACACGATTTCCAGTCGTGCGCCTTAGACCAACTCAGCCATCTTTCCACATCTTCTGTTCTGCCTTTGGGCGGGTGCCCTTGGCGCTCCACTATAATACCTGAAAGCAGGCTTTTTGTCAAGGATTTTTTTGAAAAAAATCGGACTTTTTTAAAAATGACGAAAAAACGCGAGAAAGTATTCTACCGCATGGATGGAAAGCACAAAAAGCCCTTGACGCACCTTTAAAATAGGTCTATATTGAGGGCAAAGAGCACTGCGGTGGGTCATTTTGTGCCGCAGCGGCGGGAAATATAAGGAGGATGCTTTTATGACTTATCCTGAAGTACTTGCCAATGCCCGTACCTGCATTGGTCAATACTGCAAGGCCTGCCCGGTGTGCAACGGCGTGGCCTGTAAAAACCAGATCCCCGGCCCGGGTGCCAAGGGCGTGGGCGATACCGCTATCCGCAATTATAATAAGTGGGCCGATATCCGGGTAAACATGGACACCCTGTGCCCCGGCGGTGCACCGGACACCACGCTGGAGCTGTTCGGCAAAAGCTTCCGCTATCCCTTCTTTGCGGGCCCTGTGGGTGCAGTGAACCTGCACTATTCCGATACCTACACCGATATGACCTATAACGATGTACTGGTGCGCGCCTGTGCCGAAAACGGTATTGCTGCCTTTACTGGTGACGGCACCAACCCCACCGTGATGGAGATGGCTACCCGCGCCATCGGCGCTGCGGGCGGCTGTGGCGTGCCCACCATCAAGCCGTGGAACATCGACACCATCCGCGAGAAAATGGCACAGGCCAAGGCCAGCGGCTGCTTTGCCGTGGCCATGGATGTGGACGCAGCGGGTCTGCCTTTCCTGAAGAACATGACCCCGCCCGCCGGCAGCAAGAGCGTGGAGGAACTGGCCGAGATTGTGCAGCTGGCCGAGCGTCCCTTCATCGTCAAGGGCGTGATGACCGTTAAGGGCGCACTGAAGGCAAAGCAGGCCGGTGCCGCCGCCATCGTGGTGTCCAACCACGGCGGCCGCGTGCTGGATCAGTGCCCTGCCACCGCCGAGGTGCTGCCGGAGATCGCCGCAGCCCTCAAGGGCACCGGCGTGAAGATCCTGGTGGACGGCGGCATCCGCACCGGTGTGGATGTGTTCAAGGCACTGGCACTGGGCGCAGACGGCGTTTTGATCTGCCGCCCCTTCGTGACCGCAGTCTACGGCGGCGGCGCAGAGGGCGTGAAGTGCTACATCGACAAGCTGGCCGGGGAACTGGCCGACACCATGCAGATGTGCGGTGCCCATACGCTGGCTGAGATCACCCCGGATATGGTGAGAGTTTAAAGATTATGGTCTGGGGATGTTTGACAGTTGCCTTGATGCTCGTTCTGATAGCACTATTTAGTGTAAAAGGAAAAGGTGAGTACGGCGAAGATAGAATTTATGATATCCTTCAAAAAGTGGACGGCTATAAAGCTACCCTGCAGAACTGTTATCTTCCGAAAGGTAATGGAGAAACGGCGGAAGTTGATTTGATTTTTCTGCACGAATCCGGTATTTATGTTTTTGAATCTAAAAATTACAGTGGCTGGATATTTGGCAGTGAAAATCAGAAGTACTGGACGCAAAGCTTTTCTGATCGGAAGGGTGGAACGAAGAAATATAAGTTCTATAACCCGTTGTGGCAAAATGATACTCACATACGAGTGCTGCAGAAAATTCTACGGGATAAGAACGTGAATATTTATTCCTATATTGTTTTTGGAAACGATTGCACATTAAAGGACGTTCGATTGAGTCAATCAAATTATTATGTGATTCAGCGTCGAGAACTTTTAAAAAGTGTTTTAGAAAATGCAATGCATTACGGCAGAGTGCTGTCAAATGAAGATATTGACAATCTTTACAGGATGTTGTTGCCGTATACTGAAGTATCTCCTGAAGAAAAAGAAACACACAACCGAAATATTCAGGAAAAGTATAGAATGTAACTAAACAGCGGCATCTTTCCGTGTTTACGGAGAGATGCCGCTGTTTAATTGAGTATGAGTGTTACTTCAAGGTGCCGTCCAGCACCTGCTGGTAATACCACGGCTTCGGGGCGTGGAAGGTCTTGCCGCTGAGGAAGGCAAAGTCCGGCTGGGTGAAGCGGGGCATGGTCAGCTCCCATGCGCACAGCGCCTGATACTTCAGCTTCAGCTCCCGGTTGGCGCTGTTGTTGCCGTACTTGCTGTCGCCAAGGATGGGGCAGCCGATGCTTGCCATGTGGGCGCGGATCTGGTGGGTGCGTCCGGTGATCAGCTGCACCTTCAGCAGGGCCAGACGGCCGGAGACGGCGATGGTCTCGTACCGGGTCTCCACCTCCTTGGCACCGGGCTGCTTGTCCTCCACGATCTTCACAATGCCGCGGTCAGAGTCCTTCAGCAGATAGCCGCCCAAGGTGGCGTCCGGCGGCATGGGACGGCCAAAGGTAACGCAGAGGTAGGTCTTTTGCACCTCGCGGTTCTTGATGGCAGAAAGGAACAGCTCCTCGGCCTCCGGGGTCTTGGCAATGATCACAAGGCCGCTGGTGCCGGTGTCCAGCCGGTGGCACAAGGCGGGGGTGTACAGGTCGTTCTCCTTGTACTCGCCCTGCTTGTTCAGGTACAGCAGCGCACGGTTCAGCAGAGTATCGTCCTCCGGGCCATCCACCGCAACGCCGGCGGGCTTGTTCACGATCAGGATCTGCGGGCAGTCGTACACCACCTGTGCCGGGGTGCGGGCGTTCTTCCATGCGGGGCCTTCCACCCGGCGGTCGGCGTCCAGCACGTCATCCAGAATGAACAGCTTGATCTCATCGCCCGCCATCACGCGGGTGGAAAGCGGCTGTTTTTTGCCGTTCAGCTTGATCTTGTTTTCCCGCAGCGCCTTGTTCAGGCGGCCGGGGGTCAGGGCGGGGTACTGCTGGGTCAGATAATTGTCCAGCCGGGCGGGGGCAAGACATTTTACTTTTAAAATTTTCACGGGAAATTCCTCTCTATCTTAAAATCAGTCGCAATAGAATGGGTTCTTGATTCGTTTTTATTGTAGCGGAACAAAAACCGCGCGTCAAGCGCAGAGAAAAGGAAATGTTGACTTTTCCGCGCGGGTGACGTATGATACCGAGACAGGTGCGGAAAACACCGCCCCGACAACAACAGAAGAAGGTATAGAATATGAAACTGAATAAAAAGGTGCTGGCCGTTACGGCCATTCTGGCAGTGGGCATTCTGGCAGGTTGCGGCAGCAGCAACAGCACCGCAGGCAGCGCGGCAAGCGTACCGGCTTCCGGCGTGGAAAGCAGTGCGGCTTCGTCCGAAGCAGCCGGTGAGATGGGCGATGTGCTGCCCATCGACGCCGGGGATCTGAACGAGATCAAGACGGGTTCCTACAAATTTGCAGCCAGCATCACCAAGGTGGCCGACGGCCAGGCGACCCTGAGCGTATACGGCTACGACAGCTACCTGCCCGAGGACATCGACGCCTTGCAGGAGGGCAGCGTGCTTCGGATCCACGACCAGGGCGACACCACCGTGACCAAGCTGACTGTGACCAGCATCGACAGGGATGCCGACAACGGCTATGTGACCATCAACGGCGGCATCGAAGAGGGCGGCGTAGACCTCTGGCGCAGCGGCGACATCTACCGCACCGTCACCTACGACGACTACCCGGTCTACTACATGATGGGAGAACTCGTGCTGCCCGTGGACGACAGTGTGACCCTCAGCGACAGCTCCGCCAGCGTGGACGCTGTGCCGGTGGAGACGAGCGGTACCATCGAGGTGGGCAAGGCCGTCTCGGAGGATAAGGACAACTGGACGCCTTACAACACCACCGTCTTCACGAAGAACGGCGTCGTCAGCAATATCCTCCGCATCTGGGTACCGTGACGCGCGATTTTTGGGAAAACCCGTTGACAAATGGCCTGACTATGCTATAATCTGAAATGAACGCAAAGGAGCAGCATGCCCTTTGCGCGTGAATGGTAATTATGGCAAATGGCAAGGATGGGGCCAGAAGGATGTGTGCCGCCGCCCAGAGAGAACGCCCTTGGCTGAAAGGCGTTCCGGCAGAGCATTTTTTACGCCACCCCGGAGCTTCCGGCGAAACAAACCGGACGCTGCGCAGCGTTACAGCGCACAAAGCGGCAGGAGCGCCCCGGCGGCATTTCTGCAATTTGGGTGGTACCACGGAGCTTTTCAGACAGCCTTCGTCCCTTTTCGGGATGAGGGCTGTTTTTTGTTTTTTGCCCGACTGCCATAAAAACTGCGTCCGGAGGAGGACGCCGATACACGAGGAGAGATTAAAACTATGCAATGGACCGGTTTGAATGAACTGCGTGAAAAGTACCTGAGCTTCTTTGAGAGCAAGGGCCACCTGCGTCTGGACAGCTTCCCGCTGGTGCCGAAGAACGACCCCAGCCTGCTGCTGATCAACAGCGGCATGGCTCCCATGAAGAAGT
>OKSV01001183.1_pt1 | contig 11931 bp, 9 predicted proteins | sample 1601261 | NCBI WGS metagenome assembly OKSV01 (sample SAMEA3879560, study PRJEB24766) | human gut metagenome | biome: human-associated habitat; feature: feces | place: USA | collected 1985/1987
CATCTCCGACCATTTCAGGGTCAAGGGCAGAAGTAGGTTCGTCAAAGAGCATGATATCAGGATTCATTGCCAAACCACGTGCAATCGCCACACGTTGTTTTTGTCCACCTGACAAGCTATCTGGCGTTGCATCAGCCTTGTCAGCAAGTCCAACACGATCAAGAAGATCCATAGCTAATTTATCAGCTTCTTCCTTGTTCATACGTCCGAGTTCAACAGGTGCAAATGTCACGTTTTCAAGGACTGTCATGTGTGGGAAGAGGTTGAAATGTTGGAAGACCATCCCGATATTTTCACGGGCTTTGTCAAGGTTTGTCTTAGGATCTGATAATTCAAAACCATCAACGACTACTTTACCAGATGTCACTGTTTCAAGTAGGTTAAGCGTACGAAGGAAGGTTGATTTACCTGAACCTGAAGGACCAATGATACATACAACGTCACCTTCGTAGAATTTGGCGTCAATGCCTTTAAGGACTTCATTGTCGCCGTATGATTTGTGCAAGTCCTGCACATCGATTTTCAATTCAGCCATTATTTAAGTCTCTTTTCTAGTCGTTTGGCCAATTTCGTCAAGCATGTGATGATGACCAAGTAAAGGATGGCCAAGATCGCATACATACGGAATGATTGGTAGTTACGAGCAATGATGATTTTACCAGTTTGGAAGAGCTCAACCAAACCGATAGCTGATACGATAGTCGTATCTTTCAATGAGATAACAAATTGGTTGATGAAGTTTGGCAACATCAAGCGAACCGCTTGTGGCAAGATAACCTTACGCATTGTTGTATTGTAAGGGACACCCAAGCTTCGGCTCGCTTCCATCTGACCAATAGGAACAGCTTCGATACCACCACGTACAATTTCGGCAATATAAGCACCACCGTTAAGTGAGAGGGCAATTGTCGCTGCCACAAAGTCATTGATTGGTGATTGGTGACCAGTGATATTTTCAATCAAGTTAGGAATACCCCAGTAGATGAAGGCTGCAACAATCATCAATGGGATACCACGAACCACGTCAACAAAGACTTGCGAAATCACGCGGAGTGTCTTATTTGGTGCAACTGCCATCATACCGAAGATAACACCGATAATCATGGCAATAGCAAATGAAAGAAGGGTCAATCCAAGGGTAATTCCAAGACCTTGGAGGAGTTGTTTGTAGTTGTTTTTAATCAAGCCTACGATGGTTGTTTCATCGGTAGCTTTTTTTGAGCTTCCCTCTTTTGATTTGTTGCTATCGAGGTATTTATTGATAATCTTATCGTAAGTACCATCTTTAACGATAGCAGCTAAACCATTGTTGAACATCTCAATCAACTCAGGATTAGCACCTTTTTTAACAGCAAAGCCGACATCACCAGTAGCAATACCTTCAATTGGTGTTGTAAAGTTACGCCCTTGTTGGATAGCGTATAGAAGAACGGCTTCGTCATCCATAAGAGCATCGATTGAACCAGAGTTCAAGCTGTCATACATAGTAGAAGCTTCATCGTAAGCACGGACTGTAAAGCCATATTCACCAGCGTGGTCTTCCAACCATGAGTAAGATGACGTACCATTTTTAGCTCCTACAGTCTTACCTTTGAGATCCTTGTAAGATTTAACCTTACTTCCTTTAGCTACAGCCAAACGAATGTTTGATGTGTAGTAAGGATCAGAGAAATCAAAGATTTGTTTACGAGCATCAGTGATGGTCATACCAGCCAATACGGCATCAGCTTGGCTAGATTGTACAGCATTAAGTGATGCATCGAAACCAGGGTTTGTCAATTTGACATTGAAACCTTGGTTTTTAGCAATGGCATTGATGATATCGACATCGATACCTACATATTTACCTGAACCATTTTGGTATTCGAATGGAGCAAAAGATGAGTCCATTGAGATAGTGTAGGTTTCCTTAGCAGGAGTGGCTTTTGCGTTAGCATCACCAGTCAATTTAAGATCTGCTGAAGGTTTTGATGAAGAAGATTTTTCTGAATCCCCCAACCATTTGTTCATGATTTTGTCGTAGGTGCCGTCTTTCTTCATTTCCTTAAGAGCTTCGTTAAAGTCTTTGATAAGCTTCTCGTGTTTTCCGCCTTTTTTAACAGCAAAAGCGAAGCTACCGATAGATTCAGGCTTAATGTTGATAGCGTAGTCTTTTCCTTGACCAATAGCGTATTTAACAACTGGTGTGTCGTCCATAGCTGCGTCAACTGAACCTGAATCCAAGCTATTGTTCATCAAATCACTAGTGTCAAAAGTTTTAACTGTAAAACCATATTTGCTAGCGTTTTTATCAAGCCAAGATTGAGCAGCGGTACCGTTTTTAACACCGACTGTTTTACCCTTCAATTGTTTGTAGTCGCTGACTTTGTCGCTACTACGTGTATAGATAACAATTGAAGTGTCGTAATAAGTGTCTGAGAAAGTGAAGACCTTCTTACGTGCGTCGGTAACAGTCGTACCGGCCATTAGGGCGTCTGCTTGGCCTGATTGAACAGCGTTAACAGCTGCATCGAAACCAGGGAAGGTTTGGTTAACATCCCAATTTTTACGTTTGGCAACTTCGTTGATGATATCAACGTCGATACCTTTGTAGGTCTGATCAGAATCTTTGAATTCAAATGGGGCATAGGCTGTGTCTGAAACGACTGAAATTGTTTCAGCAGATACCTTAACTCCGAAAACAAAGAAAACTGACATGGCACTCAAGAAGAGTGTCAGAAGTTTTTTCTTCATTATAAAAAGTCTCCTTTATAAAATACCTTCCTATTCTATCAAAAAAAGGTCTTGTTATCAAACTTCTTGGAGTTTGATGTTAGGAAATATAACAAAGTTCGTTAGCTATGAGAGCTATCTGAGAAGAAGTTGACAAGCTTGTGTCAATTAGTTACACTGTAATCGAATACATGTAAGATTTGTTACAGGAGCTAAAAAATGAAGAAACGTATGCTTGAGAAATATACTAGCCGATATGATAAAGTTCCAAGTTGGCTGATGATTATGCTGTCCTGTTTTATTGCCTTTGGTTATGTCCTTGTAGGTGGATTTCTATCAGGGATTGTTGTGGGAATTCCAATGGCTATTGTTCTTTCTTTCTTAGTATTAAATGGTAACATTCAGTTCCAGGATATAAATACGATTTCCTATAAGATGTTTTCAAACATGTATTTTCAGTTGGGAACATTTGCCTTTACTGCCTTAGCTATCTTTTTCTGGGTTAAAGTTGTTGAAAAACGTCCCATTCGTACACTTGGATTTTTCAAGGGTCATATTTGGTTGAACTTGCTTAAGGGCTGGGGATTTGGGACTCTACTCTTGTTAGTTAGTTTCCTTGGGACTTATTTACTTGGAGGGTTAGAATTTGTAAAAGTAGACTTTTCTCAGAGAACCCTCTTATACATACTATCCCTAATACCTTTCTGGTTTATCCAAGGTGGAACCGAGGAACTGGTGACACGTGGTTGGTTACTTCAGACGGTGACTAATAAATTGAACCTTTCCTGGGGAATTGCTATTTCAAGTTCTTTCTTTTCAATATTACACCTAGGAAATCAAGGTGTTACCGCCTTGTCTCTTATCAGTATTGTTCTAGTAGGAGTTCTCATGGCGCTTTACATGCTCAAGACAGATAATATCTGGGGTGTCGCTGCCCTTCACGGTGCTTGGAACTTTGCGCAAGGGAATCTAGTTGGCGTGGCAGTTAGTGGACAGAATGCAGGCGGTAGCTTATTGCACTTTCAGGCCAGGTCAGGCGTGCCTGATTGGTTGTCAGGAGGGGCCTTTGGTCTAGAAGGAAATCTTGTTACCTGTCTCGTTCTCCTAGTAGGGATTATCATTCTTCGTCTACAATTGAAAAAAGAAAACTTTTAAGGCTGAGTTCAAAGACTCGGTCTTTTTACTTCTGTGTTAAAATAGAAGAAACACTTGGAGGAGACAATATGATAGTTAAGCTTGATAGGGTCATGTTGAAATTGAAAATAGTCGTTGGCCTTATATTTTCTGTCTTGTCTTTATGGATTCTTTGTCCTGAGCTAATTAGAGGTTCTCTTCGTGATAATCCAGTCAAGCAGTTCCTTGCTGTCATTGTTTTATTTTGGCTTTTATTATCCATTGTTCACCTTATAGACGGTATCGTAAATCTCAAAGGTCATGGAAAGCTCTTGGAACTGGATGACAATTCCTTGACCTACTATGGCCAAGCATTTGGACGGAAAACTTTTGACATTCCCTTATCCGAGTTTGAATTTGTCAAGAAAGCTTGGACAACACGGATGGAGGATATTGGACGCTCTTCGACAGTGAGATATTCTTTGAAACGCATCGAGCATGTCTTCGACTATGATGCCGAGGTTGATGATAAAAAGAGATATCAGGTGTTGCTTATCTTCTTCAAAAATGGTGAGACAGCTGTTACCTATGACAAAAAACTTGGTCATCAATCACGGAAGAAACGTGCCTATGTCGCTAAGATGCGAATGATTCAAATTCCGCTTACAAGTGGGGAAATCTTCTCCGACCAAGAGATGAATGATTACATAAATGAAAGGAAAAAGAATGATAGATAGAAAAGAAGACAACCAATTCCATTTGGTTTCTAAATATGAACCTTCTGGGGATCAACCTCAGGCCATCGAAGCCTTGGTGGACAATATTGAAGGTGGTGAGAAGGCTCAAATTCTAAAGGGGGCGACAGGGACAGGTAAGACTTATACCATGAGTCAGGTCATCCAGCGCGTCAATAAACCAACCTTGGTTATTGCCCACAATAAAACTTTGGCAGGTCAGCTTTATGGAGAGTTCAAGGAGTTCTTCCCAGACAATGCTGTAGAATACTTCGTTTCCTACTATGATTTCTATCAGCCAGAGGCCTACGTACCGTCATCAGATACCTATATCGAAAAAGATAGTTCTGTAAATGATGAAATTGATAAGCTCCGTCACTCAGCGACATCTGCCCTCCTTGAGCGTAATGATGTTATCGTTGTGGCTTCCGTTTCTTGTATTTACGGTTTGGGTTCGCCAAAAGAATATGCCGATTCAGCGGTTAGTCTTCGTCCAGGGCAAGAGATTTCTCGAGACAAGTTGCTCAATGACCTAGTTGATATCCAGTTTGAGCGAAATGACATTGATTTCCAACGTGGGAAATTCCGTGTACGTGGCGATGTGGTCGAAATTTTTCCCGCTAGCCGTGACGAGCACGCCTTTCGTGTAGAGTTTTTCGGTGATGAGATTGACCGCATCTGTGAGATTGAAAGCTTGACAGGACGCAATCTCGGCGAGGTTGAGCACCTTGTTCTTTTTCCGGCGACTCACTTTATGACTAATGAAGAGCATATGGAAGAAGCCATCAAGAATATTATGGAAGAGATGGAAGCCCAGGTTAAGCAATTTGAAGCTGAGGGTAAGCTCATCGAGGCTCAACGTATCCGCCAAAGGACAGAATACGATGTCGAAATGCTCCGTGAGATGGGTTACACCAATGGTGTTGAAAACTACTCGCGCCATATGGATGGACGTAAAGAAGGCGAGCCACCTTTCACCTTGCTTGATTTCTTCCCAGAAGATTTCCTTATCATGATTGATGAAAGTCACATGACCATGGGTCAGATTAAGGGAATGTATAACGGGGACCAGGCCCGTAAGAAGATGTTGGTTGATTACGGTTTCCGTTTGCCATCAGCGCTTGATAACCGTCCACTTCGACGTGAAGAATTCGAGAGTCATGTTCATCAGATTGTCTATGTGTCTGCCACTCCAGGGGACTATGAGATGGAGCAGACTGAGACTGTTGTTGAGCAAATTATCCGTCCGACAGGGCTCCTTGATCCAGAAGTCGAAGTGCGTCCAACTATGGGACAAATGGATGACCTCCTTGGTGAGATCAATGCCCGAACTGAAAAAGGCGAGCGTGTCTTTGTAACCACTTTGACTAAGAAGATGGCTGAAGACTTGACTGACTATCTCAAGGAAATGGGTGTCAAGGTTAAATACATGCACTCTGACATTAAGACTTTGGAACGTACTGAGATTATCCGTGACCTACGTTTGGGTGTCTTTGATGTTCTTATTGGTATTAACCTTCTTCGTGAAGGGATTGACGTTCCTGAGGTTAGTCTGGTTGCTATTTTGGATGCTGATAAGGAAGGCTTCCTTCGTAATGAACGTGGACTTATCCAAACAATCGGGCGTGCTGCCCGAAATAGTGAAGGGCACGTTATCATGTATGCGGATAAGATTACGGAGTCTATGCAGAAAGCTATGGATGAAACTGCTCGTCGTCGTGAAATCCAAATGGCTTATAATAAGGAGCACGGTATCACTCCGCAAACGATTAAGAAAGAAATTCGTGACCTTATTTCGATTACCAAGGCTAATGAAGCAGAAGTGGCAGAGGATACGGTGAACTACAGTGCCATGAACAAGAAAGAACGCCAAGAAGCCATCAAGAAACTTCAAAAACAAATGCATGAAGCAGCAGAACTACTTGACTTTGAATTGGCGGCTCAAATCCGTGATATGGTGCTAGAACTGAAGAGTATGGATTAGAAACACTGGACGTTAGGTTGATGCTTTAGCAAGATGAACTTTCAAAAAAGGAGGCAACATTGAATTCAAGTTGGTTTAAGACAATCTGTCTTTTTATACCAGGTTTTGTTATTTCTTTTCTGATTTATGTTTATTTCCCTACCTTATTTTGAAGTGGTATATTGTTTCCGTTTGAGCTTAACTTTCTTATCTGGTTCCTCTTACTTCTTGCCCATAAGGATCAGATTGCCTATAAGCATCAGAGAAAAATTGCAGCTTTTATTGGTTTAAGTTTTAACCTTATTGTATTTCTGTTGCATGCTATGGTAGGTATAAGTGATATGAATGAAGAGAATCCGCGAATTATTTTTGAGCCCTTGTGGATGATAAAAAGAGAACTTGTTTGGATACCAATATTTGGTTATATATTGTTTATGGCTTTCTATGCTTCTATTTATCTGCATTTGCGACATCGAGAGTCGATTAAAAACTAATTGTTAAGATTTTATTTGACTACTTACTAGAAAGGACTATCTATGTCACGTTCACAAGCTACTATTCTGACCAACATGTGTCTCATTGAAGATTGTCATGGAAATATTGTTATGCAAATTCGCGATCCCAAGCGTTATTCTTGGTCGGGTGCTGCCCTACCTGGTGGTCATATTGAAGCACATGAGGGGCTAGTGGAGTCAGTTATTCGTGAGGTAAAGGAAGAAACTGGCTTGACCATCAAAAATCCTAAATTGGTCGGTATGAAGCACTGGTACACGATAGATGACGAACGTTACCTGGTTTTCCTCTATAGGACCTCGGATTTTGAAGGGGATCTTCGTTCAACGGAAGAGGGAGAAGTCCGTTGGGTTGCCAGGGAGGACGTACCTAAGATGGAGCTGGCCTATGACATGCTCAACCTCCTGCGCGTGTTTGAAGAGGACCAACTCTCTGAACTTTTCTATCGTGAGCGTCTTGAAAATGACTTTATCCGAGAATTTTGGTAAAAAAATGAACTATTTATTCAAATGAATGAATAGTTTTTTTGTCTTTAAAAATAGATAGAAAGCTTAAAATAAACGATTTTTAGATTTTGTAACGATAATAAAATTAATAAAAATAAAAATTATAATCAATAAAAGTCCATTTTTTCGTTGACAAATGCATAATAATGCATTATTATACTTACATAAGTTAATAAATATAGAAAAGAGATTGATTATGAAAACATGGAAAAAACTTTTGTTGGGATTTGTAGGGATTTTCACTTTGACAGCTTTAGCAGCTTGTTCTTCGTCGAAGGACACTTTGAAAAAGGTACAAGATAAAGGGACATTGACAGTTGCTCTTAATCCTCACTTTGCTCCTTTTGAATTTAAGACAATTCAAAATGGTAAAGATACGATTGTTGGGGCAGATGTCGAAATTGCTAAGGCAATTGCAGATGAGCTTGGCGTAAAAGTCAAATTCTCTGAAATGTCTTTTGACAATGTCCTAGCCAGCGTTCAATCTGGTAAAGCTGATATTGCCATTTCTGGTATCTCAGCCACTAAAGAACGTCAGAAAATTTTCGACTTCTCAGATACTTACTATGAGTCTGAAACGGTTCTTGTTGTCAAAAAAGATGCCACAGAAACTTACAAACAAACCAGCGACTTTGCTAAGAAATCTGTAGCTGTTCAAAAAGGCTCAATTCAAGAAAATATTGCCAAAGCTAATTTGTCGGATGTCAATGTGGTTTCCTTGGTGCAACCTGGTGAAGCTATCAATGAGTTGAAATCAGGTCAAGTCGAAGGAGTGGTGCTAGAAAAGGCTATCGCGCAAGGTTATGTGGACCAAAATAGTGATTTAGCTATGTCAGATATTGCTCTAAAATCAGATTCAAACGATGCCTACGCTGTAGCGATGCCTAAGGGCAGTGATGAGTTTAAAGTCAAGATTAATAAGGTTATCGCTAAACTCAAAAAAGAAGGTAAGATTGACAGCTATGTTCAAGATGCCTATGCTCTGTCACTTAAGAGTTCTACTAAATAAGGGGGTATTATATGAAGAAATTTTGGTTTATCCTTACAACTTTAGTCGCTACCTGCTTTCTTGTTGCATGTAGTGGGAGTCAGGGAGTGAGCACAAAAACGATTAAGGAAAAGAAGAAAATTGTCGTAGCAACAGAGTCTGAATTTGCACCGTTTGAATTCAAAACGCTGGTCAATGGCAAGGATGCTCTAGTTGGAGCAGACATCGAATTGGCTAAAGCTATTGGGAAAAAACTTGGTGTGGAAGTTGAATTTTCTGTTATGTCTTTTGACAATGTCCTCGCTAGTGTGCAAAGTGGTAAAGCTGATATCGCCATTGCAGGAATCTCAGTAACAGACGAGCGTAAGAAAGTCTATGATTTTTCTGATAGCTACTATACTTCTGAAAATGTAGTGATTGTCAAAAAAGACAAGGTAAATGACTATACAAGCACTGATAGTCTCGCAAAACAAACTGTCGGTACGCAAAAAGGGTCCGTTCAAGAAACAGTTGCTAAGAAACAAATTTCTAAGGCAAGTGTAGTATCACTGGCTTCAAATGGCGAAATGATTAATGAACTCAAGTCAGGACAGCTTCAAGCAGTTGTACTTGAGAAGGCCATTGCAGAAGGTTATATCGCTCAAAATGATGATTTAACCCTTGCCAACTTTAACCTCAAGTCAGACGGTTCAGATGCTTATGCAGTCGCAACACGTAAGGGGTCAGATGACTTGCTTAAAGAAATCAATGCCGTCATCAAAGAGACTAAAGACTCTGGAAAATTTGACCAATGGTTAAAAGAAGCATCAACCTACAAACAAAGTAAGTAAATTTAAAACTTCTGAGCACCTGAAACGAGTCAATTTCAGGTGCTTTCATCAACGGCGGAAAGTCTCGTTTGGCGCTCGCTTTACTCACTCAAGGGGAGTCGCCAAAAATTCTTAAATCTAAATGGGGCAATACCCCATTTTTTATTGAATTCTCTGCTAAAAACAGTTATTATCAAAGTAGGTAAGCTTGTCAAAAATGATACATAAAATCGTAGACAGAGCTCGAGAAAAACAAGGAGAAACTATGAAGCTACCACGTTTTGGTGTTGAAGAATGGCTTAATGTCCATGAAAAATCTGCCATATATGATATCGCAGGAGTTTCAATTAAGGCCCTCACAATGGAAGAATTATTTGACTTATCAGGCCTTGATAAGGAAGCCTTTTTTGCTCAACTACTAAAGAAAAAGATGGATTACGGCTGGATTGAAGGGTCACCAGATTTCAAGACTCAGGTGGCTAGCTTATACAAGAACATGCCGGTTGATAATATCCTCCAAACCAATGGGGCTACAGGAGCGACGATGCTAGCTCTTTACGCTCTTATTGAGCCTGAGGACCATGTCATTTCCATGTATCCGACCTATCAACAGCTCTATGACATTCCTAAGTCGCTAGGGGCAGACGTGGATCTCTGGGAGGTTGAAGAGGACAAGGGCTGGTTGCCTGATTTGGACCAACTCCGTCGTCTGATTCGCCCTAATACCAAGATGATCTGTATTAACAATGCCAACAATCCTACCGGGGCCCTTATGGACGCTGCTTACCTCGAGGAGCTAGTGGCTATCGCTAAAGAAGTAGACGCCTATGTCTTCTCAGATGAGGTCTATCGCAGTTTTGACCAGCCTGCGCCTTCTATTGTGGATTTGTATGAAAAGGGTATTGCCATCAATAGTCTGTCAAAGACCTATTCGATTCCCGGTATTCGTGTGGGTTGGGTAGCTTCTAACACCGAGGTTGCGGACATTCTGCGTGACTACCGCGACTACACGATGATTTGTGCTGGAGTCTTTGATGATATGGTGGCTACCCTTGTCTTGGAAAATAAAGAGGCCATCTTGAAACGCAACCGTCAGATTGTAGAGGAAAATCTCGCCCTTATGGATGCCTGGATTGCCAAAGAGCCTAAGGCGTCTTGGGTTAGGCCTGCTAGTGTGTCAACTTCCTTCGTCAAATTAGATGTGAATCGTCCTATCGAAGATTTTGCCTTAGAGCTTCTTCAGGACTATGGTGTGCTTGTGGTTCCAGGGAACCGTTTTGACAAGGAGTCCCATGTCCGCATCGGTTATTGTTGTGATAAGGAAGTCCTTCAAAAGGGCTTAGAAAAACTGTCGCAATTTCTTAATAAATGTTGACAATACCACTAATTTTAAGTAAAATAAACGAGCAAAAATTATATTTATACAGGAGTTTCTTATGAAAAAACTATTCCTTGGAGCCATGGCTCTCCTTGCTGCTGTTACTTTAGTAGCTTGTGGGTCAAAAAAAGACGCTTACGAATCTATTAAAGAAAATAAAAAGCTTGTCGTAGCTGTTAGCCCTGACTATGCACCATTTGAATTCAAAACATTGGTAGACGGTAAAGACCAAGTTGTCGGGTCAGACATTAAGTTGGCACAAGCTATTGCTGATGAACTTGGAGTTAAACTCGAAGTGACAACAATGAGCTTTGACAATGTCCTCTCTAGCCTTCAAGCTGGTAAGGCTGATCTTGCTATCTCAGGTATCTCAGTAACAGCCGAACGTAAGAAAACCTTTGATTTCTCAGATCCTTACTACGAAACACAAAATGCTATCATCGTTCGCAAAGATCAAGAATCTACCTACTCAAGCCTTGATGCTTTCAAAGGTAAAAAAGTAGCCGTTCAAAAAGGTACTATCGAAGAAGGACTTACTAAGAAACAATTGAAGGATTCAACAGTCGTATCACTTACAGCAATGGGTGAAGCCATTAACGAGGTGAAATCTGGCCAAGTTGATGCTGTTGACCTTGAAAAACCAGTAGCAGAAGGTTACGTGGCGCAAAATCCAGATTTGGCTTTGGCAAGTGTTGCCCTCAAAGTTGACGATGGTGATGCTAAAGCAGTTGCAATGGCTAAAGGCAATGACAAATTGAAAGAAGCAGTAAACAAGGTTATCAAGAAATTGAAAGACAATGGTACTTATGACGAGTACATCAAGGATGCTTCTAAATACACAGCAGTTGAGTAAAAAATAAGCTAGAGGATGATTCCTTTAGTTTTTTGTATGGTAAAGCCCCTGATAATCTCCAATAGTACTTAGAAAATAGCGTTGACATCAAAAATACTCAAACTTAAAAGATATTTCTTGACAGAAAAAGACGAGTCTTGTATACTTGAATAGAACGTGTAAAATGTTACATTATCTTGAGGAGGTGAATTCAATGTCAAAAACAGTAGTACGTAAAAACGAATCACTTGACGACGCTCTTCGTCGTTTCAAACGTTCTGTGACTAAAGCTGGTACTCTTCAAGAGGCTCGTAAACGTGAACATTACGAAAAACCTTCTGTAAAACGTAAACGTAAATCAGAGGCAGCTCGCAAACGTAAAA
>OKSV01001194.1_pt1 | contig 11877 bp, 9 predicted proteins | sample 1601261 | NCBI WGS metagenome assembly OKSV01 (sample SAMEA3879560, study PRJEB24766) | human gut metagenome | biome: human-associated habitat; feature: feces | place: USA | collected 1985/1987
CCCGGGCGTGGGCTTCGGTGAGTGCGGCGAGGGCTACTTCCGCCTGACCGCGTTCGGCGACGCCGAAAAGACCAAGGTGGCTGCCCAGCGCATCAAGGACGCCATCAAGGCACTGTAAAAAGGAAAACTCCCTCAGTCATCGCTGCGCGATGCCAGCTCCCTCTGAGAGGGAGCCTTCAGGTGCGGCCCGGAAAACTGCCCGCTGCGAAAAAAAGCCTCCCTCTATGAGGGAGGTGGCACGGCGCAAGCCGTGATGGAAGGAGTTACCTATGAAGATCACTCGCAACCAATTTCTGAAACTGATCCCCGCTGCGGCGCTGACGCTGACCGGCTGCGGCAGCAAGGCTCAACCTGCCAATACGAAAAGTCTTATTTTCTCCCATCATTACCAGCTGGACTATGCACAGCAGTTCACAGCGGACTGCTATGAGGGCGGCTATACCATGCTGACCATCGCGGAGTCGGATGCACGGTTCCTTGTTGTGCCGGAAGATGCCGCGGAGGTGGACGGTCTGCCTGCTGATGTGACTGTGCTGCGCCAGCCGGTGGAGAATATTTATCTGGTCTCCACCTCGGTGATGGATCTGCTTTTGCATCTGGACGCACTGGACAGCGTGGCCTTTTCCGGCACCAAGGCCGAGGGCTGGTATCTGCCCGCGGTGCAGCAGGCCATGGAAGAGGGAAAAATCGCGTATGCAGGCAAGTACAGCGCCCCGGATTACGAGCAGATCCTGGCAGCGGGCTGCCGCCTTGCCATTGAGAATACCATGATCCTGCACACGCCGGAGGTAAAGGAACAGCTGGAACACTTTGGCATCCCGGTGCTGGTGGAGCGTTCCAGCTACGAGAGCGACCCGCTGGCCCGCATGGAGTGGATCAAGCTTTACGGCATCCTGCTGGGCAGGGAAGAACAGGCCGAGCAGGTGTTTTCCGCGCAGGAGACGGCCGTTCAGCCCATCCTCTCGCAGGAACCCACGGGAAAAAGCTGCGCCTTTTTCTCGCTGACCACCAACAACCTTGCCACTGTGCGCAAGGGCAGTGACTATGTGGCCCGCATGATCGAAATGGCAGGCGGCAGCTATGTCTTTGCGGACCTGACGGACAATGGTAACAGCCTTGCTACCATGAACCTGCCGCTTGAGGACTTCTATGCAGGCGCAAAGGATGCCGATGTGCTCATCTACAACAGCGCCATCGAGGGCATGATCACATCGGTGAGCCAGCTGACCGAGCGTTTCCCGCTGCTGAACGAGTTCAAAGCGGTGAAGGAAGGGCAGGTGTGGTGCACCACCCAGAGTCTGTTCCAGCAGAGCATGGAGCTGGCAGACCTGATCGTGGATATGAACCGGGTGTTTACCAAGGGCACACCTGCCGCCAGTACCCTGAAATTCCTCACCCATGTGGATTAAAGAAGGAAAAATTTTACAGAAAGGAAAGCCTATGACCCGTACCAGACGCCTTGCAGCCGCCTATATTGCCCTTGCGGCAGCCGTGGCGGTGCTCTTTGCGCTGAACCTGTTCTGGGGCAGCGTATCCCTTGCACCGGGCGCAGTGCTGACGGCGCTGCTAGGCAAGGGCGGCGATGCGCTTGCGGGGAACATCATCCTGCAGCTGCGCCTGCCCCGCGCGGTCATGGCGGCGCTGCTGGGGGCAGCCCTCAGCGCAGCGGGATACCTTCTACAGACCTTTTTTGCAAACCCCATTGCCGGGCCCTTTGTCATGGGCGTTTCCAGCGGCGCAAAGCTGGCGGTGGCCCTGACCATGGTGGTGTTTCTGGACAGCGGGATGCTGACCAGCTCGGCCATGATGATCGCGGCTGCCTTTGCGGGTGCCATGGCTGCCATGGCCTTTGTGCTGGCGGTGGCCCGGCGGGTGCAGCGTATGAGCATTCTGGTCATCTGCGGTGTGATGATCGGCTATATCTGCTCCGCCATCACCGATATCGTGGTGGCCTTTGCGCAGGATTCCAACATCGTCAATCTGCACAACTGGTCGCAGGGCAGCTTTTCCGGCGTGACATGGGCCAATGTGCAGGCTGCGGCACTGGTGACGCTGCCTGCACTGGCAGCAGCCTTTCTGCTTTCCAAGCCCATGGCCGCCTACCAGATGGGCGAAGCATATGCCCGCAGCGTGGGCGTGAATGTCAAGCCTTTCTCGGCAGCGCTGGTGCTGCTTTCCAGCCTGCTGGCGGCCTGCGTCACCGCCTTTGCGGGGCCGATCTCCTTTGTAGGCATCGCGGTGCCGCACCTTGTCAAGCAGCTGCTGGGCAGCGCAAAGCCGCTGTATGTGCTGCCGGGGTGCTGCTTGGGCGGTGCGGCTTTCTGCCTGTTCTGCGACCTGCTGGCCCGCAGTCTGTTCGCGCCCACGGAGCTGTCCATCAGCTCGGTCACGGCCGTGTTCGGCGCACCGGTGGTCATCTGGCTGCTGGTGCGGCGCAATTCAGAGCGGGAGGGCGCATGATGAACGAAAAAGCACTTTGCACTGCGCGGGAGCTTGCCATCGGCTACGGCAAGACACCGCTGCTCTCGGATATTTGCCTCGGGGTGCAGCCGGGCCAGATCCTGACCTTGATCGGCCCCAACGGCGCAGGCAAATCCACCTTACTGCGCACACTGGCGGGCCAGCTGGCCCCCATGGGCGGTACAGTGCTGCTGGCGGGGAAGGATCTTACTGCCTATACCGGAACGGAGCGGGCCAAAAAGCTGGCTCTCATGGCTCCCCACAGCCGCCGGATGGAGCTGACCACCTGCTTTGACTTTGTTTCGGCTGGGCGCTATCCCTACACCGGACGGCTGGGCATTTTGTCTGCCGAGGACAGGCAGCAGGTGCACAGAGCTTTGGAGCTGGTGGGCGCGGCACACCTTGCAGACCGGGATTTTAACCGCATCAGCGACGGCCAGCGCCAGCGCATCCTGCTGGCCCGGGCCCTGTGCCAGCAGCCGGAAGTGATCCTGCTGGACGAGCCGACCTCTTTTCTGGATATCAAGGGCAAGATCGAGCTGCTCACCATTTTAAAGGAGCTGGCCCATACCGGCCAGCTGGCGGTGATCCTGAGCCTGCACGAGCTGGAATTGGCCGAAAAAATAGCGGACACGGTGGTGTGCGTTTCGCCCGGCGGTGTTTCCGGCGTGCTGAACCCGGAACAGGCGTTTCAGCCGGAGAATATCCGCGCCCTGTACGGCCTGACCGAACAGCAGTACACGGCTCTGTTTGGCACACCGGAGCCGGAAGCCGAAAAGGCACCCGCCGGAAAGCCGCAGTTTGAGCATTACGTCCGCAGCGGGCAGAAGCTGCTGCGCTGCGGCTATACCACCGGCACCTGTGCCGCGCTGGGGGCTGCCGGGGCGGCGCGTCTGCTGCTGACCGGCCGCGAACCGGAAACGGTGGCTCTGCGCACGCCCAAGGGCATTGTGGTGGAGGTGGCACCCATTTACTGCCACAGAACGGATGCCGGTGCGGTATGTGCCATCCGCAAGGACGGCGGCGACGATGTGGATGTGACCACGGGCCTGCCGGTGATTGCATCGGTGGTGCTGGAACCGGATGCCCCCGGCGTGCGCATCCTTGGCGGCGAGGGGGTGGGCCGGGTGACGAAGCCCGGCCTTGACCAGCCCGTAGGCGAGGCCGCCATCAACCATGTGCCACGCCAGATGATTGCCGAAGCGCTGGAACGGGAAGCTGAAAATGCTGCCTACACCGGCGGCTTTGCAGTGACCATTTCCATCCAGAACGGCGAGGAAGTGGCCCGGCGCACCTTCAACCCGCACATCGGGGTGGAGGGCGGGCTTTCCATTCTGGGCACCAGCGGCATCGTGGAACCCATGAGCCAGCAGGCCATTCTGGATACCATCCAGCTGGAAATGAATCAGGCCGCACTGCGTGCAAAAAATGCCCCCGGCCCCCGGCGGCTGGTGCTGGCCCCCGGCAACTACGGGCTGGATTATCTGGCCGGCGCTCTGCCGCAGTTTGAGCGGTTCCCGGTGGTCAAGACCTCCAACTTCATCGGGGATACACTGGATATGGCTGCCACGGCCAAATTTGAGGAAGTGCTTCTGGTAGGCCACGTGGGCAAGCTCTGCAAGCTGGCGGCAGGGGTCATGAACACCCATTCCCACACGGCGGATGGCCGCGCTGAAGTGTTTTGCGCCCATGCGGCGCTGTGCGGTGCCGCGCATGAGGTGTGCGCCGCCCTGATGGATGCCGCCACCACCGATGCCTGCCTTGACATTCTGGACGGCGCACAGCTGCGTGCACCGGTGCTGGAAAGCATCCTTGCGGCCATCCAGATGCATCTGGACCGACGGGCAGGCGGGGCCTTCCGGGTGGGCGCGGTGCTGTTCTCCAACCAGCACGGCCCGCTGGGCGAGACAAAAACGGCAAAGGAGCTGATGCGGGAATGGCAGAACTGAAAGGTACATTTTACGGTGTCAGCGTCGGCCCCGGCGACCCGGAGCTGATGACGCTGCAGGCTGTGCGGCTCATCCGGCAGTGCCCGGTGCTGGCCGCGCCGCAGACTGCTTCCGGCCAGATGCTGGCGCTGGACATCGCCCGCAGTGCGCTGGGAGAAGCGCTGGACGGCAAGACCATCGTCCCGCTGTACTTTGCCATGAGCCGTGACCCGGCCGCGCTGGCGGCTTCGCACGAAAAAGCCGCCGCCGCGGTGCGGCAGTATCTGGATGCCGGGCAGGACGTTGCCATGCTGAACATCGGTGATGTTTCCATCTATGCCACCTTTGGTTACCTGCAGGAGATCTTGCAGGCCGGGGGTTATGCCACCGCCATGGCGGCAGGCGTGCCAAGCTTCTGTGCGGCGGCGGCGCGGCTGAATGTGCCGCTGACCGGCGGCATGGATACGCCGCTTACCATTGCGCCCGGCGGCTGGACAGACCGCGTGCTGGAAATGCCCGGCACCAAGGTATTGATGAAAGCCGGCAGGCAATTGCCTGTCTTATTGGATACCCTGCAGCAGGCAGATAAGCTGAAAAAAAGCGCACTTGTGTGCAACTGCGGTCTGCCGGACGAGCGGGTCTACCCGGATCTTTCCCTTGAGCGGCCGCAGGAACAGGCCGGTTATTTTGCCACCGTTTTGGTAAAGGAGTAACGTTATGGTACATTTTGTTGGTGCAGGCCCCGGCGCACCGGACCTCATCACCCGGCGGGGCGCGGCCCTGCTTCAGAAAGCCGACTGCATCATCTATGCGGGCAGTCTGGTGAACCCGGCCCTGCTGGGCCTTGCAAAGGCAGACTGCGCCATTTATAACAGCGCTGAAATGACGCTGGAGCAGGTGCTGGATGTGATGCGGCAGATGGAAGCTGCGGGTAAGATCACCGTGCGCCTGCACACCGGTGACCCCTGCCTTTACGGTGCCATCCGGGAGCAGATGGATGTGCTGGACGCCGAGGGCATTCCCTACGATGATACCCCCGGTGTGTCCAGCTTCTGCGGCGCAGCGGCGGCACTGAATGCAGAGTACACCCTGCCCACCGTCAGCCAGACCGTCATCATCACCCGCATGGAGGGCCGCACCCCGGTGCCGGAAAAAGAAAAGCTGGCAAGCCTTGCTGCCCACGGGGCAACGATGGTCATTTTCCTATCCATCGGCCTTGTGGACAAAGTACAGCAGGCGCTTTTGGCAGGCGGTGCCTATACGCCGGATACCCCGGCAGCGGTGGTGTATAAGGCCACATGGCCGGAGGAAAAAACGGTGCGCTGCACCGTAGGTACGCTGGCGGAAAGCGTTCATGCAGCGGGTATCACCAAAACGGCGCTCATTGTGGCAGGCGGCTTTCTGGGCCGGAATTATGAGCGCAGCAAGCTCTACGACCCGGCCTTTACCACCGAGTTCCGCAAGGGGACAGACCAGTGACCCGCACCTACCTTGCCTTTACGGCAAAGGGCCTTGCACTGGCCCAAAAACTGGCGGCGGCATATCCCGGCAGCGTGGCCCGCTGCGGCCATGAAGCCGGGCAGGTGCACCTTGCCGATTGGACGGCCCGCCAGTTTGCCGGGAGCGATGCCCTTGTTTTTGTAGGTGCTGTGGGCATTGCGGTGCGGGCCATTGCGCCCCACTGCCAAAGCAAGGCGCAGGACCCTGCCGTTGTGGTGCTGGACGAGTGCGGCCGCTTTGCCGTGCCCATCCTCTCAGGCCACCTGGGCGGTGCCAACGACCTTGCCCGGGCGCTTGCCGCTGTGTGCGGTGCGGTGCCGGTGATCACCACAGCCACCGACGCAAACGGTGTGTTTGCGGTGGACGAGTGGGCAAAGCACCAGAACTGCACTGTGCTGGAGCCGGAGCGCATCAAGCTTGTCAGCGGTGCACTGCTGGCGGGCAAAACGGTGCAGTTTGCATCCGACTGGCCCATTGCTGGTGCACCGCCTGATGGGATCACGGCGGGAGATGCCCCGGACTTTGCCCTCACCCTCTGCCCGGCGGGGGATGCGCTGCATCTGGTGCCGCGCATCGGCGTGCTGGGCGTGGGCTGCAAACGCGGCACCAGCGCCGAAACGCTGGCCGAAGCCTTTGCAGCTTTCTGCGCCCAGAACCGCCTTGCGCCGCAATGCATCACGGCGGCGGCAAGCATCGACTTAAAACAAAACGAGGCGGGCCTGCTGACCTTCTGTAAGAGCCACAGCTGGCCGGTGCAGTTTTTCACAGCGGAACAGTTGCGTGCCGCCCCCGGCAGCTTTACGCCTTCGGCCTTTGTGCAGAGCGTTACCGGCGTGGACAATGTCTGTGAACGGTCGGCAGTGCTGGCCGCAGGCGGGACACTCGTTTTTCACAAATATGCCCATACCGGCGTGACCTTTGCGCTGGCCGTGCGGCCCTATGCCCCGGACTGGAGGTGGCAGAATGTTTGACCCGATGGAATTTGAGATCGACGAGCCGGAAAAGGTAGTCTATGTGGTGGGCATTGGCCCCGGAGATGTTTACTACCTGACGCAGGAAGCCCGGAACGTTCTGGAACACGCAGATGCCATCTGCGGCTATAAACTTTATCTTGACCTGATCGAGCCGGAGTTCCCATGTGAGGAATATTATTCCACCGGCATGACCAAGGAGATCGACCGCTGCCGCTGGGCGCTGGAAAAGGCGAATACCGGCAGGCGCGTGGTGATGGTGTGCAGCGGCGACGCAGGCGTTTACGGCATGGCCAGCCCTGTGCTGGAACTGGCGCAGGATTACCCGGACGTTGCCGTAGAAGTAGTGCCCGGCCTTACGGCCGCCCTCAGCGGTGGGGCTGTGCTGGGCGCGCCGCTGGCCCACGATTTCTGCGTGATCTCCCTTTCCGACCGGCTTACCCCGTGGGAGGTCATCGAAAAGCGGCTGGCCTGCGCAGCGCAGGGAGATTTCTGCGCTGCACTCTATAATCCTTCCTCCAAGGGCAGGCCGGACTACCTGCAAAAGGCAGTGCGCATCCTGCGCGCAAACGGCAAGGCGGATGATACCGTCTGCGGCCTTGTGCGCAACATTGGCCGTGAGGGCCAGAGCTCCCGGGTGCTGACGCTGGCCGAGCTGGAAAACACGCCGGTGGATATGTTCACCACCGTGTATATCGGCAACAGCAATACCCGCGCCCTTTCGGGCCGGATGGTCACGCCGCGGGGGTACCGCGTATGAGGGCAGTGGTGTTCAGCGGCACCACCGAGGGCCGCATTTTTTCCCGACAGCTGGCCCAGCTTGGGGCGGACGTTCTGGTGAGCGTGGCCACCCCGCTGGGCAGCGAGGAACAGGGCAGCTTTGCCGGCATCACAGTGCACTGCGGCCGGTTGACCCCGGACGAGATGGCCGCCCTTGTGCAGGGAGCCGACCTGTGCGTAGACGCCACCCACCCCTATGCGGTGGACGCCACCCGTAACATCCGCACGGCCTGCCGCACCGCCGGGGTGGAATATCACCGGCTGCTGCGTGCGCAAAGCCCCTTGCCGCCCGGCTGTGCGGTGTTTGAAACAGCAGCGCAGGCTGCAGAATATCTGGCCGGGACAGAGGGCAATATCCTGCTTGCCACCGGTGCCAAGGAGCTGGCTGTGTTTGCCGGGCTGGAACCGGCGCGGCTTTACCCGCGCGTCCTGCCCACGCCGGAGGGCATTGCCGCCTGTGAAGCGGCCAATGTCCCGCACCGGAACATCATTGCCATGCAGGGGCCGTTCAGTCTGGCGCTGAATAAGGCGTTGATAACACAGTTCCAGATCCGGTACCTCGTCACCAAGGACGGCGGCGCAGCGGGCGGCTTTGCCGAGAAGGTGCAGGCCGCTGCCGATACCGGCGCACAGCTGGTGGTGCTGCGCCGCCCGCCGGAAACTGGCGAGACGGAAACACAAATTTTAGCGTATTGCAAGGAGATTTTGCAATGGTCACACTGATCGGCATGGGCAGCGGAAAATGGGAAGCCCTTTCGGCGCAGGCACAGCAGGCTGTGCGCAGCGCGGGCCTTGTGTTCGGTGCAAAGCGGCTGCTGGCGGGCCTGCCTGCAGACTGCACGGCCCGGCAGTTCGCGCTCTACCAGCCCACTGACATTCTGGAAACACTGGCACAAAACCCCGGGCAGGATGCTGCCGTGCTTTACAGCGGCGATACCGGATTTTACTCCGGTGCGTCCGGTCTGCTCACGCCGCTGCGGGCGCTGGGCATCCCCGCGCGGGTGTATCCGGGCGTTTCCAGCATCCAGCTGCTTTCAGCGGCGCTGGGCCGACCGTGGCAGGACTGGAGGCTGGTTTCGGCCCATGGCTGCGCTTGCGACCCGGTGGCCGAGTGCATGATGAACCGTTCGGTGTTCTTCCTCACCGGCGGCACTGAAACGCCCGCCTCTCTGTGCCAGAAGCTGACCGATGCCGGTATGGGCGAAGCCCACGGCGTGGTGGGCGAAAACCTTGGCACCGAGGCGGAAGCCATCCGCTACGGCTCTGCTGCAGAGCTGGCGGGGCAGAGCTTTGCACCACTCAGCGTGCTTCTGGTGGAAAACTTTGATCTGCCGCAGTTGCGTGCGCCGGGCTTCCCGGACGAAAGCTTCATCCGGAGCGAGGTGCCCATGACCAAGCAGGAGGTGCGCGCTGCTGCGCTGGCAAAGCTGGCGGTAATGCCCACCGACACTCTGTGGGATGTGGGTGCAGGCACCGGCAGTGTGAGCGTGGAGCTTGCGCTGGCGGCACCCAAAGGCCGCGTTTACGCCGTGGAGTGTGAACCGGATGCCTGTGAACTGATCCGTAAAAACCGGGCAAAGTTCCATGCTTGCAACCTCATCCTCATCGAGGGCCGCGCACCGGATGTGCTGGCAGACCTGCCTGCGCCGGATGCCGTGTTCATCGGCGGCACCAAAGGCGGCATGGAAGCCGTGCTGGATGAAGTGCTCGGCAAGAATCCGAACGCACGCATCTGCATTTCGGCCATTGCGCTGGAAACGCTGGGCGCTGCCATTGCCGCCCTCACGGCCCGGGGCCTGACCGCAGAGGTAACGCAGATCGCCGTCAGCCGCACAAAACCGGCGGGCCGACTGCACCTGCTCATGGCCAATAACCCCATCTTCCTCATTACGGGTACACGCAAATGATGCAATTCCTCATCGCAGCGCCTTCTTCCGGCAGCGGCAAGACCACTGTTGCCTGTGCAGTGCTGGCGGCGCTGAAAAAGCGCGGGGCCGACCCCTGTGCGTTCAAAAGCGGGCCGGACTACATCGACCCCATGTTCCACCGCTCGGCTCTGCAGGTGGACAGTCACAATCTGGATCTGTTTCTTTCCAACAGGGATATGGTGCGGGCCATTTTTGCCCGCTATGCCGCCGGGCATGGTGCCGCCGTGTGCGAGGGCGCTATGGGCTTTTATGATGGTCAGGGCCTGACCACCCGTGCCAGCGCTTGGGAACTGGCGGATACGCTGGGCCTGCCGGTGCTGCTGGTGGTGCAGCCCGGAGGGGCCAGCGTGACGCTGGCCGCGCAAATTCAGGGCCTTATGAACTTCCGCAAAAACAGCCATGTTTCGGGCATCCTGCTCAATGATTGTTCCGAAAAGCTGTATAAAATGCTCAAGGCCCTGCTGGAAAGGGAGACCGGCCTGCCGGTGCTGGGCTATCTGCCCCATTTGCCGCAGGCAGCGGTAGAAAGCCGACACCTCGGCCTGAAGACTGCAGATGAAATTGCCGACCTGCAGGAAAAGATCGCTCTGCTGGCCGATGCACTGGTGCTGGATTGGCAGCGCCTTGCCGTGCTGACCGAAAAGCCTGCGCCGGAAGCTTTGCCGGGAGCAGCTGCACCCACATCCGTCCGCATTGCGGTGGCAAAGGACGAGGCGTTCTGCTTTACCTATGCCGAAACGCTGGACGCACTGCGGGATGCCGGGGCGGAGCTTGTGCTTTTCAGCCCGGTGCAGGATGCGGTTTTGCCGGAAAATATAGGCGGGCTGTATCTGCCCGGCGGCTACCCGGAGCTGTACGCCAAAACTCTGAGTGAAAACAAAACCATGCTGGCTTCCATCCGGCAGGCCGTGCAGGCGGGCCTGCCCACAGCGGCCGAATGTGGCGGCTTTTTGTATCTGGGCCGGAGCCTTGAGGATGCCGACGGTAAGGCGTGGCCCATGGCAGACGTTCTGCCGGGCGATGGCATCCGGGTGGGAAGGCTGGTGCGCTTTGGCTATGCTGAAATGACCGCCAAGGCGGACAGTATGCTCTTCTGCGCCGGAGAAACGCTGCCCATCCACGAATTCCACCACTGGGATTCCACCGCAAACGGCACTGCATTTACTGCCTGCAAAAACGAAAAAATGCAGTGGGAATGCGGCTTTGCAAACGAGAATTTCTATGCGGGGTTCCCGCATTTATACTGGGCGGGCACGCCCCTGCCGGGCCGCTTTGTGCGCGCAGCAGAACGATACAGCAAAACAAAAGGATGACCAAAATGACCGAAACGGAACTGAATGCACTTTTGGCGGGTATCACCCCGGCCAACGAAGCCGCCCGTGCGGCGGCACACGCCCACTGGGCCAGCCTTGCAAAGCCTCTGGGCGGGTTGGGCCGGCTGGAGACCATGCTGGAGGATGCCGCCGCCCTTACCGGCAGTGCGGAGCTTGATCTTTCCCGCCGGGTGGTGGTGGTGCTCTGCGCGGATAACGGCGTGGTGGCGCAGGGCGTGAGCCAGACCGGGCAGGAAGTGACCCGTGCCGTGGCCGAAAACCTTGCCATGCGGCGCACCAGTGTGTGCCAGATGGCCCGCACGGCCCACTGCGATGTTCTGCCCGTGGATATGGGCATGGCAGGCGAACCGGTGCCCGGCGTGCGCAGCTGCCGCATTGCCGCAGGCACGGCGGATTTTACCCAAGGCCCTGCCATGAGCCGGGCCGAGGCCGTGCAGGCCGTTGGGGAGGGCATTGCCCTTGCCCGGGAACTGGCAGAGGATGGCTACAGGCTCATCGCCACCGGTGAAATGGGCATTGGCAATACCACCACCTCCAGCGCGGTTGCGGCGGTGCTGCTGGGCCAGCCCGTGGAGCTTATGACTGGGCGCGGTGCGGGCCTCTCGGACGAAGGGCTTGCCCGCAAGGTGGATGCCATCTGCCGCGGCATCCTTTGCAATGAGCCGGACCCGGAAGACACATTGGATGTTCTTGCAAAGCTTGGCGGCTTTGATATCGCGGGCCTGTGCGGTGTGTTTCTGGGCGGTGCACTGGCCGGTGTGCCGGTGCTGGCAGATGGCTTTATCAGCGGGGTGGCCGCGCTGTGCGCCGTGCGGCTGTGTCCGGCGGCGGCAAAGGCTGTGTTTGCAAGCCACTGCTCGGCAGAGCCTGCCGCGCGCATCGTGCTGGAAGCACTGGGCAAGGCACCCATCATTACGGCGGGGCTGCATCTGGGCGAGGGCACCGGCGCGGTGGCCAGCATCCCGCTGTGGGATAT
>OKSV01001197.1_pt1 | contig 11861 bp, 9 predicted proteins | sample 1601261 | NCBI WGS metagenome assembly OKSV01 (sample SAMEA3879560, study PRJEB24766) | human gut metagenome | biome: human-associated habitat; feature: feces | place: USA | collected 1985/1987
TGGTGGCCTTGTGGATGCGGTCCAGAGCCTCGAAGTCCAGACCCTTCCAGTTTGCCGGGTAGACACCATGGATGTTGCCGATGCCGGCAGCCAGGAAGTCAATGCCCAGAGCAGTGATCTTTGCGCACTCTTCGGGGTCTGCAATCTCGCCGGCACCCACGACGCCGTCCTCGACACCGCCGATGGAACCGACCTCGGCCTCGATGCTCAAGCCCTTAGCGTGTGCCAGAGCAACCAGCTCCTTGGTCTTTTCCACATTCTCCTCGATGGAGTAGTGGCTGCCATCGAACATGATGGAAGAGAAGCCGGCCTCGATGCAGGCTTTGCAGCCCTCATAGGTGCCGTGATCCAGATGCAGGGCAACGGGAACGGTGATGCCCATGGAATCGACCATTGCGCTGACCATGGCAGCGACGGTCTTGAAACCGGTCATGTACTTACCAGCACCCTCGGAAACGCCCAGAATGACGGGGCTCTTCATTTCCTCGCAGGCGGTCAGGACTGCCTTGGTCCACTCCAGATTGTTGATGTTGAACTGAGGCACACCGTAGTGGCCATCACGTGCTTTGATCAGCATTTCGGTTGCATTTACCAACATTATTCATTACCTCCACAAAATCATTGGGGTCTTGCTCGTTTCATATCCGCTTTGTGCACGGTTTAACGAACCTACAGAATTAGTATACCCCAAACAGCGGCCAAAATCAATCCAAACCGGTGTTTTTCCTGTAACAATGCGGGGATTCTGTTTCTGGCAGGGTGCAGGGGGTTACTGCCAGAAGCGCGTATATTCGATAGAGTGCAACAAATTTCCATATAATGTGCAATAAGCGGCCGAAAGACAGAAAGCTTGATGAAGGACGGATTTTCAACACAGATCCACATTCGTCAAAATGATATTGGGCAATTTGGCAAAAGCGGACAGGATGCAGTTCAAAAAATTGTCATATTTCCGACTTGTATTCTACAAATTGTACGCAGGAAATCAAAAAAGGTCGAACCAAAAAGTGGAAAACCTTGTGGAAAGTGTGGAATTCCACAGGCAAAACAGGCTTTAAAGCTGGACTTTTGAACTTTCTCCACAGGGTTTTCAACATGTGGAAAAATAATCGCTCTTCTACGGATTGTATACCGCGTTTTTGTGGAAAACTTTTTTCTCCGGCAAAACAGAGGGATATCTACCCAGCAGCCGGGTAAAGCTGATGCAGGGCGGCAGAACATTTCTGCAAAAAAGCGGAAACGGTCTCCGGCACCACGAACAGAAAAACTTTTGCAGGACGCGGATAAAAAACGGTAATTTGCTGGCAAACAAGGTCGGCTTATGCTATACTTCAAAATGAGTTATCAGCTTCAGATCATACCGGTGCGCGGCCCAGAGTGCGGCGTGCCTTTTGGAGGGTGTGCACAGCACCTTCCGGTGATACAACGGAAGGAGAAAATCATCATGGAAGAAAAGAACCAGCCGCGCCGTCCGCGCCGCAGCCCGGAAGAGCCGCTGCAGAAGAACGAGAGCCTTGTTTATGGCAAAAATCCGGTGACCGAACTGCTGAAAAGCGGTTCCGGCGTGGACACCGTGCTCATTGCTGAGGGCATGGCTCCGGCCGTGGCGGCTTACTATACCGCATTGGCAAAGGAAGCGGGTGCCACGGTGAAGCGGGTGCACCCCAACAAGCTGCGCCTGATGACCGGCACCGAGAGCCATCAGGGTGTGGCGGCATTTGCCAGCGAGATCGAATACGTGACGGTAGACGACCTGATGGCAGCAGCCAAGGACAAGGGCGAGGCACCTTTTCTGGTGCTGAGCGATGGCATTGAAGACCCGCACAATCTGGGTGCCGTGATGCGCAGTGCTCTGCTGTGCGGTGCGCATGGCATCGTGATCCCAAAGCGCGGCGGCGCATCGGTCACGCCTACCGTCATCAAGTCCAGCGCAGGTGCCGCAGAACGCCTGCCGGTGGCTCGTGTGGCCAACATCGGCGAGACCATCCGCCGCCTGAAGGAGCAGGGTGTGTTCGTCTACTGCGCCGATATGGACGGCGTGTCTCTGCGCAGGAACAACCTGACCGGCCCCATTGCACTGGTGCTGGGCAGCGAGGGCAGCGGTGTTTCGCAGCTGGTGAAAAAGCTGTGCGACGGCGTGGTGCGGCTGGATATGGCAGCACCGGGCACCGGTGTGGACAGCTACAACGTGTCGGTGGCTGCGGGCATTATTCTGTACGAGATCCAGTCCCAGCGCGCAGCACAGCAGGCATGATCCGGCATTCGGGCCGGAACCTCAATTTGAATTACAGGAGGGACAAGAATGCCGAAAGATAAAAATAATGGCCGGGAAATGACCCCGGATGAAAAGTTCCGCTCCTTTTTCAGCACCACGGCGGTGGATATCCCGGAGGAGATGACCCGGAGGGACGAAAACCAGCCGGAGGAAAAGCCGCAGAAACGGTTTGGCCTGTTTGGCCGTGGTAAGGAAAAGCAGGAGACTGACGAAGCTGCAGCAGAGCAGCCGCAGGAAATGCCAACCGGTGAGGTGCGGCTGGGTGAGGATGCGCAGCCGGAACCGGAAGCGGATCTGGAACTGATGCTGAAGCCGGAGGCAGACCCGGAACAGGAACTGGCCCCGTGGCCTTTTCTGGAGAAGGAAGCAGAGGATGCACAGCCGGAAGCACCCGCCAAAAAGCCGGAGGAAAAATCTGCACCGCAAACGGCGGAACCCCCGGCGGCAGTGAAGCCGGAAACACCCCGGCAGAGCGCTGTCCCGGCGGCAAGGCCCGCAGAGCAGCACAGCACGGCAAAGCCTCTCCGGCACCCCAAGAATGCGCCGGAGGTGCTGCTGCCGCAGGAAGAGCAGGAGCAGCAGGAGATGGCACAGCTCAAGGCGATGATCAACGGCCTGAGCGACCAGAAGCCGGAAAAGCCTGCACCGAGGGCCGAAGCAGCCCCGGCAGCAGAAACTGAACCGGCTGAAAGCAAAAAGAAACCGTCCGGTGCACCGCTGCCCGCGGCTGTGTTTGCAGCGGTAAAGGAGACGGCACCGGAGCTGCAGCCGGAACCTGTGCCGCAGCCGGAAAAAACGGAGCAGCCGAAAAAGCAGCCGGTGGCAGATTTCTTTGGCAAGGCGCAGAGCGAGGACGCACCGCAGGCACCTTTGGCCCCGGCAGAGGAGCCTGCCGCAAAAGAGGACACTATGAGCCTGCCGCTGCTGCCGCTGGACGGTGAAGAGCCGCAGCAGGCACCGGAGAAGGCACCCGCTGCGCCACAGCCGGAACTGAAAGCTGAGGCGGAGGACGCGGTGTCTCCGGAGGAACATGCTGAAACGGAGCTGACCGAGCCGGAGGCTACGGCGGATAAGCTGCACCGCATGAGCGCAGAGCTGACGCTGCGTTGCGTGCTGGGCGGCATTCTGACTGTGGTGCTGCTGCATTTTGGTTTGGTGTCGGATGGGCTGCTGCCCGCCATGGCGGCGCTGGACCCGGATGCTGCCCCGGCGGCATTCTATGCTGCAAACCTGCTGCTGCTGGCAGCAAGCCTGTGCGTGGGCTTCCCGGTGCTGCGCGACGGCCTGAACGGCCTGCGCGGACGGTCTTCTTCCGAGACGATGCCGGCGCTGGCCGCAGTGGCAGCGCTGGTGCAGGCGGTCACAGCCATGCTGAACGCAAATGTTTACCGCGGCACCACCGGCATCTCGCTGCTCAGCGGCATGGCCGCGCTGGGGCTGTTCCTTGCGCTGCTGGGCAGCCGGGTGATGCTGGCTGCTGTCAAGGGCGGCTATGAGCTGGTGACCAATGGTGTGGAGTTCGAGGGTGCCTACCGCGCCAAGGATAAAGACCTGCTGCGTGCCCTTGCACGGGATCTGGAACAGAAGGACCCCTGGGTGCTGCTGAGCCGCCCGATGAAGGAAGCTGACGGCTTTGTGGAGCAGAGCTTGAGTGAACGCGCAAGCGAGCGCCGTGCCCGCAAAGTTTCGTACATCCTGCTGGGCGTTGCCCTGCTCAGCGGCGTGCTGTTCCTGCTGGCAGGTGCCGGCTGGAACAAAGCTGCGGCTGCCATGGCAGCTGTGCTGTGCATGGGCGCACCGCTTTCTTCTACCCTGATCGCGGGCGTTGCCTCGCTACGGCTGCAGCGTGCGGCTGCGGCTGTGGGCGCAGTCGTGCCCGGTTGGCAGGCCATTGAGCAGCTGGGCGGCATTGATACGCTGCAGATCGATGCAGATGACCTGTTCACCGCCGACAGCGCACAGCTGGAGGATATCCGCATCTTCAAGGGCGGCCGCATTGACCGCGCCATCCTGTACGCGGCCAGCGTGTTGAACGAGAGCCACGGCACCCTGAAGGGGCTGTTCCGCCAGATCGTTGAGGAACGCACAGACATCCTGTTCCCGGTCAAGGATCTGGAGCAGCACCATGGGCTGGGCTTTTCCGCCTGGTGCGATAACAACCGCATCCTCATTGGTACCCGCCGCTATCTGGAGCAGGAGGGCGTGCCGCTGCCGGACGAGGAATACGAGATGCAGCACTCGAAGAACGGCGAGCTGCAAATTTTGTATCTGGCTGTGTCCGGCAATCTGCACGCTATGTTCGTGCTGAAATATGTGGGCGGGCGCAATGTGGCCCGCGGCCTTGCCGTGCTGCAAAAGGAGAACATCCGCCTGCTGGTCACATGCCAGGACCCCAGTCTGACTGCACACCACATTACCGAAGCATACCGCCTGCCGGAAGGCATGATCACCGTGCTGGATCAGGAGCAGTGCAACGCCATCAAGGCTGCACCGGCAGACCCGGAGGACACCTGCTGCATGATCCATCTCAAGGCGTTTGCCAGCCTGACCGGCGGCCTGCAGGCTGCGGATCAGGCCCAGAACGCCGAGAGCAGCGCCACCACGGTACAGATGGTCTCGGTGCTGTTCTCCATTATCATTGCAGCGCTGCTCACCAGTGCAGGCAGCATCTGGGAGCTTTCGGTGGCAACGGTGCTGATGTATCAGGCAGCGTGGAGCGCCCTGAGCATTGCTGTGTGTGCACTGAAGCAGCATAACTGAGAAATATTCTCAGAATAAATAGGAACTATTCTTGATTTCTCTCAAAAAATATGGTATACTCTGTTCAGAACCTGAGCCGCAGGCGAAAAAATTACCGCCGGGCTGAATGATAGAGCCGGGATCGGTCGATCCTGACAGAAGATCCGTTTTTGAAAGGAGAGCATCATGGAACTGAAGGGTACCAAAACCGAGAAAAATCTGATGGAAGCGTTTGCAGGCGAGAGCCAGGCACGCAACAAGTACACCTTCTTTGCCAGCATGGCAAAAAAAGAAGGCTACGAGCAGCTGGCCGCGATCTTTGAGGAGACCGCCGGCAATGAGAAGGAGCACGCAAAGATCTGGTTCAAGCTGCTGTGCGGCGGCGCGATCCCCGATACCCTGACTTGTCTGGACATGGCAGCAGGCGGTGAGCACGACGAGTGGACCGAGATGTACCCCCGCATGGCCAAGGAGGCCAAAGAAGAGGGCTTCCCTCAGATCGCAGCACTGTTCACCATGGTGGCACAGATCGAGAAGGAGCACGAGGAGCGCTACCGTGCGCTGGCCGAAAACCTGAAAAACAACAAGGTCTTTGCCCGCGAGGAGCAGCAGGTATGGCAGTGCCGGAACTGCGGCTACACCTATATCGGCAAGTCCGCACCGCTCAAGTGCCCGGTGTGCGCACATCCGCAGAGCTACTTTGAGCTGAAAAAGATCAACTACTAAGCTGAAAATTCAAAAGCAGAACAGCGCCGCCGCATCCGGTTGCCGGGTGCGGCGGCGTTTTGTACAAAATTGAAAAGCGGATTTTATTATTCTCCACAAAATAAGGCTCAGCTGCCCGGCAGAATGGGCAAAAAACTTGACCCGGTTTTGCACTGCGTGTAAAATAATACGGAGACAGGAATATTTAAAGGATCTTGCAGCAAAGCAGGCGGGGAGGGCAAAGCCCATGAAGCAGGGGTTCAAAGCGTGTGTTTGTGCAGTGGTGCTGTGCGCAGAACTGTTTGCAGCCGGGGCGTTGTCGGCCTATGCTGCGCAGGAGCAGCCGCTGCCGGACAGCGGCATGACATTGGACACTGCCGAACTGACGCTGGATATCACCGAAGGAGACCCGGCCCCGGTGGCCTACCTGAATGTGCAGGCACCCAACGACTACTTCTTTCTGATCTGGACTTCCAGTGATCCGGCAGTGGCATCGGTGGACGGCACCGGCAAGGTGACCGGCCATGCCGAGGGCACTGCGGCCGTCACGGCCCGCAATGAGCGCGGCGAAAAGACCACCTGTACCATCACGGTGCGCAAAAGCACAGCCAGCCGCCTGGTGCTGAACACCAGCGATCTGACGCTTACCATTACAGAGCAGGAGCCTGCCCCGACGAAACAGCTGAAGCTGGAACAGAACAAAGGCGGGTTTACCTATGTGCGGCAGTGGGTCAGCAGCAACCCGGCGGTGGCATCGGTAAGCACAAACGGTAGCGTAAAGGCGCAGGGGTCCGGCAAGGCCGTCATCAGCGCACTGACCACAGCCGGGCAGGTGCTGCGCTGCACGGTAACGGTCACATCGGAGATCGGACGGGTGCAGATGAGCAAAAACGCCATGCTGCTGCAGGCAGTGGGAGCCAGTCAGAAGCTGACCGCGCAGGCTGCAGGCACCAAAAACGGAACGATGACATGGCTCAGCAGCAATCCGGGCGTGGCAACTGTAAGTGCGGATGGCATGGTAACGGCGGTGGGCGACGGTGAAACGATGATCCTTGCCGTTACACCGGAGGGTCGTGCCGATGCCTGCTATGTGGCCGTGGGAGCGGCGGCGTGGCGGTTCCGCTCGGAGGACGAGCTTGCCGAAACGCTGACCCTGACCGGCCAGCTGCCCTATTCGGATGGAAAGTAAAAAGAAAAATGGGAGCGTTCTGTGCAGCAGGATGCTCCCATTTTTTCAAAACCCGCTGGGCAGAAAGATCATGGTCCCGCGGGAAGAATACACCATCCGCTGGGCCATGCAGCCGGGCGCACCGGCCAGCAGAAACAGGGCCAGTGCGGCGAGCAGCAGCACCCATCCAAGGCCGCTGTGCGGCCTGCCGGAAAAAGGATCCCCTTTTTTGCGTCTCATCCCGCTGCCCCCTTTTTGCTGTGCTGGGCCATCCTATGCGCCGCAGGCACCGATTGTGCAACCGGCCCGGCTGTGGTACAATAAAATATCGAAATCTACTGTGCAGGGAGAACGATTTTATGCTGACCATTACACTGCTGGGCACTGCGGCTACCATGCCACTGCCGGACCGGGCACTCTCGGCGGCGTTTGCTGCCTGCGGCGGCCACGGTCTGCTGTGGGACTGCGGCGAGGGCACGCAGGCGGCAGCGCGCCGTGCGGGCGTGAACCTGATGCGGGCAGATGCCATCTGCCTGACCCACTACCATGGCGACCACATCTTTGGTCTGCCGGGCCTTTTGCAGACTCTGGGGGCGCAGGGCCGCACAAGGCCGCTTGCGCTGCTGGGTCCGGAGGGCCTGCCGGATATCTGGGCGGCGGTGCGGGCACTGACCGGCCCGCTGCCCTATCCGGTGAAGCCGCAGGTGCTTATGCCAGGCCAGCCGCTGGCGCTGGATGCGCTGAGCGAGGGCTGGCCTGCCGGTGCGCGGCTGGTGCCGTTTGCCACAAAGCACCGGGTAAAAAGCCTTGGCTACCGGCTGGAGCTGCCCCGTGCAGGCAAATTCTCGCCGGAGCAGGCCCGGGCGCTGGGGGTGCCGGTGCAGCAATGGAAGCTGCTGCAGAAAGGGCAGAGCGTTGCCGTGGAGGGCAGAACGGTGCAGCCTGCGCAGGTGCTGGGCGCCCCACGCAAGGGGTTGAGCGTGGTATTTTCCGGCGATACGGCCCCCTGCCCGTATTATTTGCAGGCGGCGCATGACGCAGACCTGCTGATATGCGATGCCACCTATGCCCTTCCGGAGCAGGAAGACCAGGCCCGTCAGTGGGGGCACAGCACCTTTGAGCAGAGCGCATCCCTTGCCGCGCAGGCGAGGGCAAAGCGGCTTTGGCTGACCCATTATTCCCCCATGATCACCGACCCGGAGGAGTATGCCGCGCAGGCACAGAGCATCTTCCCGGCGGCGGAGTGCGGCTTTGACGGCAAAAGCATCACCCTGCAGTACGAGGAGGCACAGCCATGACCATCCGGATGGACGAGGGTGCGGCAGAGCTGCTGGACACCCTGCACAGGGCGGGCTATGCAGCCTACGTGGTGGGCGGCTGCGTGCGGGACAGTCTGCTGGGCCTTACACCGCACGACTGGGACCTGTGCACCAGTGCTCTGCCGCAGCAGGTGATGGAGCTGTTCGGCGCGCAGCGGTGCATCCCCACCGGCCTGCAGCACGGCACGGTAACGGTGAAGCAGAGCGGTGCCCTTTACGAGATCACCACCTTCCGTACAGAAGGCACCTACACAGATGGCCGCCACCCGGACGAGGTGCATTTTGTGCCGGATGTGCGGGAGGACCTGGCCCGGCGGGATCTTACCATCAACGCCATGGCCTACAATGAAAAAGAGGGCTTTGTGGACCCCTTTGGCGGGCAGGCCGACCTGCAAAGCGGCATCGTACGGGCGGTGGGTGTGCCCCGCCAGCGGTTCACCGAGGACGCGCTGCGCATCCTGCGGCTGTACCGCTTCGCAGCCCGGTTTGGCTTTTCCATCGACCCGCCCACGGCGCAGGCGGCACAGGAGCTGTGTGCCCATCTGGACTGCGTATCGGTGGAGCGCATCGAGGAAGAGCTTGCAAAACTGCTGAGCGCTCCCGCCCCTGCGGCATATCTTGACAAAAAAATACTGCTTGTTATTCTGCCGGAGCTTTCATCGGAGGCACTGGCGGCGGCAAAGCCGGTGGTGGATGCCTGCCCGGCGGGTGCAGAAAACCTGCCCATCCGGCTGGCGGCGCTGCTGCTGAGCCTTGGCGAGGACGGCATCCGCCGCACCCTCAAGCGCCTGCGCTGCTCCAATGCCTGTATTGAGGAAACGGCGGTGCTGGTGCGGGAAGCCAGAAGGCGTGACGGTAGCTTTCTCTTCGGACACGAGTACGGGTTGCGGCACCCAGCGGATGCTTCGTGCTTTGAGCAGCACTCGCATCCTGCTGGCCGCTGCTCCAACAGCAACTCCTTGTTTCCGCCGCAGGCGGCAGTCGTTGCCGTTGCAGGCCATTCCATCGCCCGCCCTATTGCCTTCGGCAACAGGGTCCCACCCCAGCGGACGGTCCTCAGAGAAACTACCGTCACACCCGACTTTACTATCTACGCCCGCCGACTACTGGGCAAATATAACTTGTGTACCGTGCAGCGTTTGGCAGCACTGGGCACAGCCCTGCAGCCGGAACACGCGGCTGATTTTGCTGCACTTTCCGAATTGACCGAACGATTGGATGCGGACGGCGTATGCTGCCGCGTCAGCCAGCTGGCTGTGAATGGCCGCGACCTGATGGCGGCAGGCATCCCGGCGGGGCCGGGCATCCGCAAAGTGTTGGAAGCGCTGCTGGACGGTGTGATCCGGGAAGAATATCCCAACGAGCGGCAAACCCTGCTGTCCGCAGTGCAGCAGCTCGCTGCGTCTTGACAAGCTCTTTTTTCAGAGTTACTATTATACTACTGTTTTAGTGTGTTGAATGCACCAAAGGAGAACTTATGACCACACAGACCCCTGATTCAAAGCTGCGTGCCCTCATTGCCATGAGCGGCGGCGTGGACAGCTCGGTGGCGGCATGGCTCATGCAGCAGGCAGGCTATGACTGCACCGGCATCACCATGCGGCTCACCCGCAACGAAACGCTGGGACAGTCCGGCTTTCACACCTGCTGCTCGGAAAAGGACATCGAGGACGCGGCAGAGGTGGCGTATGCCATGGATATCCCGTACGAGGTGCTGGATTTCACGGCCGACTTCCGGGAACAGATCATTGAAAAATTCGTCCGCGTGTATGAGGCGGGCGGCACGCCGAACCCCTGCATCGACTGCAATAAATATATGAAGTTCCGCCATCTGCTGGACTGGGCCCGGGCACACGGCATGGAGTATGTGGTCACGGGCCACTATGCCCGGGTGGAGCAGGACGAGGCTACCGGCCGTTTCCTGCTCAAAAAGGGGCTGGACGAGGGCAAGGACCAGAGCTACGTGCTCTACAACCTCACTCAGGAGCAGCTGGCGCATATCCGTCTGCCGCTGGGCGGCCTGCACAAGACTGAGGTGCGCGAGATCGCGGAGCAGCACAAATTTGTCAATGCCCGCAAGCACGACAGTCAGGACATTTGCTTCGTGCCGGATGGCGACTATGCCAGCTTTATGGAGGACTTCACCGGCAAACACTACCCGGCAGGTGATTTTCTGGATGAGAGCGGCAGGGTGGTGGGCACCCACAACGGCGCGGTGCGGTACATCATCGGCCAGCGCAAGGGGCTGGGCCTTGCCATGGGGGCACCTGTGTACGTCTGCGGCAAGGACATGCAGGCAAACACCGTCACGGTAGGGCCGGAGGAGATGCTGTTCGACCGCATCGTGTATGCGGACGAGGTGAACTGGATCGCCATTCCGGAGCTGACCGAGCCGCTGCGGGTCACAGCCCGCACCCGGTACCATCAGGTGGAGCAGGCCGCCACCGTCTACCCGGCGGAGTGCGGCTTCCGGCTGGAATTTGACCAGCCCCAGCGCGCCCCTACGCCCGGTCAGGCCGTGGTGCTGTATCAGGGCGACACCGTGCTGGGCGGCGGCACCATTACGAGAGTGGAAAAGTAACAAGGAGAACAAAATGCAAAATCAGTATTCCCGCACGCAGTTGCTGCTGGGCGCGGAAGCTATGGAAAAACTGCACAATTCCCGCGTGGCGGTGTTCGGCATCGGCGGCGTGGGCGGCTACACGGTGGAAGCGCTGGCACGCAGCGGCGTGGGGGCACTGGATCTGATCGATGATGATAAGGTCTGCCTGACCAACCTCAACCGCCAGATCATCGCCACTCGCAGCACGGTAGGGCAATATAAGGTAGATGTGGCTGCACAGCGCATCCACGACATTGACCCGGACATCAGGGTGACCACCCACCGGTGCTTCTTTGGCCCGGAAACACAGGACCAGTTCGACTTTACCCAGTACGACTATGTGGTGGATGCCATTGACACCGTTACCGGCAAGCTGGCGCTGGTGATGAAGTGCAAGGAGGCAGGCACCCCCATCATCTGCTCCATGGGCGCAGGCAACAAGATGGACCCGACCCGCTTTGAAGTGGCCGATATCTACAAGACCTCGGTCTGCCCGCTGGCCAAGGTGATGCGCACCGAGTGCCGCAAGCGCAGGATCAAGCACCTGAAGGTGGTCTACTCCAAGGAGCCTGCCATGACCCCCATCGAGGATGACGACATCAGTTGCAAGTATCACTGCATCTGCCCTCCGGGCACCCAGCGCAAGTGCACCCAGCGCCGTTCGGTGCCGGGCTCCAATGCCTTTGTACCCTCGGTGGCCGGCTTGATCATCGGCGGCGAGGTGGTAAAAGACCTTGTGGGCTTTGTGCCAATGAAGGGGTAAAACAAAAGGCAGACTCCTGCTGTGTGGGACGATTTGAAATGCGCTCCGCGTTGCTTTGCGCATAAGCTAAGGAAATTATATTTTTGATTTTGGGGTCCAGAAACGCCTGCGGGCATTTCTGGACCCCATTTTCATGGGCGGGGGGGGCGTGGAGGAAAGGCTTGTGCTTACGGGCAGAACGTTAACTCCGCCGCGCGAATGTTTCCACAGGAAACCAGCGCGGCAGCTTCCGCTTTCGGTCATGACTCCTTCCGTGAAAAGGCAATTCTGGAAAATCCGCAGATTTTCCA
>OKSV01001211.1_pt1 | contig 11738 bp, 9 predicted proteins | sample 1601261 | NCBI WGS metagenome assembly OKSV01 (sample SAMEA3879560, study PRJEB24766) | human gut metagenome | biome: human-associated habitat; feature: feces | place: USA | collected 1985/1987
TGTTCCTCTGTAACATCACATGAAAAGAACATTGCTTCTCCATTCTTTTCACGTATTTCATCAACAACCCTATTTCCCTTTTCTACATTTCTGCCAACAACAATAACAGTCGCTCCTTCTTCTGCAAACAATTTTGCTGAAGCCTCTCCTATTCCAGAAGTTCCCCCTGTTATCAATGCAATCTTTCCATTTAATTTTCCCATAGTTCACCTCTCATCCCACATTTTAATATACATATTCTTTTTTAATTCATCGTGTTCTAAAAATGGTGCCAAATCCTCTAATGGTGGAGAATATAAGCTTCCATCTTGTAATTTTTTAACTGCGGATTTCGGTTCAAATATTTGTGTCGTCGAACATACCACTTCCAACATACAATAACTATTTTCAGTAACAATCCATTCAATTTTTTTCTGCATTTCATCTATGCTGTCACATCTTTGATATGGAATTCCAAAAGCATACGATACCTTTTGAAAATCAGGAAAACTCAAATCACCACTTTCAGGACCTATACCAACAAAATTTTTATTAAATAAGTTTGTTTGTGTAAGTCGGATCTGATGATATCCATTATTGTTAATAAGGATAATTTTCACAGGAAGTTTGTTTGTTACAATAGTCTGTAATTCCTGAAGATTCATCATAATACTGCCGTCCCCTGCAATACAGACAACCTGTTTTCTATCGTTTGCAACACATGCACCTATAGCTGCCGGCAAATCATATCCCATAGAAGACATGGCACAGTTCATTAAAAATCTCTGTCCCTTCTTTATATAATATGCCGCACTGCCAACCACACTTGCAGATCCGTTAGTTACAACCGTAATCATATTCTCTGGTAAACTTCTGCTAAACGAATCAATAAAAGCATACACATTTAACGGTTTTCTATTTTCATAATGTTTCTTAGTCACTACCGGATATTGGAGTTTCCAATTCTTTCATATTTCCAGCCATTCTTTTGGATTAGAATATTTCACCTTTTCATCTGCGATAATATTTAATAATTTATTAATAAAAATCGTTGCATCTGCGCAAATAGGTAAATCTACTCTAATAGTTTTTTTCTGCAATTCAAGTTCATCTATATCAACATCAATAATATAAGCCTCTCTTGCCCATGACTCTAACTGATAGCCAACCTGATAGATATTCAGCCTATTTCCAATTGCAATAACCAGATCACTATTCTGAACTGCAAAGTTACCTGGTCTATTGCCCATTGTCCCAGCTCTGCCAACATAATACTTACTATCTGTTTCCATCAGATCTATACTATCCCAACATGTAACCACTGGAATTTCTACAGCACTTGCCAATTTTATAAGTTCATCCTGTGCTCCGCTTATTCTCACACCGTTACCAGCATATATAACCGGACGCTTTGCATCCTTAATCTTGTCAATAACAATCCTTATCTTTCTTTCAAGTTCACCATTCTCATCTACATTTGCACCATCATTATTCCGAACAATATCATATCCAACAAGATCCTCTGTTTCCACGAATGTTCCCTGAATATCAAGCGGCACCTCAATCCAACAAGGTCCAGGTCTTCCATTTTTCGCTAAATAAAAAGCTTTTTCAAGTATTTATCTAACATTATTAGGATTCATTAAAGTTTCAGCATATTTTGTCATTTTACTCAATGCTGACATAATATCAAACTCCTGATTTCCTAGTGTTCTAAGATCTAATCCGCTGTTTATTGTCATCAATGATGTTTTAGTCTGCCCAGACACAACAATCATAGGAATTGAATCCTGATATGCACCTGCAACTCCGTTTAATGCATTAATAGCTCCAGGCCCACTCGTTACACATAAGCCTGCCATTTCATTATTCACACGAAAATAAGCTTCCGCTGCCATTGCAGAAGCTTGTTCGTGATGATTGTAAACACACTGTAGTCTTTCATGGTGACCAAACGAATCATTCATATGCATTGCACCGCCACCAACCACAGTAAATATTGTCTTTATTCCATTATCAGCAAAATAATTTGCAATATAATCAGATACTTTTACTCTCATCTTTACGCCCTATATAATTTTTTAAAATAATTTATTGCATAGTCAATTTCTTGCTCAGTAACATCATGTACTACAGATAATTCACCCTTCTCACCATAATGACTGATCAAAACAGCGGTAAGCGATTCGCTAACCTGTTTTTTATCTTTTCGGATTGCTTTCATATATTCCTCTAATGGTTTATCTAAAAGATTACTGTCAATATCTATCACTTCCAGTAAAACTTTTTCACTTCTATTTACCACATCAGAAGATATTAATCCTCTCTTTTCAGATATACTATTGGCCATAATCATACCTATTGCAACTGCTGTGCCATGAGGTATCTCATATTCTGTAATAACCTCTATTGCATGACCAAATGTATGTGCAAAATTAAGTTTTATTCTTTCACCTTTATCAAACTCATCAACTTCAATAAATTTCTTTTTGAAAGACAAACTACTATGAACAAACTGATCTACAATCTGTGGTTTTCGCTCAAGCAGACCTTCAATATTATCTTCAATATTCTTTAAACCATTCTGCCCTGCCATAATATTAAATTTTACAACTTCACCAAGTCCACTTTTAAAGTCCCTCTCTGTAAGAGTATGAAACATTTCAGAACAGATATGAATTTCATCTGGTGGATAAAAAGTTCCCAAAAGATTCTTATACTTTTTATAATTAAGAGAGGTTTTTCCGCCAATACAACTATCACAAGCTGCCAAAAGTGTAGTAGGAACAAATATCCAATTAATTCCTCTATATGTGACATTGGCAACAAATCCTGTAATATCCTGAATGATTCCACCACCGATTGATATCAGAGTAGCGTTCCTTTTTGCTGGAATCTCAGTTATCCTTTCACAAATATCAAGAGCAGTATCTACCACTTTATTCTTCTCTGTTGCCTCTACAACAAACAATCTTTCTGATGGGATCTCTTCAAAACAATCTTTGTATAATTCATAGACATTCTTATCTACAACAATTTCACTGTTAGGTTTTGACACTAAATCTCTCAAAAAAACTTTGTTATCTTCGAATATCACTTCATATTCTTTGAATCTTGATTGAATTTTCACTTTATCATCCTTCCTAAAAAGCTTCATCGTGTTCATTATTATTTGTATCATACGCTGAATATGTTAAGAATCTAATATCCATTGTATGGCGCGCCTCATATATGCTCTCACGCATATGAGTATTTAAATTATGAGCCTCATCTTTTACAAAATAATACTCCATCTCTGGGTTAAAATAATTGTCCTCTTTATCTGAATATCCATCAAAACCAGCACAGCATATTTTATTAATTCCAATACTTTCAAGAAGTTTTATTAACATAAGAAAAGAATTATCCATTATCTTTTCATTTCGTTCAAGAAGAGGAGCTCTATTAAATACAAAGTCGAACTTTCCATTTCTACATTCTACGTTTGTTGTTGCTATAACCTTTATACCATCCGTTTTCATATCATGATACCTTTTTACATTAGTTGTAAATACCGCATCTACTTTTATTTCTTTTGGAATATAATTTATAGAAATAACATATGGATTTTTCTTTGCTATATATTCATCCACTCTGGCTTTTTGTAATTCTATATTTTTTCCCGGACCAACAACAAGAATATTTCTGTTTTTCAGTTCAGCACTTAATTTTTCTCTTGCCTCATCTTCTGAACACTTTTCTGTAACAAATTGATCATACAACTGTTCTGCTACAATTTTATCATATAATAATTTCTTATCTTCCGGCTCAATCATAGAAAGAATATCATTTAATTTAGAAACCGATAAATTTTGTTTATCCTTATACAAGGTAAGATAATTTGGATGGCAATCATTAAGAGCACACAAGTAGAAAAACATTTTGTATCCCCATGGTGCTTTGTCATAAAAGCCCATAATACTCTCCTGTATAGCCTCAAGCATTGGATTTATATTATAACTCTTTCCATATTTTTCATTTAGCCGCATACTGACTAATTCAAGAGGTGCATTTCCTGCGCTCTTTCCCATTCCATAAAGCGTAGCATCCACAACAATATCCCTATCTGTCTCTTTACCCAAAAAAGCAAGTGCATTTGCATATGCCAGCTGAAAATTATTATGCGCATGGAATCCTATTCCAATTGTCGAATCTACATTAGCGTCTAAGATTTCATAATAATGAAGCAAATCTTCCGGATGAAGCAGTCCATATGTATCTACCATTGACACCGCATATGGCTTTACATCATTTACCAAACTGATCAATTCCAACAACTCTTCATCTGTGTAGCTTGTAATAGAAACCAACTGTGAGTACACTTTATATCCAAGTTTCTTTATCGCACGACAATACTCCATTGCCTCATGCATGATACCCTTTTTAAAGATAACTCTTATTCCATCAATATAACTTTCTGAGCAAGGCTTAATATTAGAAATATCACAAGTTCCATAGTCTATCATGCCTACAATCTGTGCCTGTTTTCTATCAAGATTTCCATATATCTTTTCAACTGAATCTGTATCTGGCATAATGCTTCGATCTATATCAAAAGGTCTTCTGTCATCTAAAAATCCAATTTCAATGACATCAACTCCTGCATCAACAAGCCGTTCAAATATGCTTTCTATATTATCATGACCAAACTTCCAGTCATTAACATAACCTCCATCTCGAAGTGTACAATCTAACAATTTAATCTTACTCATTTTCTTTCTCCGTTCTCTACTGATTTACAGCCTCTTTAATGACCTGTGCCATATAATCAATCTTTTCATCTGTCATTCCCGGATATACTCCGACCCAGAATGTATGAGACATGATAAAGTCAGTATTTTTTAACTCACCAGCAACTCTATATGCATCTGTTCCACGAATCTGGTCAAAACATGGATGTTTTATTAAGTTACCACTAAAAAGAAGTCTTGTCTGAACATTATGCTCTTCGATATACTTTGTAACCTTATTCCTATCAAGTCCACTCTCTTCCCTGACACTTATAAGGAAACCAAACCATGATGGTTCAGAATTTTCTGCTGGTTCCGGTAAAATAATCTTGCCAGATACTTCTTCAAGATTTTTTCTTAATTTATCCCAATTATGTCTACGTCTCTCAATAAAGGAAGGGAATTTCTTTAACTGTTCGCATCCAACAGCAGCCTGCATATCTGTAACCTTAAGGTTGTATCCAAAATGACTATATACATATTTGTGATCATATCCTACTGGAAGTTCTCCGTACTGACCATCAAATCTGTGTTTACAGAAATTATCCTGTCCTGAAGGACAAATGCAATCTCTTCCCCAGTCTCTGAAGGAAAGAATCAATCTGTGAAGTTCTGGATTATTTGTATATACACAACCGCCTTCTCCCATTGTCATATGATGTGGTGGATAGAATGAACTTGTTCCGATATCTCCCCATGTTCCTGAGAATCTTGTCTCGCCATCAATTGTATATTTCGTTCCGAGAGCATCACAGTTATCTTCTACCAGCCATAAATTATGTTTATTACAGAACTCTCGGACATGTTTCAGATCAAATGGATTACCAAGTGTATGAGCAATCATTACCGCTTTTGTCTTTGGACTGAGTGCCGCTTCAAGCTGTGCAACATCGATATTATACTGTGGGACAGTCACATCAACAAACACCGGTACTGCACCGTATTGGATAGCCGGTGTCACTGTTGTTGGGAATCCACAAGCTACCGTAATCACTTCATCTCCCTTTTTTATCTGTCTGTCACCAAGTTCTGGTGCAGTAAGAGCCATAAATGCGATAAGGTTTGCTGATGAACCTGAATTCACTAAATGTGCATATTTTGCACCGATCCAATCGGCAAATTCCTTTTCAAACTGATCTGAAAATCTTCCTGTTGTGAGCCAAAAATCAAGTGTAGCATCTGTAAGAGCCATCATCTCTTTTTCATCATACACACGTGAAGCATATGAAATTCTGTCTCCAGGTGTAAACTCTTTATCCTGCTCAGGTTTCTTAAAATCTTTATAATATTCCGCAACAAGTGTTTTAATCTGTTCTCTTGCTTCTGATTCGTTACTCCAATTAGACATCTCAATCTCCTAATCTTTATTATTTAGTATTCTTCAAAAAATTCTTTTATCTGCTCATCCATGCATTTAGGAATATCTTCACCTTTAAAATATACCTTAGACCATTCCACAGTCTTTTCAACAGCCTCTTCTACTCCCCATCTTGGTTTCCATCCAAACACTCTCTTAATCTTAGAGCAATCCAATTTGAGAAAGTTAGCCTCATGCGGTGCATTAGCTTCAGCTTTGTTCACCCATTTTACACAGTTTCCATTTTGTTCGTTTTCATTCCATTTCTCGCAGAACAGATCAACAAGCTGTCCGGTAGTAATACAATCTCTGTCATCTGGTCCGACATTATAAAATCCAGCCAGTGCCTTATCCTCGTACTGTGCTTTCATAATCATCAGATATATTTTCAACGGTTCAAGGACATGCTGATATGGTCTTGTCGAATGCGGATTTCGCACAATAATATCTGCTCTTTTTTCTGCTGCCCTTACACAATCAGGAATAATTCTATCATTGGCGAAATCTCCTCCACCAATAACATTACCTGCTCTTGCTGTGGATACCGCTACTTCCATATCTCCATAAAAAGAATTGATATAACTATGTGTTACCAACTCCGAACATGATTTACTATTAGAATAAGGATCATAACCATCCAATGGTTCATTCTCTCGATATCCCCATTCCCACTCATTATTTTTATATACCTTATCGGTAGTAACATTTAAAAATGATTTCACACAAGGATTTAATCTGACTGCCTCACAAATATTAACCGTTCCCATCACATTTGTCTCGTATGTATACACAGGATCCTTATAAGAATCTCGTACTATTGGCTGTGCCGCAAGATGAATGACGATTTCTGGCTGTGTTTCTTCAAATACCTCTAACAAATGTTCTCTGTCTCTTATATCTCCAATTACAGACTTCATCCGATTTTCAACATCTGCTAATCCGAATAAATTTGGATTAGTTGGTGCTTCTAATGAATATCCTGTCACATCAGCTCCGGCCTGTACCAATATTCTACTCAACCAAGCACCTTTGAATCCCGTGTGTCCTGTCATGAGAACTTTTTTATCTTTATAAAACTCTAATAATCCACTCATAATTAATCTTCCCATTTCTTCCATGGTGCTTTTCCATTCTTTAATAACTTTTCAAGCAAATCCTTTTCTCTCTTGTTATCCATGCACTGCCAAAAACCTTTATGCATATATGACATCAATTCACCCTGTTCTGATAATTTAACCAGTGGTTCTTTTTCGAATACTGTATCATCACCATCAATATAATCAAATATTTCCGGATTCAACACCATGTAACCTGCATTAATAGGTGCACCATCGCACATATTCTTTTCTCTAAATGCTCTAACTGTATTATCGGAATCTATATCCAGGACTCCCTTTTCCTGTTCCTGAAGAACAGCTGTTAAAGTAGCAATCTTTCCATGCTCCTTATGAAATTCCAAAAGTTTGCTGATATCTACATCACATACACCATCACCATATGTCATCATAAACGGTTCATTCCCAACATATTTCTGTATGCGTTTTATTCTTCCGCCTGTCATAGTATTAAGTCCTGTATCAACCACAGTAACTTTCCATTTGTCTAAATGCTGATCATGTACGATTACATTTCTGTCCCCATTCGTATAATCAAACGTAATATCACTGTTGTGAAGGAAATAGTCTGCAAACCATTCTTTTATAACGTGCTGCTTATATCCTGCACACACTATAAACTCATTAAATCCGTAATGCGAATATTCCTTCATAATATGCCACAAGATAGGTTTTCCGCCAATTTCAATCATAGGCTTTGGCTTGTATTGTGATTCTTCACTTATACGTGTTCCTAATCCTCCTGCTAATAATACTACTTTCATTTGTAATCTCCTTATTTTTCGTACTAGTAAACATATAAATTAACTATATCATGGCTCAAATCATAACGCAACCCCCTCAAAAAAATCCATGTATTGCTATTTTTTATGTCTGCATTTTCCGAATAATATCTCCGACATGTTTTTTGCAAATTCATTCCGGGTTAAAATCAATACAATAAAATATCCTAATATACTGAGCAAAATTGTCAGAACTGTTTTTGTCCAAAGGTTCTCCGTCACAATTGCAACACCTTTTCCGATCAAAATGATCAACACCACTCCAAGTGCAGGTCCTGCCAAATCTTTCCTGCATGCGATCAGCTTTATTTTCTTATCCACCCTGCTGATTGCAATACAGAGTGATATTAATTCTGAAACAGCAGTCGTAGCTGCTGCTGCAGTAATACCATACTTTGGAATAAATAAAAGATTCAGTATAATATTTGCCATCGCCGAAATCACACATGCGATAAGGCATGTTTTTTCCTCCATTGCCGGAAGCAGCAGCACATTTCCAATCAGTCCTCCAATAAGTGAAATTGCTAATGCAATGGAAAGTATATGTAGGGAACCTGTCGCTCCCAGATATTCTTTTCCTGCAATAATCTCTATCATCTCCGGACACAATATATTGATTCCAACCACACATGGCAGTCCAAGGATCACAACAAAATTGAATGCATATCGAAACAGTTTATTAATTTCATCGTAGTTTCCTTCATTAAAATTCTTTGTCATCTGCGGCATAACCACCCATGCAATGGATGCGATCGTAGAATTTACAAGATTATATATTTTTACGGATGTGCTATATAGTCCAACCTCATAGTTTCCTTTTATGATTCCCAGTATTGTAATATCTGAATTACAATAGATCGTCTGCGCAAGAAGCATTACAAATAGTAAAAGAATTGGTGGCAGATGTCTCTTCCAGTCAATATTCAATGTCAGTTTCGTTTTACAAAATTTTCTTCTGTATACCATATTTGTAATACTGGCTCCACTTGAGGCAACTACTGTAATGGCAGCGTAACGCATATAATCTTCCGGTTTCCGTACAAAAAGAAGCATTGCTACAATGGAAACTAACTGAAAAAGGAATGTACGGACTGTAATATACTTAAAATCCTCCATAGCTGTATTCAGCCAGTCAGCGCCCAATGTTGTAAACAATACGGTTGTGCTTAGAATAATGATCATTTCCCGATAATTTTCCAATGGTTTTACAGCTAACAGTGCCAATGCCAGACCTATATATGCAATAAATGTAGTAACCATATTAAGGGAAATAATCTGACCAACCATATTCTCTAATTTTTTCTTATCATCTTTTATTTTCGAACACTCTCTCACTGCATAAGTTGTAATTCCCAATGATGCAGCCAAAGAAACATAACTGATAATCGAATTAGCAAAATTCACTTTTCCTACATTCTCTGCATGTAGCACTCTGCTGATATAAGGGAAAGTTATCAATGGAAAGACGACTTGCGAAAACGCTTTCAGTAAACTGTATATTGAATTTTTTCTTACTTTATTATCCATGAATGCTCCCTGTATTATGTTTGTTAATGCAAAACATTCTTTATTTTTCTAAGCTGCATCCATACTACATGCAGTAATCTGAGTATTCCCACCGGGCAATTTACAAGTATCCAAAATGTTCTTTTTAAATCGTGATATGTTTCTACACACGGCCATATATATGCTTTTCTCCAATTTGCCTGATTTTTGCATGTACAACGGAATTGGATTACAAATTGTCTTACTGTATTTTTAGTGGATTTATAATAAATATCTGATAATATTTTTTCAGAAAAGCCACCATTCTTTCCACCTTCTAATATCAATTTGCGATAATTATAAAACCATACTTCATACAGATCATATCCAACAGTTTCATTACTGGAGGCTGCAAGATAATTATAGGTATCAATAATATATAGCCCCTGTTCCCTCATGGTTGCCAGTGCGATATAACTCTGAATAAAATATGTTCCAATATACTGTTCTTTATTTTCTACTCTTCTTACCAATTCCGTTCTAAATACAAGAGAAGACATAAATGTAATAAAAATTCCGGTGTCTTCCAGGAATTTTTCTCTGGAAGAATAAACTTTTAACCCAGTTTCCTCCCATCTCGGCTCATTATAAACAAACGGTGACTCACTTACTAACCCAGAAGTATTTAAATGCAAAAATACCGGTTTTTTCTCCAATGTATCCAAAAGATGTTCCACTGCCATCGGAAGCAAAAAATCATCATCTCCCAGTAAAAGAACATACTCACCCACAGCCTTATCAAAACAATTTAGGAAATTTTTATCTGGTCCTACATTCTCTGTATTTCTGTAATAGCGGATATTCTCTGCCTTCTTCACAAGTTCAGTCATGTACTCGCCAGTTCCATCCGTAGAAGCATTGTCTGAAACAATAATCTCTATTTGTTCTATTTTTTTCTGTTCCATCAATCGTTTCAAACATATTTTTAATTTTTCCAGACGATTATAAGTAGGTATTGCTATTGTTAATGCATAATTTTTCTGCTCTGCCATCTGTCTAATTCCTTTAACAAATCATGTACACTTTCTGTGTCCATCACTTTTCTATACCATATATCTTCATGCCGCTCTATAAATTTCCTGTCGACTTTAGCATAATCAATTTTTACCAGTTCCTTTATCACATCATCCCTGAACCGATATTTTATAACCCTGGCAGGTACACCGCCGACAACTGCATATGGCGGAACATCTTCCGTCACAACTGCTCCGGCCGCTATCACTGCACCCTGTCCAATCTCTACTCCCGAAAGAATGAGGGCTGAATCGCCGATCCAGACATCATCATTTACAATAATATCTCCTTTCGCCTGAGTCTCCCCTTCTTTTTTTAGCACTTTCGCCTGAAATGGATATGTAGAAATACAATCCAGCCTATGCTCTCCCCCCAGAACAAAACGGACGTTTTGAGCAACAGAACAAAATTGACCAATTATCAGCTTCGTATTCTCACATCCAAATGTTTCAACACATATTGGTCCATATGTATATCTTCCAACGCGTATTTGTTCTATATCACATAAATTAGTCAAGTATGTCATATTATGTTGATTTCTTTTTTTCCACTTTATTTTAAGTTTAAGTAACGCTATTACTCTTTTTATCAAAAATTTTTTCCTTTCATTTATCCACTCACTTTAGAAACAATTTTTCATATTGTCCGGAAATATACTCCCAACTATACCTGTCACACACTCTTTTTCTTGCTCTTTCTGTATATTTATTTATCTCAGACTGATCTAAATGATCCGCTTTTTCTATCAAGCCGGCAAGATTTCCCTCTTCTTTTGACCAATACATTGCGCCGTCCTCTGCTACCTCCCGGTTAAATCCTACATTCAATAGCAAATTAAGTTGTGTGCTCGCCAGAGCTTCCAGAAGACTTGGATTAGTTCCTCCCACTTCATGACCATGAAAATATCCATATGCATTTTCCCGAATTTTCATTAACATTTCTGAGTCATATACTGTACCCGCAAATTTAATTCTGGAATCCTTGGAATAACCGGTTTTAAATTCAAGTTCTTTTAAAAATTTATCATTCACATTCGTGATAAGAACAAAATCTCTTTCGGATTTGCATTTTATAAATTCTTTTATCATTACTTCATAATTATTTTCCGGAACGAACCTTCCAACTACCAGATAATATTGCTTAGGGTGAATTTTTCTCTCTGCATACCATTTTTTTA
>OKSV01001221.1_pt1 | contig 11655 bp, 10 predicted proteins | sample 1601261 | NCBI WGS metagenome assembly OKSV01 (sample SAMEA3879560, study PRJEB24766) | human gut metagenome | biome: human-associated habitat; feature: feces | place: USA | collected 1985/1987
ACCTCAAATTTTTCTGATTGAGAATGTAAAGAACTTGATGTCAACTTCACAGGGGTGGTTTAAAAATCAAATTATCCAAGAGATAACTCAAATGGGCTATTATGTAGAAGTAGATGTACTAAAAGCTAGTAATTACGGAGTGCCTCAAAATAGGGAAAGGGTATTCTTTATTTGTAGTAAAGAAAAGAAAATTAGCTTACCTACTCCTAGAAAGGGGACCTCATACGTAACTGTAAGAGAAGCGATAGGAGATTTAGCTTACCTGAATTCAAATGAAGGAGAGTTCGAACAAGAGTATGTGACGACTGCTCATAGCTCGTATCAAAAAATGATGAGGAAGTGTAGCGTTAAATTATTTAACCATAAGGCTTCAAATCATTCTAAGATTGCCATAGAAAAATTGAGTATGATTCCTCCAGAAAAAGGAAAGGAGTGCCTTCCAAAAGAGTTACATGGGAAACAAAAGTTTAACTCAACTTGGGGGAGATTGGTCTGGGATGAGCCGTCACCAACTATTGATACTCGGTTTGATGCTGCTTCCAATGGCAAAAATAATCATCCTTTTTTAAACCGATCCATTACTGCTAGGGAGGCTGCACGTCTCCAATCTTTTGATGATAAATTTATTTTTTATGGGAATAAAGTAGATATTAGAACTCAAATTGGAAATGCAGTACCCCCTCTTTTAGCAAAAGCAATTGCTGATCAAATTGAAAACGAATATTTAAATTAAGGAGATAATACATGAATGCACAGATGGCATATCTTTTAGGTATGGTTTTAGGAAACGGGGAAATTCAAAGGAATGCTACTGAAACAACAATAACGATTGAGATTCCTCACAAGAATTTACAAGATGATGAAGGATTGGAAGTGTCAATCTATGTAAAAAGTAGTTTAGCAGACATAAGAAACGTTATTGAACCTTTGATTGGAAATACATTACCAATCACTCAAACTGATAGAGCTACTCAAATTTCTTTTACTAAGTCTAATGAAGATTATACAATGCGAGAGATTGTAAGGTTTATTGGTGGTGGAGTGCATCATTCTACCATGAAGATGAATGATGAGTTATTTAGGATATCACCTGATGAAAAGAAAGAATTATTGAGAGGGGTTGCAGATGTTACAGGTTATATACGTAGAAGTAATATGGCCTATGGTCAAGAGGGGATGCATAGAGTTTATATTGAAATACCGGGGAATTGGCAATTTGTAATTGATGTAGCTAATATGTTAAAATCTTTAGACATTCCTGTGCAAACAATTGATTTTGGTCATCCTAATTTTCGAGATTCAAACTTAAAAAAATATAATGAAGGAAAACATAACTACTGGCAAAAGGAGCATCAAATTAAGATTTTCGCTAATGAATTTTTACCAATAGGATTTAATATTGTACATAAGCAAAGAGCTCTTCAGAATTATGCAGAAGAATTATTGGATTATGTGGATGAGAATAAAACACATAAGTTTTATTGGGAAAAACAAGTTAGAATAAGAAAAAAACCTATTCATCCTATGGAAAACTCTGAGAGATTACCAGACATCATAAGAGGTAAACATTTTGATTCTTGGACGCAACTTGCGGAGATTCTAGGATATGGTAAATAATGTAAGCAAAGAAGAGGAGCTATACCCAGATATGCGTAATTGGCTATCTTCTTATTTGAGTAATAAATATAAAAAAAATGACTGTGAAACGATAGTAGTTGACTGTCACTCTATTTATCTAGATTCTGTTCTTGAGCAGTATGATGTTATTCAATATTTCCCACAAACTGTAGGGTTGAAAATTCAAATAGATGTTTTAGGAATTGTAAAATGGAAGAATCAAGCGAAAATCTTCTTTATTGAAGCTAAAAAAACAGCCTTAACCCTTCAGAATCTAGGTCAATTGCAAATATATTGTAAATTGTGCAATCCTGAGGAAGCATTTTTGTTATCATCAAAAAATCTCGGAGCACTAGAAAAAGTTATTATTCATTTAAATAGAGAAGATATTCTTGATTTTGGTTCTGGGAAAACAATCAAAAAAATAAATGTCGCAAAATGGGATATTAGTAGAAAAACAATTTCACAAGAATCAAGATTACCCAAGATTTAAAAAGTAGCGTAGTTGAGCAATCTCTATGAAGACCATAAAATGTTTATAAGTCCTTGAAATATTTAACTAGAAGTGTTTTAATTAAGTATGATAAATACAACTTTTTAAAATTAACTAAGAACACGGGCTATAAAAGCCAAGTTTTTAGAATAAGATAGTGTTTAAATTGAAGTGTTGTGAAATAATATTATATTTGACTAAACAAGAAAAAACGCTAATTTAATAGCGTTTTTTCTTTTGCAGAAGTTATATTTAAAAATTGCATAATTCTTTTATTATGGCATTTCTATTCAATATAGCTCGTCTTTACTAGGCTCAATAATTTCAGTATAAAAATTTTCAACTTGAGATATCAAATAAGGTTTTGAAGCATCTGGTGTTTGAATTAATAGTTCGTTGAATGAGTTGAGAGATGTTATATCATTTATAGAAATGTTAAAAGCCTTAGACTTACAAAGTGCCATCATTTCATTTCCAAAATGTCTTATTTTTTCAGTATTTTGATCATTAAAAATATTCTTTTGAATCAAAATTTCAAAGTTTTTGATGAATTCATAAAGATTTTCGTATTGTTCTTCTAGATTTGGCATTGTGTATCCTTCCTACCTATGGATATATAGCTTAATTATAAAGTTAGCTACCACTTTTATAGTATTCACGTTTTATACCTGAGATATTGACTATGATAGCACCATCTTTGGTTTGATAGTTTATAGTTGAATTTGTAACATTAGTACCTAATAATTTAAATGTACTATTTTTTCTATTACCTGTAAAATTTTCAGCTTAACCATGATCGATAATACCTTTATCTTCTTTTAATATTCACCATCTAGAGACCTGATTTGTAAAGAATGGCAAGCAACTAAAATAATAGAGCTTATAGAAATAGAAACAGAATAACAGTTTTTTTATTTTATATCCCCTCAAACCGAGAATATTTTATCATATTTAATATAAATGTATCTCTATAAGAGAAAAGTCGAGTGAAACATACTTTTAAGATATTTTTACAAGGATAGAAAAAATATCTTAAAAGTGGTACAATATTCGAAAATATAAAGAATTTAGAATTTATACTGAGGATTAAAATTATGGTAAGTAAAGCCATTGTCTCACAGCAAGATATCATGAATTTTCTAGATGATTCATATAAAAAAATATTAAATGGCGTTCCTATGGTTAGTAAGCCAATCGATAGTTTTGCAGATGATTATTTAAGTAAATATGATTCCAAAGAAAAAGCTTGCAAAGAAATGTTAAACAAACAAATGATAAAATGTACCACGTCAGGAGTTGTTAGTGGATTAGGAGGTATTATTACTTTGCCAGTAGCAGTACCTGCCAATATTGCGAATGTATTATATGTGCAGATGCGTATGATAGCTTGTTGTGCATATATGGCGGGGTATGATTTAAAAAGTGATCAAACCCAGACATTAGTTTATGCTTGTTTAGCTGGTGTTGCAGTCAATCAGATATTAAAGAAGGCTGGAATTAAGCTAGGAGAAAAAGTAGCAATAAAGATGGTGGAGAAAATCCCTGGGAAAGTACTTATCTCGATTAATAAGAAAATCGGTTTCAGATTAATTACTAAATTTGGAAATACAGGGATTGTTAATTTAGGGAAATTAGTTCCAGGTGTAGGAGCTGTAGTTGGTGGAGGTTTAGACTATTTAGAAACAAAAATTATTGCAGAAAGAGCATATAAATGGTTTTTTGAAAATAATTTTGATGAAAAAAATAGTAATATAGAAACAAAGAAATTACAGAATTAAGAAATCATCTTCACTACAAAGATTCCTAGGATGAAAAAATACTTTAAATATTTTACTGAGCTAAAATATTTGGCGAAATAAAATATTCAAAGCATTTCGAATTTATTATACGAGATGCTTTTTGTGTTTATGCGATTTCGTTCTAAAAAATACTAATAACAATAAGTGAGACATTTCATTTGTGTATTTTCTAGTTTTGCCGTAATAAGCAATAGTAGTTAGAGAGTTCCTAAAGGAGTTTACAATTATGGGTACTGTTATATACAGAACAAAACAATTCGCACCCTACGCTGAGTACAGTAAATATTGGAATGAGTATACTCAGGAAAGAGATGAAGTTATTAAATATGTTTATAATAAAGTTAAGTATTCAGATCGTGGATTACGTGGATTAAGAAATACGACAACCCGTCACGAAAAAGATAGATGGACAATAGGAGATGACGATTTCCCTGATTGGTTATATCAATATGTACATTCTTACGGATTATCTAGCGAAGGTAAGAGAATTGTAAAACAATGGAGAGTGAAGAAATACCTTTCTGATATAGAAAGCCATAAGGAACAGGGACACTATGTTGATGAAGAACAGAAACTAGTTGTTACGAACCATGAGGTCAAAATTTTTAACGAGTCTACAGAAATCCCTCAGTGGATGGATATCACTGGATTAGTGAAAGAAGCATATAATCGAACTCGTATTTCACCTAAATTTATGGAATCTGTGAGAAATAAATTCGAAGATGGTGAGATAAATTATGACAAATTACAGTCGATGGCTACTAAAAATAAAGTAATAAAGAAACAAAGAGAAAAAGAAAAGAAAGAGAAAGAAGAAGCTGAAATATTTGGCCGACTGTTTGTAAAACTTCGCAAGAATTTGGTTGAAGTAAAGTCTAAACTAAGCCAAGAAGCAAGTGAAGATATTGATTTTCTTATTGGATTAATAGATGAATCAGAGATAAGTCGTACTAGTTATTATTATTTATATAAAGAGGCTCAGGAGATTATTTTAAAGGGAAAAGATGGACAGTGAAATGGACTACGTGGCTAGAATACATTTAAAGAGAAACAATGATAATGTTAGAAAAGAATTAGTTGATTTTTGTTTAAATGGTTCTAAACAATATCTAGCACTTGGCTGGAGTAGATTAAGTAGTGATATTAAAAAAGATGATTTTCAAGAATACTACAATCGAATAAAAGAAGAGAGTGGTAGAGCAAACTCTGCAATAAATGTTTTTAGAGATACAAAGGCTGATGATCTATTTTGTACACGAGACTTAAATGGAAATTATTGGATTTGTAGGGTAAGGTCACAAGTTGAGGTAGTATGTGATGAGTACTTGGATATTGGAGCAATCATACCTGTAGAGGCTTATAATATTGGAATGCAAGTTCCAGGTCAAATCAAATCTTCTTTCAATAGACCTCGAGGAGGAACAGTTGAAAGAATTCATGATGAAATAATAATAGAATACTCAAAGAAGATTTTCAATCAGATGTCAAAGAGTAAATTTTATAAGGTTATTCCATTTGAGGGCAGTCTTCTAGATAATTTACCAGATTTTGATTTAGAGGAACTTGTTATTTCCTATCTCCAAATAAAAGAAAACTACTATGTTCTATCCAATTCAATTGCAAATAAATCTACTACTATTAAGATTGAGTGTGAAATGATTTCGAGGGATGTTGATAACCCTAGAAAAGCAGTAGTTCAAGTGAAGGGGAGAAAAGCAAAAGAACTTGATGCATTAGAGTTTAAACAATATGTTGAGAAAGGATATATAGTCTATCTATATGCACCACTTGTAATTAATCTAGATCAGCTTAAGAATGTAGTTCGGATAACAGATAAAGACTTATTGGATTTCTATAAGAACAATAAGTCGATTCTTCCAGCATCTATTACTCAATGGGAAGACTTGTTTATTGATGTTATATAATTAATAAGGAGACATCAACTTTAATTAAAAAAAGGTAGAGAAAAAGGTAGAGATTGAATTGAAATACAGTGCAATATATCGCATTCGACAAAAAGAAAAAAACGCTTGAAATCAGCGTTTTTCTTTTGTATTGATTCGTATTGAATCCTTATTTAACTTCAGTAACTCTAAATTGAATAAGAGTTTATTGTATATAGGGAGATGGTTTTGTTTCCTTGGATAAATAGAGTGGTTGATGTAGTGTGGTGTACCATTTTTGTTTTAAACAATATAAGTTTGAGACTAAGGAAATAACTTCTTTGTCACGATTAAGTTGTCTACTCGGATTTCCCAAACATGCAATAACTAAATCGGCTTCTGATGCAGATTTTGAAGATAAAAATCACTATCTGACTCAATAGGATTACTTACATGATTAAGGATACTAGGATTAGTACTTTTAAAAGCAAAAAGATTTGCCATCGGTATTTTTCCATATCCCCAACTTTTAGCGTAACTGACACATTTATTAATTGTAGGGTCGTCCTCTTTTTCATCAGCTGTAGAAGGATTCAGACCAATAAACAAAACTGTAGGTTTAGTATCATCCCAATTACGAGAAAGTAAGTAACGATATTTTCTATCTTCAGATAATACAGTAACTTAGCTAGTTCTTAGAACGTTAATTTGTTAGTGGATAGCAGATTACAAATGAAAGCATTTTGTAGTTTGCAAATTCTTTTTTTGCACTCTTCAATTACACGCTGTCACTGTCCTATATAATGTAAAATATATAAAAGTTGTTAAGTTCACTAGTAGTTAAATCCCTTAAAATCAGTATTTATGATGATAACGAGTCTAAAAAATTCTTGGAACGAGTTTTGCATGTCTATTATAACAGCAAATAATAAACTTTCGGGAAAATAGTTATTTTTCCGAAACTTATTCAATATTGGGGACGATACAAGTAGATAATCGTATCCATAATTGCCACTGAATACATGAAAAAAGCACTTTAGTTGATAGTAACAGAATGTGTGTTATCAGCTAAAGTGCTTTGTTAAATTGCTACATGCTCAAAAATTTTTCTCTTGCCTCATTTGAATCTTCCATTTTGAAAATCCTTATAAAATCAAGATAGTCTGAAAATCGTTCTTCTGGGATACATATTAATAATTCTCCAACATTAGTTTCAGATTGATTCAGGCCCCAGTCGTTTAGTATTCCAACTAATTCATCAGAAATACGAATATCACGTTCTCTAATTTCATCAAGTCCCCAGTTGTTATTACTTTGAGAAAGTTCAAGTAATATACCAACTTTAGATTTCCTATAGCTTTCTTTTTTCTTAGCAAAGTATCCATTACTTGCGATAATATTGAGCCTCTTTTCGAAGGGAATCTTATTTCCAATATGTTCAATCAATTCTTTGACTTCAGAATCTGAATTCGTTGGAAAATAACTTGATTGCCATTTTTGAGGAAGGATATGCTCAATCTCCCATTTTTCTGGTAATAACTCTGATTGATGTTGATAAGCTATGATCTTTAAAATCATCCTAACTGTATTACGATGCGCAGTTTTAATTTTATCTGACAATTCTTTCTCATCGATTTGGCCGAAATTGAATTTGGGTTGTGCTGAGTTAATTATTTCTGCATTTAAATTCAAGATTCCAGTTTTAACGGCATTAATTGTAGGTGTTATGATGTATTTTGCCGATAGAACTGCTAATAATCTTTTTAAAAAAATAAGAAAGTCATCTTCAAATGTATCTTTGTAATGATAGTGTAAGTAATAGATGACAACAGGATATTTCCAAAACTCATTAGGATAAGAGGTCAAAGTATCCAAAGTTTGTTTTATTTCAATATTTTCGGACCATTTTTCATTTTCTAGTGAGACTCTATTATTTATCACAATCCACAAATTTAAAATAGCATTTAAATTTTGCATTAAATCTTGTGAGTACAGTTTTTCGAAATTATTTTTTGCATAATATTTTCTAATACCAGGAGTAGTTGTCTTGCGATCGTTTTCATTTGCTCTCAAGTAAAACATATAGTAGTAAAACAACTTTTGAATACTTTCCCCAGCATTTGTAGCTTGTTCATCTAGTTCTTGCCAGAGTTCTATAAATTCCTTTTTTTCATCTGAATTCAAGTGATTATAAATTTTTGCTTTAAAAATATCGGCATCTGATAATGCTAGTCCTCTATCGTTTAGAGTTGAAAAAATAGTTAGTGCTGTTTCTTGACTATCGGCTGTAATAGGAAGAAGAATAGCTTGATTTAATATATTACTGATGAAGTTATAAAAGGACAATGGATTATCTGCAGCATATTCATTAACTAGTTGCTGTAGTAATCTATAATTTTTAGCGTAGTTGCTATTTGATTTTTCATCTGCTCTACCTGAAATTAGTATATTAGCAAATTCTTGATTTCCCTCCTCTCCCATAACTCGGGAACTAATAAGGATTTCATTAAAGTTAACTACTCCTGTAGTTGGATTCTGTTTCCAAATTGTTGGTTCAATTTGACTTTTCAAGAAATTAGTCTCAGGACCACCACTTTCTAATTTAGTATAAATAGCTCTCAACAGCAAAAACAGGCTTGTAATACGCTGTTGCCCATCGATTATTTCCTGTTCTTTATTATCATTTTCATATGAAACTATTGTGCCAAGAAAATAAGTATTATTTTCATCTTCTGTTGTATCGAGTGTATATTCAGTTAGATCATCGAATAAAACTTGGATTTGTTCGTCCGACCAAGCATATGGTCTTTGATATTCAGGAATAATAAATCTTTTATTCTTTCCAGTCTCTAATAGTTGTTTGACGCTTCTTTTGTCAACATTTATTGATGTAGTCATAGAAGAAATTCCTTTGATTTGTTTATAACATAGCTAATTATATCAATTTTTTTGGAAACTTAGTATTTTAAATAAGAAAAGTATTATTGGATAACTAAAAATTGAATGATATAATAATCTAAATATGTATAATTATTAAAAAAATATTTTGCTCTTGAAGAGGCATACTATATTATACTCCTCTTAATAATATTGAGGGAAAATATTTTAAAATGACTGTATTCTACAAGAATACGTATGAAAAAATTATCAATAGAGGGATATTTATGATTAATAATTTTGAGATTCATATTGATTTTGATAGACTAGAAAGTAATTTACCAAAATTTGAATGTGAGTTTAATTTTGAGGGTGTAAAAGTTTATACAACTAAAAGAGAAATAGTATTTATAGGTTCTATAGGTAGCTATGAAACAATGAGTATTCAAGAGGCAACTGCAAAGTGTAGACCCAAAATAATTGCTATTTTTGATATTATTTCATTTTTAATTGGAGATTCTATAACTATATACGACATAAATCATCAAAGTAATAGTGTTAAACATAATGAGGATGAGGAAGAAACTAAGAGTAATAAATTTAAATTTATTTTTAATGATGTAGACCTTAGTTCTCAACTTAGAATAATACTTTCAAAAATTGAAAATGATAAAAATACTACTCTGACTTTGTTAGATAAGTGGAATAAAGCTAATTATTTATTAAATGTGGATGATAGTCATGTTTTGTTTTTAGACGAGACCATTATAAATTGTTTTAATATTTTTGAACTTTTAGCGGATACAACTAAGAAAGAATATGAACGTTTTATAGATGAACAATCTAAAAAGTTACTTTTTGAATTTTATACAAATGTGGGGAACCTTGATAACAATAAAATTAATGATAAGGTAAATCAAAAAAATAGATTAATAAAAGAAATATTAGTAGGTGAATTCCTTAATTTAAGTGATAAATTCAAGTATTATCTTCAAAAATATAGGCTTCTTGATGAAAATTTATCTTATTTTGTCGATAGAATAATTAAAGTAAGAAATAGCATTGCACATGGTAGAATTGTCTCAAATTTATCTGTAATGGAATATCCTTTGACACCTTTTTATAATATAGTTAATCCTGAAGCGAATTTGGTTAATCCGATTATAGTTTTAACAGGTGTATTAATTTCTAAATACATAGGCATTGATATTTGGGAAGAAGAATGGGAAAAAATAAAAGAGATATTAGAACCTAATCCTGTTAGAGTGAAGGAAGTCATAGAGGGTAAACTAGCTATAGATATTAATGAGAAAAATCAGTATAATCTAACTTGGTATTCGGTTTTCCTGTATTATTTAAGTTGTAAAGATAAACAAAGAGACAGTATTGAATTATGGTTTAAGGAAGAAATAAAAAAAAGAAAGTTTGAAACCTTAGACTTTTATAACCTTTACGAGATCTCAGTGATATTGATTACTACTCAAGATTATGAGTTATACCAGATATTAAGTAAGATTATTTTTAAAATTATTAAGGAAGATGTATGTAAATGGAGTTCTTATCGTGATATCTTTTTGCATCTTGAAGTTAGAAATATTATGGTAGAAGAAAACAAAAAGAAGATTGATAAAATTATAAATAAACCATAATACAAGGTTGATTTAAAATATAATTTTTCAATCAATTAGGTGTTGACTATAATTTTAAATATAATAATTGAATATCTTAATAATTTAAGGGGGAAGTTTTCTAGATACGATTTTATAACATGATGTTTTTACCTATACTGAAAATAGTACTTTTCAAACCAGGTTCCAGTTTGATAAAGAATTTTTGAAAATCTAGATGTTGTTTTAATCATTACCTTTTTCTCTTCCTATTTTTCAACAACAGTAAAGAAGCTGACATAATAAGGTTTATAAAGAGACTATTTTATTTTTACAGACCTAAACGATTCCCCTATTTTAAAAATATTGATTCAAATTTTATGAAATTAATCAGTAGATATCGTACTGAAAAACCTTGATATTACGCTGTTTTTAGTCCAACTGAAATTCATACTTTCCAAACCAGGCTTGAAAAAAGCCCGTAAAGCATCACAATTCTCAAAACGTTAATCAACACGATACTATCAACGTTTACAGACATTCAAGAATTTTCTCTTGGATGTCTTTTTTTGTTCAAAAAACTAAAGTTCACCCTATTGCTTTTTGAGACTTCTAAAGGCTATTTCTCCTGCTGTTTGATTTACTGTTTCAGTAGTATTGACATAAGTCTTCGTTATTTGGATGTCACTATGAGTAAGTGCTTCTGAAATAGCTTTGATAGATATTCTAGCCTGTTTGGCTGGTGTGGCGCCTTGAATATTATGCTTATCCATAGTATTTTGTGTTATAATGTAGAAACAATACAGAAAATAAAAGAATCTTTTTAAATTCTGTAAATTTCACTTTGTGTAAACATGAGAAAATGTTGAATGTAGATAATGATGGGGGAGGCTTTGAAATGATCAGTTTAGAGTTGTTGTCTGAAGAAAATAGTTTAGATGTCTATTCTTTTGAAAAAGAAAATCGAGAGTATTTTGAACGAAATTTACCTCCTAGACCAGCTAACTATTTTGATTTAGAAGGTTTTAAAGAAATTACAAGGGAGTTGTTAACGGAACAAAGGAATCGTGATGTCTATATGCATCTTATTAGAGATTCGCAAGGCGTTATGGTCGGGAGAATCAATTTAAGTGTCTTAGATGGTGATCGGAAAACAGCAGAACTTGGGTATAGAATTGGGGAAAATGTTACCAATTTAGGTTATGCAAGCGAAGCGGTTAGACTCGTTTTAGACAAAGCGTTTACTACTTATGGTTTTAATAGAATCATTGCAGGAACAGCAAGAGATAATCTAGCTTCTCAGAGAGTGCTTTTAAAAAATGGCTTCACCTTTAGTAGAATGATAGAAAATGACTTACAAATTCATAATGAGTGGGTTC
>OKSV01001225.1_pt1 | contig 11627 bp, 10 predicted proteins | sample 1601261 | NCBI WGS metagenome assembly OKSV01 (sample SAMEA3879560, study PRJEB24766) | human gut metagenome | biome: human-associated habitat; feature: feces | place: USA | collected 1985/1987
TCTTGGTCACATCATGAACTGTTTCACGCACGTGCTCATTTTTCTCATTAGCATTTGCAATAATCTCGTCGAGAAAAACTAACCTATAATCCAAAAGGCTAATATTACTAATGAAATCATGTCCTTGTAAATCAGGATAATCTTTTTTCAAAAGCACCTGCAAACGACTATTTAGTCGTTCGAAATAGGAGCCATCGGTTTCATCGAACCACTCTTTAGAGATATAATCCTGAACTCTCTTAACCTGCATATTTTCGCCTTCTTTCTAGGCTCTATTATACCATATTGAAAGCTTAAACGTTCAATAGATAAAGGAAAAGAGTCCAAGACTAACCTCAGACTCCTCATTATTGGGACAATTAATTTAACATCTTCTTATTGGTAATTCAAAGTCCAGTAGTAAGTACCATCACCTGCGACAACACAAGCCACTGCAGCTTGAGTAGCATCTGGACTCATGAGAAGTTCACGAATACCACTGCTCAACCATTTATTTGCAACAACTGAACCATCAGATTCACGACGGTAAACAATACCGTCACTGTTGTAAGTATGTGAAATATCTTTGGCGTGTGGAAGAGTTGTGTTATTGTAAAGATCATCAGACCATGTAAGCGCTGGTAAACCGGCAGCTGTACGTTGAGCATTGATTTCATTAAAGGCAGCCTTAGCTGAATCAACTTCAACATAATCAGAATTTTCAGTTGGTTCTACATGATAAACAAATTTTACATAACCAAATTCAACATCACTATATTTTTTATCGTCAACACCGCTCTTGAGATTAGCTGTAATAACATAGTCACGTGCCCAAGCACTGCCCTTAGAAGCGTTGAAGTTGTCAACATCTTCAATTTCCCAAGTTACATTACAATCCCAGCCAGCATTATCTAAGAATTTTGGAGCAAATTTCTTAATAACATAATCTTTGAATTCATCCACATTTTGGAATGGCAAAGCTTCACCTGCTTTACCAGTACCAACAACATTTTCAGAATACAATTTAACACTTGACGCGTTGTCATCGTACATGTATTCATCGTTTCCTGCTGGTTTATGGAAGTCTGGGTCAAGCTCAGGGTCATCATTGGCAGTACCATTGTAAAGTTTCCACTTACCATCAACCCATTTGTAGTAACCATCGATACCACGCGCATTTTCTTCATCAGTCATAGCCACACGGTAGTAATAGGTACCGTTGTCATCTACAAATCGTGGATCTGAGTACATACGATAATCTGTTGGTGGCAATGTTGGTTTTGGCAACTTATCATAGTCAATGTTTGTTTCAGGCGCATACGGTGGTTTTTCAAGTTCAGGAGCTTCAGAACTTGTTTCTGATGTTGAACCTGTCTCAGAAGTAGCAACTGAGTCTGAGGTGATTACTGAAGTTGAATTACCTGTTGAAGCAGCATCTGAAGTTGTGGCAGAGGTTGAATCTACAGTTGACGCTACTTCTGAACTTGCTGATGAAGTTGAGTCAACAGTTGATACTGCTTCTGAACTTGCAGACGAAGTTGAATCTACAGTTGACGCTACTTCTGAACTTGCTGATGACGTTGAATCTACAGTTGATGGTGCTTCTGAAGTTGCTGATGACGTTGAATCTACGGTTGATGGTGCTTCTGAGCTTGCTGATGAAGTTGAATCTACATTTGAAGTTGTTGGAGCTTCAGAATCTGTGCTTGAAGCCTTAACAAGTACCCACTTACCATTTGCATAATAGTAATAATCGCCATTATCTTTCAAATAATAGTGAGTACCATTTTCATAACGGTAGTGAGGGTCATTTCTCAAAACCTCATAACCTGTCGTTGGTGTATTGTTAGAACCACTATTGTTGTTATTATAGTCACCACCACGAACCCAACGTCCGTTATAGTTTACATAGTAGCTACCATCACTCAAGATGTAATACAAATAGCCATTGCTATAGCGGTAAGTACCTGATTCATTGTAGTTGTTGTAACCAGGATTATAGTTGTTATAGCCATAATTATAGTTATAATTATAGCCATAGTTATAGTTTGGATAGTAATTATTGTAACCGTAGTTATAGCCATAATTGTAATTATAGCCTGGATAATAGCCATTGTAGCCGTAGTTATAACCATAGTTCGGATAATAGTTGTTATAGTAACCTCGACCATAATAACTATCGGCCTGTGCATGATTATTACCAACTACCGTTGGCGCTAATATGGCTGCCCCTAAAACAGCACACGAAAATAGACGTAAACTTTTTCTCATTGTCTTCATCCCCTTTTTAAAAACAAGTATACCTTTCATAAGCAATCGCTTACATTTCCATTTACACCTTAATTGTAAGAAATAAAACTACTATTGTCAAATTATTTTAATAATAGAAGTTTCTAAGAACAGACCAATGAAAAACTAACAATACCCTTACTTTCAACTATAAAAAATAAATAAACAGGTTTCCTTTACGCCTTAAAGACAGGTGTCTAACCAAGAAAAAAAGCCCATTATTTGCATAAGGACTTTTAGCATGATATTAACGATTATCAATATTTTCTGGGTAAAGATCGTGATTAAAGAGACGTTGCTCTGCCATCTTTTCATACTTAGTTTCTGGACGACCGTAATTATAATAAGGGTCAATCGAGATACCACCACGAGGTGTAAATTTACCCCAAACTTCGAGGTAACGAGGATTCAAAAGCTCTACCAAATCTTTACCAATGGTATTAATACAGTTTTCATGGAAATCTCCGTGATTACGGTAACTAAAGAGGTAAAGCTTTAGAGATTTAGACTCAACGCAGAGCTGATCTGGAATATAAGAAATATAGATGCTTGCAAAATCAGGTTGCCCAGTAATAGGACAAAGTGATGTAAATTCTGGACAGTTGAATTTGATAAAGTAATCATTATCAGTATGACGATTATCAAAAGACTCCAAAACTTGTGGAGAGTATTCAAAAATATAAGGTGTCTCCTTATTACCAAGGAGAGTGAGGTTTTTCATTTCTTCTTGTTGTGACATTTTTCTTCCTTTATTGTTAATTTTTCTAGACCTTTATATGGTCAATTTTTAATCTAAATTTCTAATGTTAATCATTAAAAAAGTCAAAATACTATCAATTCTAAGCTTATAGAATGTGAAGATTATACTCCGCGCTCATTATCATAGAGTAGGATATGAAGCTGAGGGAGAACACGTACATTGCCCCATGAGTCATCGGCAGCTACTGTCTCCCAGAGCTCTTTGAGGCGATCTAACTGATGTTGGACGATATTACCTTCTGCTTTCGGTTCAGGATTACCAGCCGAAAGAAACATGACATCTGGCTGATAACGTTCCTGAATCATTTTAGCAAAGGCTAAATCATCATCGTCGAAAACAGGAACCTTAAAGGTAACTTTGTCAGGATCAAGTTGTGAAACAATAAAGTCAAGGGTCTCCATATTGACTTCCATCTTGGATGATGGTGGTTTAGGACTTAAGGTTACTTGATCAATATCCTTTAACCACTCCTGCCAGCGAGAACCCTGTGTCTCAACGGCCAAAGTTACTCCTCTAGCCTTGAGTTTTGAAACGAGTTCAGCCATATTTGCCGCTAAAAGAGCTGGGTTCCCTCCAGACAGAGTAACATAGTCGTAAGTTCCTAGCGCATCCAAAGCTTCAATAACTTCATCAGCTGTCATACGCGTTGGCTTCTCTGACCCATCCCAAGTAAAGGCAGAATCACACCAATCACAATGGTAATCACATCCTGCCGTCCTTACAAACATGGTTTTTTGCCCGATAGCTCGGCCTTCCCCTTGAAAGGTCGGTCCAAAAATTTCAAGCACTGGTAGTTTGAGTACACGTTCTCTAGTCATCCAACCACTCCCGTCTAAACTCTGCAAAGGCTGTTGGTGTTTCATAAAGACGCACATATTCCAAACGAAGTCCTCTCTCCTCAGGCAGATGTTGACTCGTCGTCTGGAAAATCCAGAAAACCATATTTTCTGCAGTCGTGTTCATATAAGGCAAAGTCTCATTGAGATAACGGTGATCCAGATGAGGTTCCAAATGATCCTTGTAAATGCTCTTAAGGTCACCAAAATCATAGGTCATGCCACGCTCATCCAAGTAACCACTCACTGCTATTTGAAGATGGTAGGTATGACCATGAAGCGATTTGCATTTGCCTTCATAATGAAAGAGATGGTGGGCAGCATCAAAAGTAAACTCTTTAGAAACCATTGTACGGTGAGAATTGTAAACCAAAGACTCACCTGTTTCTTTTTTGATTTCTTTCGGTGCAAAGAACATTAAGCTTCTCCTCTTTCTGCTAGATATTTTTCAAGTCCTTTTTGACGTAAATGGCAGGCAGGACATTCCCCACAACCAGTCCCAATAATACCGTTATAACAAGTCAGCGTTTTTTCACGAACGTAGTCGAAAGCTCCAAGTTGATCAGCCAAAGCCCAAGTCTCAGCCTTATCTAACCACATAAGAGGTGTTTGAATAACAAAATCATAGGCCATAGCCAGATTAAGTGTGACATTAAGTGATTTAACAAAAACATCACGACAGTCTGGATAACCAGAAAAGTCTGTCTCACAAACACCCGTAATAATGTCAGTAATACCACGTTGCTTGGCTAGAACAGCTGCAAAAGAAAGGAAAAGATGATTACGCCCGTCCACAAAAGTATTAGGAACTTCACCTTCTTCTGCCTCAATCTCAATATCAGATGTTAAGGCATTTTCAGTGATTTGACCAAGCAAAGACATATCCAAAACATGATGCTTTAGCCCTTGTTCTTGCGCAATCTCTTTAGCTACTTCAATTTCCAAGCTATGACGTTGCCCGTAAGCAAAGGTAACTAGTTCAACAGTTTCATAATGTTTTAAAGCCCAAAATAGGCAAGTAGTAGAATCTTGACCGCCACTAAAGACGACCAAAGCTGATTGACGTTTCATAATATTCCTCTTTATTCGTGATGTTTGAGACACATAAAAAGGCTCCTTGAGGGAGCCAAAAAAAAACGCCAGTAATGGTTTTTTTTAGCGATGGTGTCTCCCAAACATCGAAAATGATTTATCCTTAATAGGATATCATAGTTGAGAAAAAAAGAAAAGAGCCAAGGCTCCCTTCCTTAATCAATCTCAGCAATAACTTCGATTTCAATTTTAACATCTTTTGGCAAGCGTGCCACTTCTACTGCAGAACGTGCTGGAAAATCAGATGTAAAGGCAGTTGCATACACTTCGTTAAATGGAACGAAATCGTTAATGTCACTTAGGAAGCAAGTTGTTTTGACAACGTGGTCAAAGTCTGTACCAGCTTCTGCCAAAATAGCCCCAACATTTTTAAGAACTTGTTCTGTTTGTTCTTGAATTGTTTCGCCAATGATTTCACCTGTTTCTGGTGACAATGGTACTTGACCAGAAGCAAACAAAAGATTGCCAACAATTTTACCTTGAACATAAGGTCCGATTGCTGCTGGTGCTTTATCAGTATGAATAGTTTTTGCCATGATAATTCTCCTTCGACTAGTATGTTGTTATTATAGCAAAATATTCTGAAAATTGAAACAGGTATTTTCAAAAAGAAAAGAATTAGCTCCAAACTAATCCTTCTCTTATTATTTCATATACTTTTTGACATAGTCATAGTAGTCTGGATTTTCCTTTTTATTGAGTGCAAAGAGCATTTGCCCTTTCAGAGCCTCCTTGTCATCATTAGGTTGTAAAAAGAGAGCTGTTTCTTTTGATTTTGTGGGGAAAAATACAGTATAACTCGTTTCTTTTCCCTGGTCTTTTACTTTAAGAGAATAATAGGTATAGTTATCTTTAGCCTTAGGACCATCTACTGTATAGTTATAATCATGCTCACCAATCGTTACTTTATCTTTCTTAAAAATGATTTTATAATCTTTTTTAAGAGCGTCCTGAGCTTTCCACTCTCCTTGTAAAGAAGGAGCAGACTTGCTACAAGCTACCATTGAAACCATACAAAGTAAGGCCAAAAGACCAAGTAACCATCTTTTCATACTTTTGCACTCCTAAAGAATTTTACTTATGGTTTGATACGGTGCAACATACGTGGGAATGGAATAGCTTCACGGATATGTTTCGTACCAGCTACAAAGGTAACCATACGTTCAATACCGATACCAAAACCACCATGAGGCACTGAACCATATTTACGAAGGTCAAGGTAGAATTCGTATTCTGAACGGTCCATTCCGAGTTCATCCATTTTAGCTACAAGAGCATCGTAGTCATCTTCACGCATTGAACCACCGATGATTTCACCATAACCTTCTGGAGCCAAAAGGTCTGCACAAAGAACGCGCTCAGGATTACCAGGAACTGGTTTCATGTAGAAGGCCTTGAAGCTTGCTGGATAATTAACAACGAATGTTGGAACACCAAAATAGTTCGAAATCCAAGTTTCGTGTGGTGAACCAAAGTCATCTCCATGTTCGAGGTGCTCATAATCTGTATCTTCATCATTTTCATGTGCTTGAAGAAGATCGATAGCTTCATCATATGACACGCGCTTGAATGGCTCAGCAATGTATTTCTTAAGAAGATCTACATCACGTTCAAGGATTTCAAGAGCTTGTGGCGCACGATCAATAACACCTTGAATAAGCGCTTTAACATATGCTTCTTGCAAGTCAAGGGACTCATCATGTGACAAGAACGAATACTCAGCATCCATCATCCAGAACTCAGTCAAGTGACGACGTGTTTTTGATTTTTCGGCACGGAAAACAGGACCAAAGTCAAATACACGACCAAGAGCCATGGCACCAGCTTCAAGGTAAAGCTGACCAGATTGGCTTAGGTAAGCAGGTGTACCAAAGTAATCCGTTTCAAACAATTCCGTTGAATCTTCAGCTGCATTTCCTGACAAAATTGGACTATCAAATTTGATGAAACCATTTTTATCAAAGAATTCGTAAGTCGCGTAAATAATCGCATTACGAATTTGTTGGACAGCCATTTGTTTACGTGAACGCAACCAAAGGTGACGATTATCCATCAAGAAGTCAGTTCCGTGTTCTTTTGGTGTGATTGGGTAATCATGTGATTCACCGATGACTTCTACTGCTGTCACATCCAACTCGTAACCAAATTTTGAACGTTCGTCTTCTTTAACCACACCAGTCACATAAACTGATGTTTCTTGGCTAAGGCGTTTAACAGTATCAAATTTTTCAGTACCTTCTTCTTCACCGTATTTTTCGATGAAGTTAGGTTTGAAAGCTACCGCTTGGAAGAAGGCAGTTCCATCACGCAATTGAAGAAAGGCCAATTTCCCTTTACCTGATTTGTTAGCTACCCATGCACCGATAGTGATTTCTTCGCCCACGTGTTTAGGCACATCAATAATTGAAACTAATTGTTTAGACATGTAATTACTTCTCTTTTCTTTTGATCTATATTAATTCTATTTTTCCATAAAGGCTTTGATTCGGCGGACTGCTTCTTTCAAAGTATCTAAGTCTGTTGCATAGCTAAGACGAATATTTTCAGGTGCGCCGAATCCTGCACCTGTTACCAAAGCGACTTCAGCCTCCTCAAGAATAGCGTTTGTAAAATCATTAACATTTGTGTAGCCTTTGATTTCCATCGCTTTTTTAACATTAGGGAAGAGGTAAAAGGCACCTTGAGGTTTGATGACTTCAAAGCCAGGCACTTCAGCTAGGAGTGGATAAATTGTATTCAAACGTTCCTCAAAGGCCTGACGCATTTCTTCGATAGAAGACTGATCACCAGTTAAGGCTTCAATAGCAGCATATTGAGAAACTGCTGTAAGATTTGATGTCGTTTGACTGATAATCTTAGCCATACCTGAAATAATTTCTAGATCTCCGACAGCAAAACCAACACGCCAACCTGTCATAGCATAGGTCTTAGAAACACCATTAATCACAATTGTTTGCTTACGAATGGTATCTGAAAGACTAGAAATTGGAGTAAAGGTGTTGCCATTGTAAACCAAACGGCCATAGATATCATCTGCTAAAATCAAGATATCGTGATCAACCGCCCAGTCACCGATTGCTTGCAATTCTTCCTTGCTGTAAATCATTCCTGTTGGATTTGATGGAGAATTAAGCAAAACAACTTTTGTTTTTTCAGTACGAGCAGCTTCAAGTTGTTCAACTGTTGCTTTAAAGTGATTAGCTTCAGTCGTTTGGAAAGTGACCGGAACACCTTCAACCATTTTAACTTGGTCTACGTAAGAAACCCAGCAAGGTGTTGGAATAATGACTTCATCACCAGGATTGATAACCGTAGCAAAGAAAGCATATAAGATAAACTTCGCACCAGTGCCGACAACAACCTCATTAGGTTTCACAGCATAGCCATAGAAATTTTGCATGTAGGTGCTAATCGCATCCTTGAGTTCTGGAAGTCCAGAAGCCACGGTATAAAAACTTGCTTTACCATTTTCGATAGAGGCAATGGCCGCATCTTGAATGTTCTTAGGTGTTACAAAATCTGGTTCACCAAGTGTCAAACTCAAGATATCACGTCCTTGAGCTTTAAGAGCTTTAGCACGCGCACTGGCAGCTAAAGTAACACTTTCTTCCATTTGTAATACACGATTTGATAATTTTGTCATTTCATTATAGTCCTTCCACTTTAATAACCTGACCTGAGATAAAATCAACCAGATAATACTGGGTTCCTGACTTCACTTCCCAAATAGGAGTTTTGCCATATTTCCCTAGGTGGACATAGGATATCTCCTTAGCACCATAGGCTTTAGCAGCTTTCTTAGCCACTGACTTACTAATGCCATCAGCTTGCTTGTAGATATCAACCTCACCTGAATCATGACTCACGATAACAGCTAGTTTCTCACCTTGACCAGACTTTCCAAGAAGTCCGTAATAGGTAGACTCACCATGGTAGATATCAAATTCAGTAACAGTCCTTATGTCTGCTTTGCTCTCTGCTATGGCAATAACCTTCTTTTCAGCGTCTACGTAAGGCTTAGTCGCTACAATAAGAATAGCAGTCACAGAGGCAATTAAGGTCACAACGATTACAATTATTCCAAAAATGAGCTGTTGCTTTTTTGTCCAAGGTGAACGTTGTTTACGCATAATGCCTCCTAAAAAAGTTTCTGAATTTATTATATCAGAAAATGATAAATCTTTACATAGCAATATAGCTAGTATTGAGCAATTAAGTCTATCTTTTTTATAACTCAGTAAAATTCATAAAGCCTGAGTAATCTTAGAAAAGGTTTGTTTTAAAAAGTTAACTTTCTTTTTCTAAGAAATCCTTAATATCCTCTTTGACTTGCTCAAACTTAGCATACTTAAGCGCCACTTCTTGTGTGACTTCTTTTAGAAATAGTTTTCCATAGCTCTTAACGAGTGGGCGATTATCCATAAGAAGAATAGCTGAACGCTGTTCTGGGCGTCTTTGGGCACGTCCGATAGCTTGTTTGAAACGTAAAACCGTCATTGGAAGACTGTAACTCTCAAAGGTACTCTTTCCTTGCTTAGAAAACCAAGATTCAATCTTTTGATAGAAAGGATCCTTAGGATTGTCAAACGGCAGACGTGCAATAACCTCAATTACCCTATCTTGTTGAGCAAAGTCAACACCTTCCCAGAATGACCCCATACCAAGAAGGAGATTGGTCTCACCTCTATCAAAACGTTTTTTGACATTAAAAGCTGTCCCATTTTTCTCTTGAGTTAGGTGACGAACTTCCCTATGATCCAATAAATCCGAAACAGCCATCATACTCTTTCGAGACGTGAATAGTACTAAAATTGGATATTCCATTTCAGATAGCTTCTGGAGACGCTTTGCAAGAGCAACTTCATACTCCTCCTCAGAAGAAACTCCAATCATAGGCATGCTTTGATCAATCCAAATAGCTTGATTGGGTAAAGTGTCCATTGGAAGGCTAACCTTACGTACCTGTTTTAAGCCCAACAAACCAGCCACATCAACATCAGGTCCTACATCAATAGTTGCTGAAACAATTATCACTTTTTGAGCACTTGGTAGATAAGCTGAAAGTTCTAAGAGTTCTTGACGTGACGCCTTTAAATAAGTCACACGATGTTCCTGATAATAGTCTGTTTCAAGCCAAAAATGGCTGTAAAGGGGTGTCTTCAGTGGAGACAACATCTCCATCAAATCACTTTCACCTTCCAGTTCAGAAATGGTTTGTAGCAAACGATCTAATTGCTGGCGATTATACTGCTTCTGAGGAAATTGTTGGTGTTCTTGGATTAGATGGCTAACTTCAAACTGCAAATTTTCGAGCAAGCGTTGTTGAAGTAAGGTTTGATTACCACTATCAAGAATACGATGGATATGTTGCAAAAGCACTGTAAGATTGACTTGATGACGTGAAAATTGTTCCAAAGCCAGAACCATCTTTTGTCCCTCATCAATCACAAGATTTTTTCCTCGAACAAAATCATGATCATCTTCCATACGCGTCAAAAGATAAGCATGATTGGTCACAACTACCCTAGCTTCTTGGGCTTTTTGGTAGGACTGTTGCCAAAAATCATATTCAGCAAAAAGACTATCCACCTTTAACTTACCATCGTGCTTAATCTCATCAAAATAGGCCATATAGCGCTGTTTTTGTCTGATTTCATCGAGATCCCCTGTCTTCGTTTCAGTCAACCAAACTAAGAGTTGCATTTTGTAACGATTAATCAAACGGTTACTGTCCTGACGAAGTAAGGTCTGGTAAAAGGCATCTAACTTGATATAATTCTGAGGTCCTTTGAGACTATGGAAGTTAATATTAAAGACATCCGATAAGGCTTTGGCTTCCTGATTCATAATCTGATTTTGAAGGAGCTTGGTCGGAACAGCCACCACCACTTTATCTACATCAGACTGTGCCAACAAGGGAAGCAAATAGCCATAGGTTTTCCCGATTCCAGTCTGAGCCTGAATCATGGAAATATCAGTATTATCAAGCTCCCTTCTTACTGCCTCAGCAAACTCTCTTTGTTTAGGTCTTGATTCCAAATCTAAGAGAGCAATATTGGTATCAAAATCTTGAGACAGTTTTCGTTCTGCCTTATAAGTCAAAGGTCTACGAAGAACAATTCCAGATTCTTCAAGCGTGACATATTCTTTTGATAGACCTAAATTTTGACCTCTTATAGCATCACGAATAACCAACTCAGTTTCAAAAAGAAGATTATCTGAAAAGGTCAAAAGCATCTCAATTGTCTGTCTAGGTAAGCTAGCAATCTTATCCATCAAATGAAACAAAAGCTGTCCGGTCGCTCTCGCATCTTCAATAGCGGTATGGGCCTGAGCTAGGTCAAGATTAAGAACCTTGGATAAATGAGATAGCTTATATTGTTCTAGCGTCGGATAAAAAACCTGAGCCAATTCGACAGTATCCACACGAGGAGTCCTTAGTTCGAAGCCCTCCATGAAAAGTGCCTCTGCAAGCAAATTGGCGTCAAATTTAACATTATGGGCAACAAAAATACAGTCCTCAATCAGTTCAAAAATGGTTCTAGCAATTTCCGAGAAATCTGGGGCTTGAGCCAACTGCTGATCGGTAATCCCTGTTAAATGAATAATGTGATCATCTAGTTCTTGGTGTGGGTTAACATCACTCGCAAATTCGTCAATCACCTGACCAT
>OKSV01001231.1_pt1 | contig 11563 bp, 10 predicted proteins | sample 1601261 | NCBI WGS metagenome assembly OKSV01 (sample SAMEA3879560, study PRJEB24766) | human gut metagenome | biome: human-associated habitat; feature: feces | place: USA | collected 1985/1987
TGAACCATGTACCCGCAATCCCCCTGTATATCAGATAGGAAATACCGAAATGGGCCACAAGAAAAATAATGCGAAGTCCACATTTTTCCCTTTTTCCATTCACCTGCCAGAAGAACAATAAGAAAAACATGACACAGACTGCAATATAATAAACTGCCAGTGCCTGGTAAGTACCAAGTGCCAGCACAATAAACACTGTGGACAAAAACAGCTTACACAGATCTTTTCCGCTTCTGTTCTCCTTATATTTCTCGCAAAAACAAAGATCACACATAAAAAATCCGGTGACTGCCATCAAAAGCATTGCAAATGCGACTTCCGCCTGCTGCAGTGAAAAATAAAACTGAAAACTCCAGATATTGGATGTCATATAAAGCAGCGTAAATATCCAGTACGGTTTTCCATCCTTTTTTCCTGAAAAATAATAGCATCCATACGTCAGTACATTGCCTCCCAGGATAAAAAACAAAAGCATCAGAATACCACTCTTTATCGTTCGGTGTACACCAAGACCAAGCATCCGTTTTAACAGAACCAGTCCAAATCTTCCAATCGTAAGCCACCCTAACGTAGACCCGGGATGATTGATCAGTTCCTCTGTATCGATTCTGATATTCGAGTTAAATGCCTGATACCCAAAACAGACCAGCGCAGCAAATACCGACATCAGAATCAGCCGGTAATGTTTTTTGATATATTCTGTCATCGTATTATTCCAGTGTTTTCATATACTCATCAAGTGCATCCTGCCATTCAGCCATTTTGTAACCGTCTGTCAGTTTCATCATATAGTTCTCAAGAATCGAATATGCCGGTCTGTTTGCAGAAGCCGGATTCATCTTCGCATACTGCTCACTTGTGACATGGTTGACTTTTGTTGTCTTTCCTGCACGTTTAAAAATTGCTTCCGCAAAAGCTGCCCAGTTGGTATCGCCCTCACAGGTTGCATGAAATGTACCATAATTTTCTGTCGGTTCAAAATGATGAATGGCTCTTGCCAGTTCCACCGCACTTGTCGGGGATCCCTGCTGGTCACATACAACACTGACTTCATCGTGTGACTCCGCAAGGCGAAGCATCGTCTTTACAAAGTTTTTTCCATCTCCATAAAGCCATGCGGTACGGAAAATAAAATATCTGTCTGCAAATTCACGGACAAACTTTTCTCCCTCCGCCTTCGTCTTTCCATAGGCACTGACCGGATGGATCTCATCAAATTCCGTATATGGCTTTGTTCCGTTTCCCTCAAATACATAATCGGTGGAAACGTGGATCATTTTTGCTCCGACTTCTCTTGCTGCGATACTTAAATTTCTCGGTCCGATCGCATTGATCCGGTATGCGGCATCCCACTGCTGTTCGCACGCATCCACATTGGTGTGCGCTGCACAGTTGATAATGACATCCGGTCTCTCCGCACGAACCAGCGCAAGGACAGCATTCACATCGGTAATATCGAGCGCCACAATGCCTTCACCTTCCGCAACATCTGTATTGATAAAGGAAACATCCTCACCTTTATATTCCTGTCGGATGGCACGCCCTAACTGTCCGTTGCACCCTGTCACTAAGATCTTTTTCATCATTTATTCTCCTAATCCATTTTCAATTGCCGTAACAATCGACGTAAGTGCTTCTTTTTCATCTTCTCCTTCGCAGACAAGCTCTATTTCATCCCCGGATTTGATGCATGCACCAAGTACACTCAACACGCTTTTTGCATTTGCTGTATTTTCTCTGTAACGAAATGTCACATGTGATTTAAACTGCATGGCCTCCTTGCATAAAATTCCAGCCGGTCTCAAATGAAGTCCCGTCGGATTTTTAATCGTTACTTTCTGGCTTACCATAGTAAATCCCTCCAAACTGTTTATTGTATATACGATATTTAAAGCATGATCTTCGTAATCAGTTCCGCTAACTTTTTAGCTTCCTCATCGATCACCTTTTGATCTTTTCCTTCAATCATGACACGGACAAGCGGCTCTGTACCGGATGGACGGATCAAAACTCTTCCCTCTCCGTTAAACTTCTGCTCTAATTTTGCAACTGCATCCGCAATCTCCTGATAATCCATAAAGTTGTCTTTTTTATGGTTTGGCACTTTTGCATTTACAAGTGCCTGCGGTAATACTTCCATAACAGATGCAAGCTCTGATAAAGTTTTTTTCGTTTTCACCATAACCTCAAGCAGATGAAGTGCAGAAAGCAGACCATCACCTGTGGTGTTGTCATCCAGGAAAATAACGTGTCCTGACTGCTCGCCTCCGATATTATAGCCATGTTCTCTCATATTTTCAAGAACATATCTGTCGCCAACCTTTGTTGAAACAAAGTGCATATCGTTTTCTTCGCAGAACTTGTTAAAGCCCATGTTTGTCATAATTGTTCCGACAACGGCATTCTTTTTGAGTACGCCTCTCTGCTTCATATCATTTGCACAGATTGCAATAAGGTAATCACCGTCAACAAGGTTTCCGTTTTCGTCAACCGCAAGACATCTGTCGGCGTCACCGTCAAATGCAAGACCGCATAAAAGCTTGTGTTCACGAACATACTTCTGCAATTTGCTCATATGAGTTGAACCGCAGTCACGGTTGATGTTCACACCGTCAGGCTCGTCAAAAAGCATATGAACCTTTGCACCAAGCTTTGTGAAAAGCTTTTCGGCTGTTCTTGAAGAAGAACCGTTTGAGCAGTCAAGTGCAATTTCCATACCCTCAAAGTCGCAGTCAACTGCCGAAACAAGGTGGTCAATATACAAATCAGCCGCATCTGTATCATATGTTACTCTGCCGATATTTTCATCTGTTGCTGATGCATACGGAACAACATGGTCAAGTACGATTTCTTCAATTCTGTTTTCGAGGGCATCGGGAAGCTTGCATCCGTCAGAACTGAAAATTTTGATACCGTTAAATTCAAACGGGTTGTGTGATGCGGAAATCATAATACCTGCATCGGCATTGTATTTGCCTACAAGATAAGCAACCGCAGGAGTAGGAACTACCCCGAGAATGTGAACATTTGCACCTACCGAGCAAAGTCCTGCAATAAGTGCGCCCTCGAGCATATCGCCCGAAAGTCTTGTGTCCTTACCGATTAAAATTGTGGGGTGTTCAACCTCATCGCTGATAAGAACCATTGCCGCCGCTCTGCCTATATTCATTGCAAGTTCGGGTGTAAGCTCTGCGTTTGCAACACCTCTTGCACCGTCTGTACCGAATAATCTTCCCATTATGTATATTCCTCCGTTAAATAATTTGTAGATTGTAAATTTTCAAAACTGAAATTTTCGATATAACCCAAGTAAGAACCTTGCACTCTGTTGAATTATACAATCATATTGTGACTGATTTATGACTCCCTGTCACCAAAGAGAGTCGGCTGTGCATTTACAACACCCTTAGGAAATTCACAACCGAGATGCTTGCAAGCCTCGGCAGTTATGCATCTACCCCTCGGTGTTCTGCTGACAAAACCTATCTGCAAAAGATACGGTTCATAGACATCCTCGATTGTTACAGCCTCTTCACCGATTGCCGCCGCAAGTGTTTCAAGTCCGACAGGACCGCCGTTGTAAAAACGAACGATTGCCTCAAGCATTCTTCTGTCGTTGCGGTCAAGACCGAGTTCGTCAATTTCGAGTCTGTCAAGTGCTGTCCTTGCGGTTTCAAGTGTGATGACGCCGTTTGACATAACCTGTGCAAAGTCACGCACACGCTTTAAAAGTCGGTTTGCAATTCGTGGTGTTCCCCTTGAACGGGACGCAATTTCAAGCGCACCGTCATGTTCAATTTTTATTCCGAGGATTCCGGCACTTCTTTCAACAATCTGTGCAAGCTCCTCGGGAGTGTAGAGCTCAAGTCTTAACACCACACCGAAACGGTCACGCAAAGGAGCGGTCAGCTGACCTGCTCTTGTGGTTGCTCCGACAAGTGTAAATTTTGGCAACGGCAGATGATACGAAGCCGCCATCTGACCTTTACCCGTGATGATATCAATTGCAAAGTCCTCCATTGAAGGGTAAAGTATTTCTTCAACGGAACGGCTCAGTCTGTGAATTTCGTCAATAAAAAGCACATCGCCCTCGTTAAGGTTGGTAAGCAATGCCGCAAGGTCGCCCGGCTTTTCAATTGCAGGGCCTGAGGTTATTCTCATTGACACACCGAGTTCATTCGCAATGATTCCCGAAAGAGTTGTTTTACCGAGTCCCGGAGGGCCGTAGAGCAGTACATGGTCAAGGGTTTCGCCTCTGATTTTTGCCGCCTCGATAAAGACCTTGAGGTTTTCCTTTGCCTTTTCCTGTCCTATGTATTCCGAAAGTGTTTTCGGTCGCAGAGGGTTGTCGCTCTCTGCCGTATCTTCGGGAATTTCGGAAGTATCGGTTATTCTGTTTTCAAAATCAAATTCATCCGAGAATTCCATTTTACTCATATGTTACTGTCTTCCCATCTGTTTTAATGTGAGCGAAATAAGCTGTTCAACAGGCAAGGTGCTGTCGAGTGTTGCGAGTACGGGCGAAACATCCGAAGGAGAATAACCCAAAACTCCGAGTGCCTCGATTGCTTTCGGAACATTTCCCGTTGAAACATTAACGCTGTTCTGTGCCGCCTGTGCAAAGGAACTGTCCTCTTTAGCCGCTTTTGCAAGCTTGTCCTTGAGTTCAAGAACAATTCTCTGTGCAATTTTTTTGCCTATTCCCTGTGCTCTTGTAATTGTTTTGAGGTCATCGGAGGCAATTGCCATTGCAACCTGTTCGGGACTGAGCTCCGACAAAACCGCAAGTCCTGCCTTTGGACCTACACCGCTTACGCTGATGAGGTTTTTAAAGGTTTCAAGCTCTGCCTTTGTTGCAAAGCCGAAAAGGTCAACCGCATCTTCCCTTACATTAAGGTAGGTGTAAAGCGTTACCTCTGTGTTAAGCTTTACGGCTTTGAGTGTGTTCATTGTAGTCTGGCACATATATCCGACACCGCCGCACTCTACTACCGCCGCATTTGATTCTATAGCAATAAGTTTTCCTCTTACGGAATAAAGCATATTTAAAGTCCCTTTCCGTACATTACTCTTCTGAGCTGTGAGCCTGCCGCCTGTGTGTGACAGATTGCAATTGCAAGTGCATCACAGGTATCATCGGGTTTCGGAATTTCTTTCAGCTTTAAAAGCCTTGCGGTCATTTCCATAACCTGTGGTTTTTTAGCCTTGCCGTATCCCGTTACAGCCGTTTTGACCTGAAGAGGAGTGTACTCAAAGATTGGTATTTTAAGTTTTTGTGCCGCAAGCAGGGTTACGCCCCTTGCCTGAGCAACATTGATAGCCGTTTTCTGATTGGTCTGAAAGTAAAGTTTTTCGATTGCAAGGGCGTCGGGGCGACATCTGTTGAGAATAGCATAGGTTTCGTCATAGATGTACTCAAGCCGTTTGTTAAAATCAGTTCCGGCAACGGTTTCAATTGCACCGTAACCGAGGGTTTTATATGTATTCGATTGAAAATTGATTGCTCCCCAACCTACAATGGCATATCCGGGATCAATTCCAAACACTACCAAAACAATACCTCCGAAAAAATCCAAAAATGGCATAATAACATAGCTTAAAACATTATAACACACACAACTTTATTTATCAATAAAATTATTCGTTAATCTGCGTATTCCGCTCAAAATGTACATAAGAAACTTTGAACGGCTGATTTACTCGATTTTTTGCGTGTTATCGGCACGGCTGAGCGTAATTTTTGAACCGTTGTATGACAAATCAAGCTTTTTTCCGTGCGGAACATATTCAAATGTGTAGTTTCGGTAAAGTTTCGGCACAAATATGACAAGCGTTGTATCATCGGCAACATATTTTCCGCAAAGCTCCGCCTTGTCTTTTCCGCTTATCATAATAAGGGACGCATTGTCACCGTCAAACGAAAGGTTTATCTTTCCGCCGCCGTCAAGCTCTGCACTCCAGTCTGTGCAGGTAAGCTCGTTTTGATATCCCGATGTGTCGGCACTGCATGAACAAAGCAGAAAACATAAGCAGATTAAAAGCGAAATGACAAATTTCTTCATAAAAACCGCCCTCACAGGTATATGATATTATTACAGATTATTCATGAAATCCGAAAATTAGTACATATACCGTTGACGGCAGAAAACGAAATTTACAGTTTTGTTATAATTCTTGAAAAGCATAATTATTTTGTGTATATTGTATGGTGTGATTTTATGGAAAATTTTAAAAACGAGAACACGGAGGGATTGTTTTGCAACATGAGATAACCGAAAAGCATAATGTTTTTGAAGAAAACGGAGAGGTTATGTGTGCAGGCTGGGCAAGAACGCCTGTTTTTGAATATAACAGCGAACAGAGCAAAACAAGCGGAAAACACAGCGAAAGAGATTGCTATTTCATAAGCAACACAGAGGTTTCGCTCTATCTTTCGGTTGAAAATTTAGGCATGGAATTTGCGGTAAAAATTGCGGTTGCCGACCTTAAAAGAGGCGGTGTGATTTATGATTGTGTTGTAAAGAAATTTGTTTTCAGCAAGAATGAGCTTCCCGAATCGGGCAGTTCGGGAGAGCTTTTGTACACGGACAAAAGGCTTCAGCTGCAGTTGACAAACACACCGAACGGAAGATTTTTAAAATGTGATTTTATCGACTTTGGCGGCATAAAAAATCTTTACTTTAACATTAATCTCAAAAAGACGGCGGGCGAAAGTCTTAACGAAATTGCGCCGTTTGAGAGAGACAGAAAATATTTTTATCTCAAACGCTTTGTTCCCAAATTTGTCGCAGGCGGAATTATCCGTGTTGGCGGTATGGAATATTCTTTAAACGAAACAACCACAAACGCTTACTTTGACTGGACACGCTTTTCAAAGCCGAGAAAGCATAATTATCAGAGATTAAGCTCCGACTGCTTTATTGACGGAAAACGCTTTTCACTCTGTCTTGCAAGCAGAGTCGGTGACAACCGTTACGGCAACGAAAATTGCTTTTTCACAGACGGTCATCTTGTAAAACTGTCGCAGATAAATGTTAAAAGCACAGGCGGAAAGCTTGACAGACCGTGGTACTTTAAGGCGGGATATTCGGCAGTTGACATTACATTCAAGCCGTTCACAGTAAAAGGCGAGGCTATGGCGGCATATATGGACAAAACAACCGTAATTTTCGGCAGACTCTACGGAGAATTAAAGAGAGTTGATATGGATAAGCCGTTAGTCCTCGATAATTCTCAGGCACACATTGTTCTGACGGAATTTTAAAAATAAAATCGGCAAAAATAAACACGGCAATCATTTCAGATAATGAACTGCCGTGTTTTAATTTTATAAAATAAAGTCGGGAAAACAATGCTTTGCATTAAGCATGCTGTGTTCCCGACCGAAATTTTCAATTTTCCGTTTTCAACTTTTAATTTGTAAAATTACACTTCCCTGTTCGGATCTGTGTTTTTCTGCTTAACAGGAGCTTTCGTAGCATCTTTGTCGGTAAATCTTGCAAAGATTGAAAGCGTTGTGAGAAAGCAGATGAGAATGTACAAAAGAAGTGCAATTACAGAAGCAAGGCTGATTGTATAGCTTACCATTGTGATAATTGAAAGCACACCGAGCAGACAGCAGATGATTGAAACGATATTCTTCATATTGCGTTCTTTGTCAAGAGCGCAGAAGAAAAATCCTGCAATCGGAATAATGAAGAAAATCGGCATAAAGAGCGAATACTTAAAAACCGCATCATTTGAACCGCTGAGTCCCCATACAGACATAATATCAAATACGGAATAAGAATGGAGTACATTTTTTTCATCAATGTACTGGAAATACGGCAACGCACAGAGTACGATTTCAACGAGATAAAGCACGCAAAGTGTGATTCTTAATTTTTTTCTTGTTTTGTTTTCGGGCATTTTGAGCATTTTGTTCCTCCGAGATTTTTTTTAAATCATTTTTAAATCATCAATATGTTACATTGTAACACAAATTATTCAGTTGCACAATAGAAATTTTAGTGTTATAATTATGACTAATGTACACAAAACACTGCATTCGTACATTGCTTTATTCTGTGCAAAAAGGAGATAATATAATGGGATATATAAATGAATCCGTAATTTACAATATTTATCCGCTCGGTTTTTGCGGAGCACCAAAGGAAAATGATTTCAAACAGGAATACAGACTTGACAAAATTTACGGCTGGATTGACCATATGAAGTCAATGTCGGTAAACGCACTTGTTTTTAACCCTGTTTTTGAAAGTTCAAAGCACGGCTATGATACTATTGATTATAAAAAAATCGACTGTCGGCTCGGTGACAACGAATCTTTCAAAAAAATTTGCAAAACACTTCACGATAACGGCATCAGAATTATGCTTGACGGCGTTTTTAATCATGTGGGAAGAGATTTCTTTGCCTTCAAAGATGTTCAGCAGAACCGTGAAAATTCAAGATATGCGTCTTGGTTTGAAAATGTAAACTTCCGGAACAACAGCCCGTATAACGACGGTTTCAGCTATGAGGGCTGGGCAGGTTACTACGACCTTGTAAAGCTTAATCTCCACAATGACGAGGTAGTAAACTATCTTCTTGACTGTGCAAGATTTTGGATTGATGAGTTTGATATTGACGGACTTCGCCTTGATGCGGCTGACTGCATTGACATTGAATTTTTCAAGAAATTAAAAAATGTTTGCAAAGAGAAAAAGTCCGATTTCTGGCTCTACGGTGAGATTACCCACGGCGATTACAATCATTGGGCAAATCCCGATGTACTTGACTCGGTTACAAACTACGAATGCTACAAAGGCATTTATTCAAGCCATAATGACCACAACTATTTTGAAATTGCTCATTCTCTTAACAGACAGTTTGCTAACGGCGGTATTTACAGAAACATCTACACATATAATTTCGTTGATAACCACGATGTAAACCGTGTTGCAAGTATGCTTAAAGACAAAAATCATCTCAACAATGTTTACACGATGATGTATACAATGCCCGGAGTACCGTCAATTTACTACGGAAGTGAATTCGGCATTGAGGGTATGAGAACTGCCTACAGCGATTATGAGCTTCGTCCCTGTCTTGACCTTGATTCCATTCCGAATCCGAACTATGAACTTCTTGAGCATATCAAAAAACTCGGTGTAGTAAGACTTGCACTCGAAGCTCTCAAGTACGGCGATTTTGAAAACATAAATATTCAGAATGAAAAGCTTGTATACAGAAGAAAAACCGACAATCAGACTGTTTTTGTTGCATTCAACCTTACAGACCGTGTTGAAAGAATCGGTTTTGACACAGGCTGCAACGCAAAGCTTACAGATGTTCTCAACGGCAACGAAGTTATTGATGTAAACGGTTACTATGAAATTGAAATGCAGCCGTATCAGTCAAGGATTCTTGTTGTTAATGACGGAAGTTTCAGGGTTGATTTCAATGCAGACAATATAGATTGCAGGGCAGCTGAAATTGACGAAGCTCCTGCAAATGAAGAAACTTCAGTTAAAGCTGTTAAAACAGAAAATTGCTGTGAAAGCAATTCGGACAATGCCGAAAATACGACAAAAGAAATCAAGCCGGGTATTTACCTACATTTCAAGGGTGGCGAATATGAGGTTATCAACTTTGCAACCCACAGCGAAACAGGTGAAAAACTTGTAATTTACAGAAATCTCCACAACACAAGTGAAGTGTGGGCAAGACCTGTCGAAATGTTTGCCGAAAAAGTTGATGTTGACGGCAGAAAAACAGACAGATTTACTTTTATAGGTTGACAATAAGCGTAAGCAAATGATTAAAAAGACCGAATATATTTTTTATTCCGGTCTTTTTTTGTGTAAAAATACTGCTTTTTAATCGTGATGACAAGATTTGACTATATTTTTGCAAATAGTGTGTTGAATAAATCACATAATATGATAAAATAGACATATGTTGTGTTTGACTGAATTTTTGTTTTTTTTGAAAGTAACTTAGGGGGATTGAATATTATGTTGAGGGATTTAAAGCCAACCGATAATGTAGGTGGTTTCGATGTCAGACCCGGCAACTTTCTTTTAAACGGTGCAACAACCGTTTCCGGCGGTGTGAACTTTACTATTCATTCGGTTTATGCCGTTGAGTGTACATTGCTTTTATTCAGACCTTATGCAAAATTTCCGTATGCAAGGCTCAGATTTCCGGATTCTTACAAAATCGGCAACACCTATTCAATGCTCGTGTTCGGTCTTGATGAGATTGATTTTGAGTATGCATATTCCTTTGACGGTCCGTATGAACCCGAAAAAGGCATTATTTTTGATAAAAAGAAATACATTCTTGACCCATACGCAAAGGCTGTAATCGGTCAGAGCGGCTGGGGTAAAAAACAGGAGCATGAGGGTGTTTATAAGGCAAGGGTTGTAAACAGCGACTATGACTGGGGCAACTGCACTCAGCCGAAGCTTCCGTTTGAAGAGCTTATTATTTATGAATTGCATGTAAGAGGCTTTACTCAGGACGGCTCCTCAGGCGTTAAAAACAAAGGCACATTCGCAGGTATCCGTGAAAAAATCCCCTATCTTAAAGAACTGGGCATCAATGCCGTTGAAATGATGCCTATTTTTGAGTTTGACGAAATGGGCTCATATCGCAATTATGAGGGTCGTCAGCTCTACGATTACTGGGGCTATAACACCGTATGTTTTTTTGCTCCGAACACAAGCTATGAGAGCGACCACGAGCATCATCACGAAGGCAGAGAGCTTAAACAGCTTGTTCGTGAGCTTCACGAACACGGAATTGAAGTTATCCTTGATGTTGTGTTCAACCACACGGCAGAGGGCAATGAAATGGGACCGTATTTCTCGTTCAAGGGCATTGACAACAACATTTACTATATTCTCACTCCGGACGGAAAGTATTACAATTTCAGCGGTTGCGGCAATGTTCTCAACTGCAATCAGCCGATTGTGCAGCAGTTTATACTTGACTGTCTGCGTTATTGGGTAACAGAATACCGCATTGACGGTTTCCGCTTTGACCTTGCGTCAATTTTGGGAAGAAACGAGGACGGTACTCCTATGGATAAGCCTCCGCTTCTCAAAAGCCTTGCGTTTGATCCGATTCTCGGCGGAGTAAAGCTTATTGCAGAGGCATGGGACGCAGGCGGACTTTATCAGGTCGGCAGTTTCCCGTCATGGAACAGATGGGCTGAATGGAACGGAAGATACCGTGACGACCTCAGAAAATTTCTTAAAGGCGACAGCCATCTTGCATGGGATGCGGCTCAGAGAATTACCGGCTCAAGAGATTTGTATGACCCTACCTACAGAGGCTACAATGCGTCGGTAAACTTTCTTACCTGTCATGACGGATTTACTCTTTATGATATGTATTCATACAACGAAAAGCACAATCTCGAAAACGGCTGGAACAATACTGACGGTGCTAATGACAACAACAGCTGGAACTGCGGTGCCGAGGGTGATACAAATGATTACAATATCAACAAACTGCGTATCAAAATGGTAAAAAATGCTTTTGCAACGCTTATGTGCAGTCAGGGACCTGCTCT
>OKSV01001234.1_pt1 | contig 11539 bp, 10 predicted proteins | sample 1601261 | NCBI WGS metagenome assembly OKSV01 (sample SAMEA3879560, study PRJEB24766) | human gut metagenome | biome: human-associated habitat; feature: feces | place: USA | collected 1985/1987
GCTTAGCATCTGCCGCACCTCGCTCGCCGTATCGGCACTTAGAATTATGCGGTATGGCCTTAAAAATCCAAAGCCGCGCCAACAAAAAGGAGAATGCCTTATGAACCAGCATTATCTTCAGCTGTATGCCGATTTTATCGTCAAAGTCGGTGTCAATGTTCAGCCGCGCCAGAATTTTATCATCCGCTGCCCGGTCACCATGCCGGAGTTCGGCCATGCCTGCGTCAAAGCCGGGTATGAAGCCGGTGCTAAAAACTGCATCGTGCGTTGGGAGGATGACAAACTCAGCCGCCTGCATTATGAGTATGCCAAAGAGGAAGACCTGGCTGCCATGAAGCCCTATGAGCTGCGCAGCTACCTGGACTATGCCGAGGACCCGGATGGCTGCTGCACCCTGGCAATCCACGCCGCTGACCCCGAAGCACTGGCCGGGCTGGATGCCGCCAAGATCAACCGCGTCAACCTGGCCCGCCGCAAATTCCTGAAACCCTGGCAGGAATACACGATGAACGACCGTGTACAGTGGTGTGTGGCCGCTGTTCCGGCACCGTCCTGGGCCGCAAAAGTGTTCCCCGGCATCCCGGTGGAGGAAGCGATGGAAAAGCTGTGGGCACTCATCTTTGATGTCTGCCGCGTTTCCACCGGCGACCCTGTCAGCGCCTGGAAAGCCCATGTGGCCGAAGGCCGCCGCCACCGCGACCAGCTGAACGCCTGGAACCTGGACCATATCCACATGACCAGCTCCAACGGCACCGACCTGACCGTTGGTCTGGCAGATGATGCCACCTGGGAGGGGGCTTCCAGCAAGGCGGAAAACGGCACCGACTTTATCGCCAATGTGCCCACCGAGGAAGTGTTCTGCGCACCCCACCGTGAGCGGGTAAACGGCATTGTGTACGGCACCAAGCCCTATGTGTACAACGGCCAGCTGATTGAGGGCTGGCATGTGACCTTCAAGGACGGCAAAGTTGTTGAGCATGGCGCGGAGAAGAACGCCAGCTTGCTGGCTGAGCTGCTTTCCACCGACGAGAACGCCTGCCGCATTGGCGAAATCGCCCTGGTTCCGGCATCCAGCCCAATCAACCAGAGCGGCGTGCTGTTCTATAACACCTTGTTTGATGAAAATGCCGCCTGCCACATTGCCTTTGGCGCTGGCTATCCCACCAACATCAAGGGCGGCAGCAAGATGAACCGCACCGAGCTGCTGGCCAAGGGCCTGAACGATTCCGCTATCCATGAGGATGTCATGATCGGCGCGCCGGATACCAACGTCATCGGCACCACCAAGAACGGCAAAGAAGTGACTATCTTCACCAACGGTGAATGGGCATTCTGATACGGCAAAGCAGATGCTACAGCCATAACATAAAATTATAGCAGCAAAGCGCCGCCGCCCCACGCAGCAAGGCAGGGCGGCGGCGCTGTTTGTTTTGTGTTTTGTATAGAGAAGAAATAAAGAAATTCTGCCGGTTTAGCAGGTTTAGGTTGATTTACCCGATGCAGCAAATCCGCTTTTGCAGATCACTTCAAGCTCCTGCAAGGGAATCTGTTCCTCCTGGTACTGGAACAGCAGCACCCGCAGCACTTTATTGCCGTCCACCAGCGTGCGGCAGTAGATGGAACCGTTGGCAGCATCGGCGGCGGTTTCGGGAAAGTTGTGCAGCCCGTTGGTTTTGCCTTCGCGGTACATCGTCTGGGCCAGCTGCGGGGTGATACATTCGTAATACTCTACATATAATGCACCACGCAGCCCATTCGCGCCGGCCTGGCCGTGGGCTTCATATTTGATAAAGGTCGGGGCCAGCGGCAACCTCTGCACCAGCACAAAGCTGGCAACGGGGGCGGCGTCGGCATCCAGCGCAGTGGGCTGCCCGGCGTAATCGTCCAGGGTGGCAAACGGCAGGGGAGCGGCGTAATCTTCCAGCGGAATGCTGCCGTGCCGGCTCTTTTCCATGGCAGAACCGGCAAAGGTCCACACAATGGTCAGCACAAACAGCAGCGCTGCCAGCACCCGCCCAACCAGATACCGCCCGGCACCCTTACGCCAGTTTTTGTGACGCTCCGGCTCCGCACCGCGCGTTAACCGGGCAGAAAACCGGTACAGCAGCACGGTGTTATGTACCACGCTGACCAGCGCGGCGGCCAATAGCCCCAGATAGCAGAAGCTCAGCCAGCCCAGCTCCACAAAGTCGATCACCGGCGTGTGCCAGACGCCCATGGCGTACCGTACCCAGAACGTTACCAGCCAGTAAGCCAGCAGCCCGGCGGGGGCGAATACCTGCCGCTTGGCATAGCGCAGGCTGAGCGCCTGTACCTGCGGGTCGGTGTTCAGCTCCGGCGCATTACTATCCTCGCAGGCGTACAGGAAAAAGTCTCCCACGGCGGTAACATAATACCAGCCGCATTCCTGCGCCAGGGCGCGTTCCTCGCCATCCGGGGTGCCGGGGGCAGGTTCTAAAAATGTTTCCGGCGCAGGCTTGGCGTTCAGCCGGTAGCGCACGGCTTTGGGCTGACTGCAGCGGAAGCGGGCAAAGTTCTGGCCGATTGTTACAGGCACAAGCCCATGTGCGGCCATATCGCCCAGCCAGCTTTCCAGCCCCTCAATGTCAGACAGTGGGCAGGGGATGGGCTGCCAAAGGGGGGTGCAGTGTGCTTTGGTCATGGTCGTCAAGCTCCTTTCCCGGCAGGGCAGCGGGAGCAAAGGCGCCCTGCGCCGCCGCGGCCGCGTTTTGCAGGCAGAGCTGCAGCCGGGTACACTCGGCTGTATAGGCGGCTCTGCCTGCGGGGGTGATCTGATAATACCGCTTACAGCCCAGAACGGACGTTTCGGCAATCAGGCCTTCTTTTTCAAACTTGCCCAGCAGGGTATACAGCGTTGCCGGGCCAATCTTGACCCGCCCGGCGGTGATCTCGGCGGCAAATGCGGTGATCTCAGTGCCACAGCGCTCACCCTGGGTCAAGGCCATCAACAGGTAAAACATAGATTCCGTCAGGCTCTCCAGCGCCTGTTTCGGCATAGGGCAGTACCTCCTTTGGTAGCAAACCACAATATCGTAACACGATATCTTATAACGATATTATACCGGAAGCACGCTGCGCCGTCAAGAGCCGGGCGCATAAAAGGCGGCCAAAAGGGATATTTTGGTTACAATTTCGCGCAAAATGAGCCAAACCCCTTGCATTTTTTGCCGCGGTATGCTATATTCTTATTGTTCGATGATGATTTTATGGAAAGTGGGCTGTCAAAGGTCCGCTTTCTTTTTATGATAGGGAGATTTTTTATGGCCAAAGGCAAAAACCATCAGCCCGGCGGTGCCGCAGCCGTTGTGGAAGCACTTGTCCGCCCCACGGTCGAAGGTTTCGGCCTGCGCCTGTGGGATGTTCGCTTTGAAAAAGAAGGCCCGGACTGGTTCCTGCGCGTTCTGATCGACCGCGACGAGCCGCTGGACACGGACACCTGCGAGGCGGTTTCCCGCGCCATCGACCCGATTCTGGACGAGGCTGACCCCATTGACCAGAGCTACTACCTTGAAGTCGGCAGCCCCGGCCTGGGCCGCCGACTGACCCGCCCCGAACACTATGAACAGCTGAAAGGCCAGAAATGCGCTGCCCACCTGATCCGCCCGGACGAACAGGGCCGCCGCGATGCGGAGGGCATTCTGGAAGGGCTTTCCGCTGACGGCATGGTGACGCTGAAAAGCGATGACGGGGATTATACCTTCCCGGTAAAAGCCGCAGGGTATGTAAAACTGTGTGACGATGAAGATTTGTTTTGAGCGATATTGAACGGAGGACTAACATGGCAACGAATAACAACGAATTTTTTGACGCACTGGCCGCACTGGAAAAGGAACGCGGACTGCCGGCAGACTACCTGATCGATAAGATCAAGGCCGCCATTGTCATTGCTGTCAAAAAGGACTATGAGGTCGAGGACGATAACGTCGTTGTGGATATCGACCCCAACATCGGCGCATTTCGCGCAAGCCTTTTGCAGGACATTGTGGAGGAAGTTGAGAACCCCCACACCCAGGTCAGCCTGGAAGATGCCCAGAAGATCCGCAAGACCTATAAAGTGGGCCAGCGCCTTGTTACCCCCCTCAAGACCAAAGAGTTTGGCCGCATTGCCGCCCAGACCGCAAAGCATGTGATCCGCCAGGGCCTGCGCGAAGGTGAGCGCAGCCTGCAGTGCAGCGAGATGCAGTCCCGTGCACACGAGATCATCACCGGCACCGTTACCGCTGTGGATGCAGAGCGCGGCAACATCGTGCTGGATCTCGGCAAGGGCGGCAGCGCTGTTCTGCCCAAAAACGAGCAGGTGCCCGGCGAACACTTTACCGAAGGCCAGATGGTCCAGGTTTATGTGGTCGATGTTCTGGCAACCGAGCGCGGCCCCCGCGTGACCATCAGCCGCACCCATCCCGGCCTGGTCAAGCGCATGTTTGAGCTGGAAGTGCCCGAAATCTATGACGGCACCGTTGAGATCAAGGCCATTGCCCGTGAGGCTGGTGCCCGCACCAAGATGGCTGTGTGGAGCAAGAACCCCGATGTTGACCCCGTCGGTGCCTGCATCGGCGCCCATGGCTCCCGTGTGGAAAAGATCGTGGAAGAGCTGGGCGGCGAAAAGATCGATATCATCCGCTGGAGCGAGGACATCAACGAGTTCATCTCCGCAGCTCTGTCCCCGGCAAAGGTTGTCAAAGTGGAGCTGCTGCCCGGCGAAACCAAGAGCTGCCGCGTGACCGTGCCTGACCACCAGCTGAGCCTTGCCATTGGCAACAAGGGCCAGAATGTGCGCCTGTGCGCCCACCTGACCGGCTATAATATTGACATCCGCCCGGAATCCGGCTACTATGGCGAGGAGGACGAAACCCCGGCTGAACAGCCGGCCGAAGCCCCCACCGCCGAGACCGCCCCGGAAACCGGCAAGGAATAATGAGCACACGCCGTGCAATGCGGCGCTGAGACTGAAAAGAGGTCAGCCATTTGCAACAAAAACCGCAAAAAAAGGTGCCGGTGCGCCGGTGCGTTGGGTGCAACACCCAAAAACCGAAAAAAGAACTGGTGCGCATTGTGCGCAGCCCCGAAGGTGAAGTCAGCGTGGATCTGACCGGCAAGCGCTCCGGCCGCGGCGCATACCTGTGCCCGTCGGCAGCGTGCCTGGCCAAAGCACGCAAGGCCAAGCGGCTGGAACATGCCTTTGGTGTGCCGGTGCCGGATGAGGTGTTTGAGCGCCTGACCGAGGAGATGGCCTGTGCCGAGCAGGCAGTAAAGGAGGCGATGCCCCGTGGCGAATGATAAGGACCCATTGTTGGGTGCATTGGGAATTTGCCGCAAAGCCGGCAAGCTGCTGCACGGCTATGACCGTGTGGAAGAAGCTGTGATGCGGGGCAAGGCATGCCTGGTGCTGCTGGCCTGCGACGCCAGCAAGCGCACCACGCAGCATATGCAGGATACCTGCCGCGGGGTGATCCCCTGCGCGGTGATGCCGCTGAAAGGCGAGGACCTGCGCATGCTTACGCCAAAGCCTGCTGCTGTATTTGCGGTTACGGACGAAAACCTTGCACACCTGTGTGCAGGCTACCTCAAAAAGCAAGTGAAGGAGGATTCAGCCAATGGTTGATTTCAAATACAAAGTTACGGATATTGCAAAAGATTTTGGCATCAGCACCAAAAAGGTTATCGAGACTTTTGCGGAGCTGACCGGCGAGACCCGCAAGACGGGCGCGACCTTTGAAGAAAACGAGGTCAACGCCCTGCTGGAAGCCCTGACCCGCGAAACCGCCGTCAAGGACCTGGGAGAGTATCTGGCATCCGGCAAGGAGCCGCAGCCCGTCAAGCAGGAGACCAAAAAGCCCGAAGCAAAGCCCCAGGCGAAAAAAGAAGAGCCGAAGCCGGAGGCCGCTAAGCCCCAGCCCAAGCAGCCCAAGCAGCCGGAAGCCCCCAAGGCAGAGCCGAAAGCGGAGCAGGCCAAGCCCGCCCAGAATGCGCAGCCCAAGGCAGCACAGCCCAAACCGGTCCAGCAGGAAAAGCGCAATGATAAGCGCAATGATAACAAGCAGGCCGAAAAGCGCAGCGAAAAGCGCGTGACGATGCAGGAGCTGGCCAGCGAGACCGGCATCAAGGAGCCCGTCGCCACCGAGCAGGTCAAGGTTGACCGCGCCCAGGTGTCTGTGGATACCCGCACCGTGGATGTGAACGTGGATAAGTTCAGCGCCCGCTATGATGACCTGGCCGACAGCCGCAATATGCCCAGCAAGCGCAAGAACGCCCCCACCGGCAAAAAAGAAAAGTTCAACAACCGCAATAACCGCCGCGGCCAGCAGTTTGGCCGCCGCCGTGAAACCGAAGCCGAGCGCCTGCAGCGCATCCAGCTGGAAAAGGCCCGCAACGCCCAGCTCAAAATCTCCATCCCCGATGAGATCACCGTTGGCGAGCTGGCTACCCGCCTGAAGCAGAACGTGGCCAAAGTTGTTGCCAAGTTCATGCAGATGGGCGAAATGCACGCTGCTTCCGATGTGATCGATTTTGATTCCGCCGCCCTGATCGCAGAGGAATTCCACGCAAAGGTGGAGCATGAAGTTCATGTTTCTATCGAAGAGCGCCTGTTCACCCAGGAAGAGGACAGCGCCGATCAGCTGGTCGAACGTCCGCCGGTCGTTGTTGTTATGGGCCACGTTGACCACGGCAAAACTTCCATCCTGGACCGAATCCGTTCCACTAACGTTACCGCAGGCGAAGCCGGCGGCATTACCCAGGCCATCGGCGCTTACCAGGTCAATGTCAACGGCAGCCCCGTTACCTTCCTGGATACGCCGGGCCACGAAGCCTTTACCGCCATGCGTGCCCGCGGCGCGGATATGACCGATATCGCGGTTCTGGTCGTTGCTGCCGATGACGGCATCATGCCCCAGACCATCGAGTCCATCAACCACGCTAAGGCTGCCAACGTCAAGCTGATCGTTGCCATCAACAAGATGGATAAGCCGACCGCTAACCCGGAGCTCGTGAAGGAACAGCTGACCAAGTACGAGATCGTGCCCGAAGACTGGGGCGGCGAAACTGCCTGCATCCCCGTGTCTGCCGCTACTGGCGCAGGCATCCAGGACCTGCTGGAACGCATTGTTCTGGAAGCAGAGGTCATGGAGCTGAAAGCCAACCCCAACCGCCGCGCCAAGGGTGCCGTTGTGGAAGCCCGCCTGGATAAGGGCCAGGGCACCATTGCTACCCTGCTGGTTCAGAACGGCACCCTGCACAAGGGCGACTGTCTGATTGCCGGTACCGCCGTTGGCCGTGTGCGTACCATGCGCAACGATAAGGGCGTTGAGATCGAATCCGCCGGTCCTTCCACCCCTGTGGAGATCACCGGCCTGACTGAAGTGCCCACCGCCGGCGATATCTTCGAGGCTGTTGAGGATGAACGCCTGGCCCGTGAACTGGCTGACAAGCGTACCACAGAAGCCAAGGAAAAGCAGTTTGCTGCTTACACCAAGGTCACCCTGGATAACCTGTTTGACCAGATGGCCCAGAACGATATGAAGGAACTGCCCATTGTTGTCAAGGCTGACGTTCAGGGCAGCGCCGAAGCTGTGAAACAGAGCCTGGAAAAGCTCAGCAACGAGGAAGTGCGCGTGCGCGTCATCCATGCCGGTGTTGGTGCGATTTCCAAGTCCGATGTTTCTCTGGCCGATGCTTCCAACGCCATCATCATCGGCTTCAATGTCCGCCCGGACGCTGTTGCCAAGGCCGAAGCCGAGCAGGCCGGTGTTGAAATGCGTATGTACCGCGTCATTTACGATGCCATCAACGATGTTTCCGACGCTATGAAGGGTATGCTGGCCCCCAAGGTGCGCGAAGTCGCCTTGGGCGAAGCACAGGTTCGCCAGGTCTACAAGATTTCCAGCGTTGGCACTGTTTCCGGCTGCCGTGTTACTTCCGGCAAGATCACCCGCGATGCCCAGTTGCGCCTGGTGCGTGACGGCATCGTCATCTGCGAGGATGCCATTGCATCCCTGAAGCGCTTCAAGGATGACGCCAAGGAAGTGGCCGAAGGCTATGAATGCGGCATCACCCTGCAGAAGTTCTCCGACGTCAAAGAGGGTGACGTATTCGAGTGCTTCAAGCTGGAAGAATACCGCGATTGATCCGGCATTGAGCCGTTCCCGCTTGTTTGACAAGCCCCGCAGGGGGCTTTATGAGGTAAAGTTATGCCAAGCAAAAACCATGGCCGTATGGCACAGGATATGAAACGCGAGCTGATCGCCATTATCGGCGAAATGAAGGACCCCCGCGTTTCGGGTGGTCTGTTGACTGTGACCCGGCTTGATGTTACCCCGGACCTGGATGTCGCCAAGGTGTACATCAGTGTGATGGGGCGCGAAGGCGGTGCCGACCCGGTGGTGAAAGCCCTGAACAAAGCTTCAGGCCATATCCGCACCGAAGTCAGCCGCCGTATGCACATCCGCAAAGCCCCGCGCTTTGTGTTTACCAAGGATGACAGCGCTGCTTACGCAGTGCACATTGACCAGCTGCTGCAGGATATTGAAAAAGCACACCCCGCAGCACAGGCAGAACCGGAAGAGCAGGAATAACCTGCCCAGACTGTATCTGAAAAGTCGAAAAAATAGTCTGTTTTTACAAACACAGCCGGATCTTGCGCTAAAAAACACAAAGGATCCCTGCGGCTCTTTGCCTTACATCCTGCTTGTGCTTGCGAAATATCTGTCATTTTCGTTGCTTTCAGATACATCTTAACTGGTGCTGCAGCCAGTCATCGACCAAAACGCGCAGTTGAAATTTACGCTTGCAGCTGCGCCTTCCCAAAGGCCGGAACCAACGGGGGAGAGGGAATAGCCCCCAATCGCGGCCGAGAAAAGAGGAGCCTTATGACCGAATCTGTGGATCGGCAGACAGCCGTGCTGCGTCTGCGCGGCGCGGACGATATCCTGATCCTTTGCCACAAAAACCCCGATGGCGATACCATCGGCTGCGCCGGTGCACTGTATCTTGCGCTCAAGGCGCTGGGCAAAAACGCCGCGATTTTATGCAGCGACACCATCCCCAAAATGTATGATTATATGGAGCTGCGCTGGTTTGACGGCAGCTTTAACCCTGCATTTGTGGTGGCGGTGGATGTTGCCAGCATCCAGCTTTTTGGCGAAAATAACAATGTGCCGCAGTATGCCGCCCATACCAACCTTTGCATTGACCACCATGCCAGCAACAGCGGCTATGCCTATGAAACCCTGCTGGACCCCGGCGCCGCCGCGGCCTGCGAGTTTTTGCTGGATGTGATCGTGGATATGGGCGTGACCATTACGCCGCAGATCGCCAACTGCCTGTATACCGGCATTGCAACCGATACCGGCTGCTTTAAGTTTGCCAGTACCACGCCCCGCACCCATATGGCGGCGGCCCGCGTGATGGAAGCCGGTGCCGATGTGGAAAAACTAAATGCCCGCCTGTTTGAATCCCGCTCCCATGCCCGCATAACTGCGGAACGCATGGCGATGGAAAGCCTGGAATATTATTTCAACGACCTGTGCGCCGTGATCTGCCTGACCTGGGACCAGATCCAGGCCGCAGGTGTGGCCGGGGCCGAGCTGGAGGATCTGACGAGCCTGCCGCGCTCCATTGAAGGCGTGGAGGTTGGCCTGACCTACCGCCAGCAGCGGGATGGCAGCTTCCGCATCAGCGTGCGTACATCGGGCAGCATTGATGCCTGCAACATTGCGCGCCGCCTGGGCGGCGGCGGCCATACCCGCGCAGCCGGGTGCGAGATCAGCGGCAACCTGGATAACGCCAAGCATGCCGTGCTGGAGGAAGTCCGCAAGGAGTTGCAGCGCTGCGGCTTGCTGGATCAGGACGCTGGTTGAAGGCCAGCTGCACCACAACGCGCAGCACACGGGGATGCGGCACATGCCCGCAAACCTGCAAGATGGCACCGTCTGCTTGCCGCCGCAAGGCTGGCACCGCAGCTGGGTGCTGCTGCCGAATGCAGCACAATAAACTGAAAAGGAAAACCCCAATGAATACTTGTGCCATTCTCCCAGTTGATAAACCTGCGGGCTGGACCAGCTTTGATGTGCTGGCCAAGCTGCGCGGTGCGCTGGGAACGCGCAGGCTGGGGCACGCGGGCACACTGGATCCTATGGCGACTGGTGTGCTCGCCGTGTTTATCGGCAATGCCACCGCCGCGGCGGATCGCCAGCCTGACCATGATAAAACCTATGAAGCTACCATTCGCCTTGGCCTGCGCACCGATACCGGCGATGTGACCGGCACTGTGCTGGAAACGGCTCCGGTCACGGCGGGCGAAGGGGAACTGCTGGCCGTGCTGCCACAATTCATCGGCCCGCAGATGCAGGTGCCGCCCATGTACTCGGCCATCAAGCTGAACGGTCAGCCGCTGTATAAGCTGGCCCGTGAGGGCGTGACCGTGGAGCGCAAGGCGCGCCCCATTGAAATTTACAGCATCACCTACGGCGGCAGCCCTGCCGAAAATGAGTATGTGCTGGATGTAACGTGCTCCAAGGGCACCTATATCCGCACATTGCTGGAAGACATTGCCGCCGCCATGGGCCAGAAGGGCACCATGAGCGCACTGCGCCGCACCTCGGCGGGCGTGTACACCGAAGCCGATGCCCACACGCTGGAGGAAATTCTTGCCGCAAAAGAGCAGGGCATGGACGCACTGGAAGCGCTGATGCTGCCGGTGGAAAGCGTGTTTGAAAGCCTGCCGCTGCTGGTGGTGGAGCCTTGGGTGGAACAGCATTTGTACAACGGCTGCCCCACCAGCCGGTATCCGGCAGCAGATGGCCGCTACCGGGTGCGCAATGCCGCCGGACAGTTTTTGGGCCTTGCCAATATCGTACAGGGTGTGCTGCGGGTGGAAAAACTGTTCGTAGAACGTAATTGAAAAAGGAAACAAAACCCATGCAGATCATTTCACAATTTGCACCGCTGCCGCTGGCGCAGCCGGAAAAAGGCACCGCAGTGGCAATGGGCTTTTTTGACGGCATCCACATCGGCCACCGTGCGGTGATCGAAAGCGCCGTGCAGTGGGCCAAAGAACACGATGCCGCCCCGGCGGTGTTTACCTTCAAGCTGCCGGTGGTGAATAAGATGAAGGGCAAGCGCCTGCTTTCCACAGCGGATAAGCATGCTCTGATCGCAAGCCTTGGCGTGGAGTATTACCTCACGCCGGACTTTGAGGAGATCAAGGGCCTGACCCCGGAGCAGTTCGTGCTGGGCATCGTGCGGGACTGCAATGCCCGTGCGCTGGTCTGCGGCGAAAACTTTACCTTTGGTGCCAAAGCGGCCGGCAACCCGGAGCTGCTGCGCACCCTCTGCGCTCCGTTGGGCGTGGAGGTGATCGTGGTGCCCATGGCGCAGTTTGAGGAAAAGCCGGTGTCTTCCACCCGCATCCGCACCGCGCTGGAAGGCGGCGACATCCCGGCAGCAAACGCCATGCTGGGGATGCCCTACGCCATCCGGTTCGAGGTGCAGCACGGTGCAGGTCTGGGCCATACGCTGGGGG
>OKSV01001235.1_pt1 | contig 11527 bp, 5 predicted proteins | sample 1601261 | NCBI WGS metagenome assembly OKSV01 (sample SAMEA3879560, study PRJEB24766) | human gut metagenome | biome: human-associated habitat; feature: feces | place: USA | collected 1985/1987
GCTCCTCCTTACACATATTTGGCTGCCAGCGTCAGGATCTCCTCCTGGCTGGTGTTCCGGGCATCCACCTCGCCACGAATCTCCACATTGCCGGACACGTCCACACCGTCCAGTGTAATGGCATATCCGGGTTCGTTGTACGAAGTGCCCACCGTTACAAGCATCGTTTCATCACCTTCCAATGAGAAATGAAGCACTTTTGACATTCCTTCCGTCTCTTTGTCGCATGAAACCAAAAAGAAGAGGGAACATATCATCCATCCTATATATTTCAATTGTTTCATTGTATGTTACTTGTTTGATATAAAAAACATTATTGCTTTCCGTTTACTTGATAATCACTTCCTTCTTTTGGTTCCACCAGACCTTCTCACCTATATTCTGTTTCTGCTCAGGACTGTTCTCGTTGGTGGTCAATATGGAAGTGGGGTAGATGGGCGATGCAGGCAACGAATTATTCAACCTTGCACGTCCTTTGACCGATACGGTGAGATTGCCCACAATCTTCAGGTCAGCGTATGCCCCGGGGCGATCCATCTTGATGTCCACATCGTAGATGGCGGGATACTTGACACGGTTACGTTCCAAGAACGACTCGATATGCTGGTAGTTGGCATTGGCCACCCATTTCTGCATGGCGATCTGTTTTATTTCCTCTTCCACCGTACCATCTTTCCAAGCAGCGTATCCGTCATCCAAAATGGAATGGTCGGAAATGCCGTGTTGCGATAACGAAGCTTTTACCCCCTGCTCATAGGCGGCCTTGGCATCGGCATGGCGTCCGGCACGGGCATAAGCCTCGGCCATGAAGAAGCAGACTTCCCAGTTGGACATAATCATCAAGTCCATGTCACCGGTAAAACGAATCGTGCAGTATTTCACCTGATCATCCGAGGTGCTGCCGTCGGAAGCCTCCTTGGAATCGAAGTCACCAAAGAAAGCGCCTCTCCACCCAGTCTTGGTATCGGCAATCTTGAAAAGTCTGTCCAGACGCGGGTCGTTGTTGTTAGCCAAGTAATCCAGGAAATTCTTGCAGGCAATCACGTTGGTAGTAAGATAACCTGCCCCACCGGCTTCAAACTCGCGCATGGGATGGCGTTTGCCTTCCTGTCCGTCGCTCCAATAAGAGCCCGGGATACAGGCGCTTTGCGTAAGGAAAGCATTGTTGTCGACAAAGGACACCACCGTGGCATTGTTATACCCCGATGTTTCGGACAAGCGCATCATCAGCTTCAGCTTCAAGGAATTGGCAAAGAGTTGCCATTTGCCCAGGTCGCCTCCGTATATAAAGTCGTACTCGCCATCTATCTGCGCACCGTCCAAGTCGGTCTGCAACAAGGCATCCACACGCGCCATCAGGTCGGCATAAATCTCTTCTCCCGCATCGAACTTGGGAGAAACAATACCCTCCGCACCTTGCAGGGCTTCGGAATAAGGGATACTGCCCCAGACGTCTGTAAGTATTTGCCAGGTATAGATGGAAAGTGCCTCGGCTACAAAATAGTTGCCGGTATTTCCACTTTCCTCGGCCACCGTCTTTATTTCCTTCAAATCTTTCAGTACACCGGCCGTAAGATTACTATAGGCGGTACTGAAACTGGTTTCCGTATATTCGCAAATCGACTTGAACTGGGAAGCCGTATATTTCTGCGTCCAGTATTCCGACCAGAAGCCTCCGGCAAAACCAAAATCCCAGCCCATCAGACTGTTCCCCAAGTTCACCTCGGCGGCGGGCAGCAACACCTTTCCATCGGGAATCTCTTCAAGCACGTTGGGGTCGTGGTTCACGTCTAACCAGTCCTGACAACCGGAAGTGGTGAACAATGTAAATAGCGCAAACGCTGATATGATATATTTCTTCATAATATTTCCTTATTTAGATATATTTACTTAGAATGCTATATTCAAACCGAATGAATAGGACTCGTTACTCGGATTGGCGCCAAACTCACCGAACTTGGCGCTCACATCGTTACCGAACGTAGTGGTTTCCGGATCGATGTAGGCATTTTCCTTCGGAGTCCACAGCAGGATATTGCTTACATTGAACGACAAGCGAACGCCGTTCAATCCCAGTTTGGAGCACCATGACTTGGGTAGCTGGTAAGCCACACCCGCATCTCTCAGCTTGAGATACGAACGGCTGATGATAAATTCCTGCGCTCCTCTGAAATTACCGTTGGAGTAGAAAGTGTGAAGGGCCGTGGGATCTACCTGTACGGTGTTCTCGCTATAAGTCCCGTCGCCATTGGACACCACCGAATTGGGCACAAGGAAAGGTTTACGGTCATTGTACACCGTTTCCGGACCACTGCCCGTCCAATGCATATAGTCCTTGGTATTGGAATAGATATAACCGCCGTGACGGTAGTCGAGCGTGGCGAAAAGCGAAAGCCCTTTCCATGTGAACATATTAGTCATACCCATGCGGTACTTTTCGTTGATGTCCTTGCCGAAGTATTCCTGGTCCACGCTTTCGAGAGGCATACCCGCACCATCCACCACGATGCATTCCTTTCCATCCACCATGGCTTTCTGCACACCGTAAATCTTGAACTGTCCCAAAGCCTTGCCTTCCACGGCATAGATACCGGCACCACCGTAGCCACCCAGGAACACCTCGTCCACATCCAGTTTCTCAACCTTGTTCTTGTTAACGGACATATTCCAAGAAAGTCTCCACTCGAAGTCTTTCAGACGGACGGGAGTAAGGTTCAACGTCAGTTCAAATCCTTGATTACGTACATCCCCCAGGTTTCCTATCTGCGAAGTATAGCCCGTAGACGGGTCTTTGGGAAGCACTTCTATCAAATCTTTGGTATATCTGTTATAATAAGAGAAATCGATACCCACACGGTTCTTGAAAAAATTGGCTTCCAAGCCTACCTCGAACTCGCTGGTCAGCTCCGGTTTCAAGTTGCTGTTCCCCAATCGGTTGGACACGCTATAGGAGTTCACTCCGTTCAACGGGAAAGTCAGGTCGTCCACGTTTGGATAACCGGGATTGGAAGAAGAAGCGGCCACAAAACGGTCGTACACGTAGTAGAGGTCGGCATCATTACCCGTCATACCGTAAGCCACACGCATCTTTGCAAAATCCACGATGCCGGTATTCACACCTTTCTTCTCCAAGAAGTCAGTAAGCAAAAAGCTCAGTGTGGCTCCCGGATAGAAATAGGAATTATTCTTCTGTGGAAGTGTGGATGACCAGTCATTGCGTGCCGTCAGCGTAAGATAGAGATAATCGCGGAATCCCAAATCGGCATTCATGTACAGGCCGACCAGACGGCGGGTCGATTTATACTGCTCGGAAACGGCAGGCTGGCGGCTGTTGGTCAGATTATAGAAACCGGGGACATCAATGGAGTTGACAGAACCGCTAAGTTCGCTGTACTTACGCTCATTGGCGTTGAAGCCGGCAATGACACCCAAAGATAAGTCCTCACCAAAGTTATGATTGTAAGAAAGCATGAAGTCATGATTCAACTGCATGCGCTCAATGCGTTTCTCCGTATAGTTACCGGCAACCTCAGTCACATAACCATCATTGTTAGAGCCTTCGGTAATCTGGGTAGGAGCGATGTGAGTATCCGAGCGGGAAGTCTCATAATCGCCGCCGAAACGATAAGTCGCTTTCAATTCTTTCAAGACATCATAGTCCAGCTGGAACTTGCCGAAAAATTTGTACTTGCGCTGCACGGCGCCATTCTCGTGAAGCACGTAATAAGGATTGGTGCCGTAGTAAGTAAAGTAGTTGTCCAGGTTGTGGAACTTGTTGTTATAGTCTTTCAAATCCACAATGGAGATATCGTTGGCAATCTCATAGAGAGAGCGGTGCAATGACGCTCCCTGACCTGATCCTACAGCCTTGGTTTTCTCGGCACTTACATTGATAGACGTGCTCACTTTCACCTTGCCTGCCTGATGCGAGCCACGGGTAGCCAGTGTATAACGGTTGTAAGAATCCTGCGAAGTCGGAATCACGCCATCCACACTGTTCTGTGACAAAGAGACAAAATAATTGGTACGCTCTGTTCCACCCGACAACGAAAGGGCGTTCTTATAATTCCTGCCCAAATCATAGAAATCGCGCACACGGTTCTTAAGGTAAGCATAAGGTTTCACCAGCTGCTCGTCGTCCACGATATTGCCCCATACACGGTCCTTGCCGTCGTAGGCGGCACCCCAGTTTCCGTTCTCGTGCAGATTGGGTCCTCCGCTCATGCCGCTCCATCCTTGACCGAACTGCGTCTGCTCGTCGGGCAAGCGTCCCACGCGCGAAATGGTGTAACCTCCATCATAGACCACCTGCACTTTTCCGTGCGTATTCTGTCCGCTTTTGGTGGTAATCATCACCACACCATTGGCAGCGCGGCTACCATAAAGAGCCGTTGCGGCAGCACCCTTCAACACGGTCATATCGGCTATGTCATCGGGATTCAAGGCATTGATACCCGAACCGAAGTCCACCTGGTCATTCAAGTCATCACCCGAACGGTTCTGCTCATTGGTGATGGGTACGCCGTCCACCACATAAAGCGGCTGGTTGTTTCCGAACGAAGAGGCACCGCGGATAATGACATTCTGGGTCGCACCCGGACCGGGAGCCGTGGAAATGTCCACGCCGGCCACTTTGCCTTGTAAGGCGTTCATGGGGTTCACCGTGCGTGAATTGGCAATCTCGTCCCCCTTCACGGAGGTTGCCGCATATCCCAACGCCTTTTTGTTGCGCGAAATACCCATCGCCGTCACCACTACTTCGTCCAGCACCTGAGCGTCAATCTTCAGTACAATGCGCATCATCCCTTTGCTGATAGCCATGTTCTGGCTTTGCATGCCGATGTATGACACCCGTATCTCCTTGGCCGTGCCCGGCACATTCTGAATAACGAACTTGCCGTCAATATCGGTCGTCACCCCCAGCGAGGTACCGACAACCAATACCGACGCCCCCACAACCGGCTCGTTGTCTTCCGAGGATACCACTATCCCCTGAACCGTAGCATCCTGAGCCGTCAGCAGACCTATGCTGAAAAACAGATAGATCAGCATCATTACAATTCTTCCTTTCATAATGCCTTCTTTTAAATTTAACTTATTATATATAAATTTTATTTTGTTTAGTACAAAACTACTAATATCGATTAATATTCCAAAGAAAATAAAAGGAAAAATAAACAATAAGTAGATTTTTTGTGTAATAAATGACATTTTACTTTATTGCAATAAATAAAAAGAGCTTTTTGATACTAAAACAACATGTTTGCAAGCACTTTCCTATTACGATGTTTAAGGAGAGTTGCAATATATTGCATGAGATCCATTGAAATTCATTATACTTTTGTCTGATTTCAGCAAGATAAATAAGAATAAAGACGGATTTAAATGTTTTTAATCTTGGTTAACGGAAGAAGTATAAGCGTGAAATATTAAATAAATTATATTAAACGCCATAAGTATCCACTAAAAAGTGGACGGTCAAAAATTAAATAAATTCGGTTCACTATAACCGCTCCGTTCTTTGTCATTTTTGGAATTAGCTTTATTGAAGAGCTCAGACAAAAGGGTCTTATCCGCAAGTGATATGCTTAGGACTTGGAGAACTTCGTATGTCGACCTGTCCAATCTTAGATCATACTGTATAGTTGCCACAAGACAATATGTTATAATTGCAGAGTATATCTGTATTCTAGCTGCGTTCTCTGTAGCGCCCCAGAACTTTTTAATTTTCAGATGCTGCTTGAACCATTTAAAGAATAATTCAACCTGCCATCCGTTTTTATATAGTTCTGCGACTTGCAAAGGTGATGGTTCCATTGAATTGGTCAGGAAGGTTAACTGACGTGCTTATCCCAGCAGCAAACTTTACGTATTTGGTCCGGATATGCTTTAGAACTGTTATATACAGTCAGTTCACCAATAGCATCAGACAAAACACTTTCTGGTAAACGACGTTTCCAACGCATGGCCTTGAACTGTAGGTTTACCTTTGCTCTAACACAAAATAGGAGCCAATGGTTTCAATTCAAGAAAGGCTTTTGAAGTGGTTGTATCCTCTATCAAAGATGCAGTAAGCACCTGTTTCATAAAGAATTTTGCCCATCGCCTTGCTATCATGAACTGATGCTGCCGTAATGTGAAAGAAGGCAGGAGTCTGTGTCTCTATATCATAATAGAGTGTGCACCTTGATGCCTCCTCTACGCTTGCAGAACTTGACCCAACAGAAAACACTCAAGCAAAGGCCGATTGTTGTAGAGTCAAAGGCATAAACATTTCCGCCGAGCTTGAATATATCAGTTTTCTGCTTGCCACGTGCTTGTTCTACCATGTAATAGGCGTATGCCTCAAAAATGTGGTAATCACGGTTTGGGTTAGCATTTGCCAAATTGCTTCTTGTGATATGTTTACCGGGCCCCAAGTGACATGTCTTACCTTGATGAGTTTCCAAGGCTACGATTAGGTTGCGCAAACTTTCGCGGTTTGACAATTGACCGGACATCAACGCAAGGAGTTGGTTCCAACAAGTGAAGTATTTTACATACTCGTCACCACCATATTTACGCACAAGGCAGTTAAAGTGATTCCTGTCCAAAAAAACGGTCAACTGGGCGAAAATGTATTTGTCCTGGAACATCTGCAGTACTATTATAACTGCAAAGATACAAGTTCAAGTCCGCTGGCCCTATTTTCTCTAACAACCGGCTGATTTTCAAATATCTCAAAAAACTATTGCGTTTTTTAGTGGACACTAATAATCCAATATATAAAATCCAGGTGTGAGGCTGTGAAGTAACATGGGAACCTATACCTGTGAAATGACATGGGAAGCCGGTGTGAACTAATATTTCTGTTTATTTATTGATTTATAGCAGATTAAATTGGATTGAGAAATGTGAACTTTGATTATGGTGAGCAAATAAATTCCCTTGATATACAATATTCCCATATTTTATCATCGGTTCACAGCCATAAAATGAAGAAGGTAAAAGACTGGAAATGATAAAGAACAAGAACGGGCAACAGTAAAGGGTGCCTGGAAAATAAACGGAAGGTAATATGCAACTCTTCTCCCGGTAAATCATAGGCACTCCATTCTTACCCGGTGATGTATTGTTTACCATCATAGGAGTATACTAACATAACAATAGCCAACTTCCCCGGATATGAAGTAGGGGGACAAATTACATATACCCGTCTTCATGGGACGCGTAAAATAAACTGTGTCATGCGGCATTTTCTTCCAAGCTTATCGGTCGGAAATCAGCCAGCGCCAAGGGGGTGCACCAGTACTCCCGACAAGCGTAAAGTTACAACAATTTAAACCTATCTCCAAACTTTATCGCCAGTTGTTGTGCGATGGACGCCCAATTTGCTAATGGTATGGAGATGTTACTTCAACCCCATATTCAGATTTTTAAGTTCCAATCCAATATGTGTTACCGAAACTTTTATTTTTCAGTTTCAAGCTTATGGCTACCTTGAGAAACTAATCCTTGGTCACAAACACAACTTTGACTTCAACTCTAACAACTTCAAGTTTCCTCAACTTGATTTTTTCTTCACCTCGTCCAACGCCCCTTACTTCCCTTGGTCCGTCTGTAACTGTTATAGATTGATTTCATTTCCCCATCTGTTACTTGCGGTTATTAAATAAATTTCTAAAAAAGATAGGGGAACCATATCTTCACAGACACGCTTCCCCAGATATGAATTTAAATCCAGAAAATACAACTAAAATGAATCCATTCATTATATTGTTGGTACAAAATGCAACGAAATGCATTTTTCACACTCAAGAATCATGAATTTCCCCTTCTGTAAGAACATAGCCTTTACAATTTCGAAGGAACAATACAACATAATTCCACATTTTGTATATCTGTTTTGTGTTTGTCAAATAGCGATATTGAATATCGTTGTTTATTTCTGAACTTTCAATCTGCCTTTCATGGCTTCGCTAAAGAATTTCAGACCTTCAGTGGGTTCATAATTCCATGACTTGATCTTTCCTCCTCCCCAGTCAGGGTCAAAGACCCAAATACACCAGCTAATACCCTTTCTTTCAAGATAACTGATGATCTGATTCCCGTAATGATCGCCATCGAAATCAATAGGTACTCCAGGCTTCGTTAATATATTCCCCCTTATAGGACCTTTCTCGGGAACTTTCAGTTTGAAGTTGTCGGAGACAAATCCCTTTTCCGGGTCTATCAGTTCAGGAATATCCTTTGAATCATGACTGAATTCCGTTGCGAATACCGGCCACGTATCCGCGGCAAAGCCATAGTTCTCTTCCCATGTGGCCGCCCAGGGTTGTGGGCTTTTATTGGCATAAGGATGCACAGAATAAGCAATCCCCGTCGCATTGATCGGTTCATTGTGTAACGGGGTCAGGTCATAAGCCCAGTCAAATCCTCCCACAATCGGAATCGTTTCCTTGTCAGAATAGCGAATGACAGTAATCATACTTTCTACCAATCTTTTCCAATCCGACCATGAACATACCCCTAGTTGCCCCCGATAAGTAGTCGGTTCATTAAACAACTCATAGAATGCCACAGTGTTGTTCCCTGCAAAATATCCGGATATTTTTCTCCAGAAATCAAATGTTTCTTGTTTGGATGTCACATACATCGGATCCTGGAACATTTCCATCTCCAAATTACCGATTGTATGCCAGTCAAGCATCACATACATTTTCAAGTCCGTACACCAGTCCACCGCTTCGCCCAGCATCTCCAGATAGGCCTGAGGAGTACGCTCGCGCCACGCTATAGGATGTATGGGAATACGTACAATATTGGCTCCCAATGCCTTTACCCTTGCAAAATGCTCTTTGTTCCAATGTCCCTGACGTGCCACCTTATCAGGGTCTGATATGGCAATCCCCCGAAACAATATCGTATTTCCATCAGGGGTAACAAAATGATTGCCATCAATCTGCACAAGTGGCATATCTTTTGCCTTGGGATTAGGCTGATGTCTGTTCCACGTTCCCATGTACCATGGAGTGGAGTCTTGTGCCCATATTGCCGTCATTCCCCAAAAAGCAACGACCATTACAATTATCCTACTTTTCATATCAATTCTTTATTATTATGGATTGATGATATATTCACAGATACTCATAAATTGAACCCTAATACCTCCAATACAGGCTTCTCACCATATGTATCAGCATCATAAAGCCGTATATCCACTTCTTTTACTTCTCCGGGAAGTAATGAGAAATAATTGTCGGAATAGAATACAGGAAGCAGCATCCTACCTGATTTCTCACCTGCCACCTTTAAACGGAGCATCAGAGCCGGTGTCCGGGCTTCATTCTTCAAAACAGCCCTTATGAGCCATTCCTTACCGGTCTTCTTTACAGTAACATTTTTGCATACCGACACTTTTGGAAGCTGTAGCAGAGACTTGTAATTACCATCTTCCTTACCCCTCCAATAGAAGTTGTCGGACAACTGTTTACCATCACTGTCCGTCAAGGACAGTTTGATAAAGTAAGTGTCAGACAGGGTTTCAGGTTGTTCAAGGGGGAAACAAGCAACCGTCTGGTCTTCCTTAATGTCTAGTTTTGTTTCCCTTGTCCATTGCAATGTCCCATCCTGATTAAAAAGCGAGGCCGTAGCAGTCAGTCCAGTCCGGTCAAATGCATGATAATTGACAACTTCTATATCGTCACGCAATGGATTCCATTGGATATGGAGCGGCTCAGAGGCCTTCTTGCAACCGAAGTATGCTGCATTCGGATCAAAATAATAATCGTAGGTCTGCCATACCATGGAAGGCCATGCTGAATGACTCATCCACAACAGCATGCCACGGCGGTGCTCACTTCTACCCTCAAAAATTGCACGATAGCCATCATAATTGATCCATTGTGCCCATTCTGCAAACTGCTTTGCATCCCGGGGGCGTCCGAATGCCTTCTCTATCATATCATTAAAAGAGGAAGCCGCTTGGGCAGATGATCCCTTTCCTCCTCCCAATGTATAATCGTGAAGGCCATAAACCGGATTGGGAGTTTCCGATGTATTCACAGGTTCTATTTTATCCGTACCAAAAGTAAGCAGCATACTTTCGTAGTTCATTACATTAGGCATCCCGCGTTCACTGTGGAATTTGTCGTGCCCATAAGACTGGAAATAGGATTTCGGGGACAGTGCTCTATACGGACCTCCACCACTTACCACCCCCATGGCTGAATTTGAGATGTAATACAATCCGGGATGTTCCCTAAACACCAATCCACGCAGATAATCATCTATTCCAGCAGGGGGATTTCCCTCGTTCCGTCCTACATAAATACCTATGGAAGGATGATTCCGGATACGCTTCAGATAATCACAAGCATTGGCATTGAACATCTCTGTATAGTAAGGATTGGGACCATCCACAGGATTGGCAAGCCAAAAATCCTGCCAGACCATAATCCCATGTCGGTCGCACGCTTCGTAGAACTCCTTGTCACCAATCTGTCCTACCCAGTTTCTTATCATGGTAAAGTTCATGTCTGCATGATAAGCCACCGCAATATCATATTCTCGTTCCCGATAATTGAGGTTTGATTCTCCGAATCCCCAATTACCTCCGAAGCCTATAAAACGCCGACCGTTGATAAACAAGCTTAAACGTTGTGGTTCACTTTGCCCGAAAGAACCGACGGACATTCCTCCACTCGGTTTATATGTTTCTTCGCTATAGGTCATCTGACGTACACCGGATTTGAAAGAGGTCTTGTCCGTTACTTTGCCATCGGTTTCGAAACAGAATTCAACGTCGTAAAGATGAGGGGCTCCATATCCTTTAGGCCACCACAATTTGGGATTCTTTAAATGGAGTTCCGGTATCTTTGTTGCATCAAGTTTTACCAGATGCTCTTCGCTGGGCAAAAGAGTGACAGTTTGCTGGAAAGTGACTTCTCCATAAGCGCCTTTCAATATTCCTTTCACCTCATTGTCCGAGTGATTCTTAAGGGTCAGGTCAATAAAAACATTAGCAGATGTGGTATCAGGCAATGGAAGCTCAGTCCGGACAAAAGGATCTTCGATTGTAACTGCTCCATTGTATGTGAGGAAAACATCATTCCAGACACCGATATCACGACCACGGATAGTGGGAATCCAGTCCCAGCCAATGGTGGCATGGAAAGTGGGATTATCCGCTCCCAGAATTCCTCCATTCTGGTCTGTACTGTAAGCTGTTTGTTCCTTGATGGCACCCGGATGAGCATTTTTGACAATCTGTACCGCTATGACATTCTTCCCCTTTACAATCAGTTTCGATACATCGAATTTGCCCCGCATAAATGCACCATCTATATTCCCAATATTTTTCCCGTTTAAGAATATATTTGCTTTCCAGTTAATGCCATCAAAATTCAAAAAGACATAATCTTCGGGATTAGTCACAGTGAATTCATTTCGATACCAAAAATCAGAGAGAAAGTATGATTCTGAAATCTGCAGTTGGTTATCTGCAAAATTGGGATTAGGAATGGCACCGATATTCATATAACTAGTC
>OKSV01001238.1_pt1 | contig 11504 bp, 8 predicted proteins | sample 1601261 | NCBI WGS metagenome assembly OKSV01 (sample SAMEA3879560, study PRJEB24766) | human gut metagenome | biome: human-associated habitat; feature: feces | place: USA | collected 1985/1987
CCATTTGCCAGTTCGGGGGTATAAATCATACCCCCGAACCGCCTATTCTCGTCTAGCACCCGCCATCTATAAGCGAAATACCTTTCCGCAAAGCCCCAAATCCGCCATCTATAAGCCAGATAGACCCATCAGTTTGACCATGGATAGACTCGGTTAGAGATGCTCTTGGCAAAAATGCCAATTTCGGCCTCCTGCAAGGGTTTTGCTGGGGCTAACCCACGATTTGCATAAAACCTAACCCACGATTTGCGTAAAACGTGGTTCGCTCAGAGCTGTGGCCGGAGACCGTCCAAGTTCGACCGACATTATCGGAATCGTCAGGGAAGAAGGCACGCGGGCGGAGTGCAATATAATGTTCCCTATGGCTGGCAGTTCAAGGGGGCAAGACTGATGGCAGTTTTTCCGCATGGGAGCGTGCGCGGCGGGTCGAGAAGCGACGGTCCGCAGCAAATTAAGGACTTACGCGCCGACGATTTTTATGGCGATTCGCACGATGGCAACGACGGCTCGCGCGGTTCGCACGACACCACGCGCAACACCCGCACCTACACCCTCCCGACTTTCGCGGAGGCGACCGACGCGTCCGAAGCGATGCGCGAGCGTCGCGCGGATCGCAACAAGTCCATTGCCATGCGCGTGCTTGCGGCGGTGCTGATTTTCTCCGCAATCGGCATTGGTCTTTTCCCGAAAGTGCTGCAATACCAGTCCGCGCAAAAGCTGGCGAGCACGTCCGCCCGTTCCGAGCAGAGCGTCGCGGGCTGGCCGTATCCGCAGGCCGACGAGGCATTCGCCGCAGCTGGGGCGTACAACAAGCGTCTCGCCGAATCGGGACAGCCGGTGATTGGCGAGGCTGAGGATCCGCTCGCCGAGTTGTACAACAACAATCAGTCCGACTCCAGCGACGGTTCCGGTTCCAGCTCGACGGGCGCAGGCGCCACTGGTGATGGTAACAAGGATTCCGCTAGCTCCAAAGACGCGGAATACCAGCGTTTGCTGGATACTGGCGATGGCGTGATGGGTTCCATCCGCATTCCAAAGATTTCTGTGGATTTGCCGATCTACCATGGCACGTCGGAGCAGACGCTTGCGTCCGGTGCGGGGCATTTGTATGGCAGTAGTCTGCCGGTGGGTGGCAAGGATACGCATGCGGTGATTACCGGACATCGGGGTTTGGTTGAAGCCTCAATGTTTACGCGTTTGGATGAGATGCGGGTTGGTGATTACTTCTATATCGATGTGATGGGCCATACGCTTGGCTATATGGTGGATCGTATTACCGAAATCGAACCTAACGACACATCGCAATTGAAGATTACCTCTGGCGAGGATCGGGTCACGTTGATGACATGCACTCCGTACGGTGTGAATACGCATCGTCTGTTGGTTTCGGCATTACGTTCCGCCATTCCCGAAGAGATTCCCGCGGAGGATGATGCGGCAAAAGATGTGCGTGTGATTGCGGGCGTGGTGTCAGCTGCCACGTTGCTGGTCGGTTTGTTGTTGGTTTGGCTGCTCCGCTGTCCGTGGCATGTCCGTAGGCATGCCGCTTGGTGGCCAAAGCGCAACTAGGGGTTGATGGCGTTAATGTTGCACTTGACAGATGCTTTTTTGTCGGGGAAAATTCTGAAAGAGACATGACAACGTTTGCTTATAGTTTTTGCATCGCGATTTACGGGGGTAAGAATACTCTAGAATCGCGATGATATGTGCGATTTCAAGGAAAGTATATCCCCTTGATTACCTCGTTGGGAGGGTATGTATCCCTCTGTTTTTCTCCTTAAGGTTTAGGCAACGAAGCGATTGTCGGACGGTATGTGAAGCGAAGACGCATCAAATATACCGGTCGAAGGAGGAAGGTATTTCCCCGATTGCTTAACGGTACAAGGGGGTAGGCGTATGAGACACGTCTTTGAGCGAAACAGGGCGAGGGGCACAGGTCTGTTCACGCGTCGTGTCATTGCGGCCGTCGCGACGGCCGCAATGCTCGCCGGCGTGGGGTGCGTCACTGCTTCGTCAGCGGCGGCGGAAGATGCCACGGGAGCCTTGGAACAACAAATCGAGCAGCCGGTATTGCAAGAATCTGGGCAAGAGGATTCACAGCCGGTGGAACAAAATTTGATGGTGGGAGAAGAGCAGCCGTCAGAGCAAGAGCAGCCGTCAGATCAAGAGGCTTACCAGCAAGTCGAACAAGAAACGGAACAAGAAACGAAAGAAGAGACTGAGCAGTGGGTTGAGCAGGAGGTTGAACAACAATCTGAACAACAATCTGAACAACCTGATGAGCAGCCAGTTACGTTGTCCGCTCAACCGATTGCGCGAGCAAATCGGGCGCAGTCGGTTGCGCAGAACGAGACCGGTTCTCAGTTGGGCGCTCCGGAGAAGCATAAGCGCATCAAGAAGAACGATGATGGCAATTACACCGTGAACGTGGATGTGAAGGGCGCTTCCAGCACCACCACGGTCACCACCACCCAGCCGATCGACTTCACGCTGGTGCTGGATGTGTCCGGTTCGATGGACGATCCGATGAGTAAGACGGATCGGACCAGGCGGTTAGACGCACTGAAAGAAGCGGTTAAAGCATTTCTTGATGAAGCTGCGAATACTAATACGGAGGCCGGTTCCGAACTGGTTCGCGTTGGACTGGTGAAGTTCGCCGGCAACGAAAAGGACAAAATCGGGGATGACACGTACCGAAGTGGTGGGTACACCTACAACTACTCCCAAATCGTTAGCGATCTGACTGCGGATATGAACGGTCTGAAGAACAAAGTCAGCAAACTCAAAGCCGCTGGCGCCACCCGAGCCGACAATGGATTCAATCTTGCGGCCAAGATGATGGGCAGTGCTCGAACCGATGCGAAGAAGGTCGTTATCTTTTTCACGGATGGTTCGCCTACATCGTCTAGTGGCTTCGAGGGTAAAGTGGCAAATAAGGCCGTCGAAGCTGCCAAGGAATTGAAAGATGGTGGCGCCACGGTGTATTCCATCGGTGTTTTTTCCGGTGCTGATCCCTCCTCGATCCAAGGTAACGAGAACCAGTTCATGCACGCGGTGTCCAGCAATTTCCCAAAGGCAACGAAATACAACCAGCGCGGTGAAGGGAATATCAAAGCCGGCTATTATAAAAGCGCGACGAACGCTTCGGAGCTGAATGCCATCTTCGACGAGATTGAGAAGAGCGAGACCACCACATCCGCATACACCAAGGTGACCATGGAGGACACGCTCTCCGGCTATGTCGAGCTTGCGGATAGCAACTACAAGGTCGTTGCCAAGGATGCTTCCGGCAAGGTGGTCTCCTTGACTAAGAATGTCGATTACACCTTGACGTATGACGCGAGCACGAAGAAATTCACGGTCGCATTCCTGAAGCCTCTGGTCAACAACGTGACATACACGCTGGAATACAACGTGAAACCCACGCAGAAAGCGTATGACGAGTATGCCGCCAACCTGAACGCCGGTAAGGATGGATATGACGGCGTAAAGGGTAACGCGAACACCGATCTGCCGGGAAACGCCACGTCCTCGAACCAGCCGGGTTTCCATACGAACGATTCCGCGTGCCTGGCGTACTCGGCCGATGGCGTGGATCATGCATGCGGCGGCAATCCGTATCCGCATCCGGTGATCCAGGTGGTTTCCTCGACGCTGCATATCGAAAAGCAGTGGAGTGGAGACGGTGACAAGCCGGAAAGCATCACGGTGGATATCAAACAGGGCAACGATACCTATAAGACGGTCACGCTGAAGCGTGACGATAGCGGCAAATGGTCCACCGACGTGATTATTCCGGCAGGCGCCCAAAAGACGTACACGGTGACGGAAGTCGAACCGGACAGCCACTTGTGGAAGGCTTCCTACCAGCACAAGGTCGGCGATGGAAATCTTGCTGATGGCAATGTGGTGACGGTGCCGGAATCCACGGCATCGCAGGAAGCCACGGTGATCATCACCAACACGTTGAAGCAGACCATGCTGACGCATGCGATTGGCGTGCAGAAGGAGCTGAAGGGGCGCGATTGGAAGGATTCCGACGAGTTCACCTTCAAGCTGAAGGCGGACGATTCCAATCCAGACGCGCCGATGCCAGCTTCCTGCGAGAACCAGTCGGCGTGCACGGTGACGGTGAAACGCGGTTCGTCTGACGATCACGTTGCTTACTTCGGCGACATCACGTATGACGCAGGTAAAGCCGAGTACACGTATCTCGTGACGGAGAACGCTGGTAATGCTTCCGCAATGTATTACTCGCAGGCGGAATACCGGGTGGTCGTGTCCGTGATGAAAGACGGAACGTCCGGTGAATGGAAGGCCGTTGTCGAATCCGTGACCCAGCTGAAAACCGATTATGGTGCCGCTGGTTCGAATTGGGACGAGACCCAGCCAATGCTGTTCACCAACCAATACATTTCGGCATCGTCACTGCCATTGACGGGCCGCATGGGTGCGGAACGATGGTGGCAGATTGCGGCCGGCGGAGTTGGCGTGCTGGCATTGCTCGCCGTCGCTGCGGCCGACCAGTGGAGACGTAAGAAGCGGCTCAGCTGAATAACACAGGATTTGCGGATCGCGGGGGCGCGTTGGGTTCCCGCCTCCCGCGATTGCAGAAAACAGTAACCAACAATCAAGGAAGAGGAGATTCTCATGAAGATGAGGAAGCTTTTCGCAGGGCTGGCCGCCGCGGCAACGTTGCTGAGCGGCATGGCCATCGGCGTCGCCGCCGCACAGGCTGATGATGCTCCATTGCTGCAAGTTAACCACGCACAGGAAGACCATACGTACACGCCATACAAGTTTGCCACGTTCGAGAATCCTGGCGATGGCTCGGTCGAAGTGAAAACGGTTGACGCATGGAAGGGAGCTGTGACCACCGCTGCTGATGTGGCTGATGGAAGCCACAACGGCATCCCGACAGAGTACAAGGATAATCCAGCCGCCTATGTGGCGACGTTCACTGCGGATCAGCTCCGTGTCTTCGCCAAGACCTTGGCTGGAATTACTCCGCCGGCAGGACCTGATGGTACTGGCCTGACCGTAACTACGGAGCAGGCAAATACGAGCCAGGCGGTCAATGTGAACGGAGAAGGCTGGTATCTGGTGAAGGATACGTTCACCAAGGCTGGCGAAACGACTGTGACGTCGGGGACTCCGGCTGTGGTGGCCACCACCGTCAATGGACTGTCCAATCTGAGGATTGCGGCCGATACGACGACCGGTCAGGGCAACATCACGACTGAAGGCCAGTTCAACGCGAAGAACGCGAATCCGACCGACGAGCCGCTCAAGTTCGCCCGGATGAATGACGTGGATGTGAACGGTAAGAGCGTAAAGGTGGGCGACACCGTGGACTTCACTGTGGCCGCGGACGTTCCTCATGCTGCGGCTGGCTGGGATGCGTACCCCTTTACCATTACCGATACCGCGTCCAAAGGTTTGCAGATTGCGGCAAAGAGTGCCTTCACGGTCCAGTTCGGAGATCATACTACTGTGGATCCCGATCTGTACACGATAACGCAGGAAGGCAATGCTCAATCCGGCACCACCACGACCATCTATTTTGCCGATGCCACAACGCTGGCCGGTAGGACGATCGTCGTGTCGTACCAGGGCACCGTCACCAAGGATGCGTTGGATGGCTTGAGCGGCAGTGTGGACAACAAGGCCACAATCACCACCAAGGATGGTACCAGCGGTGAAGGCAAGACTGTCCTTAAGACCTACGGTTTCCAGTTCACGAAGATTGGCAAGGAAGGGAATGAGGCCAAGCCTCTAGCCGGCGCCAAGTTCGTTGTCAAGAATGCGGAGGGCAAGTTCCTTAAGCAGGCTGAGGACGGTGCGTGGTCGTTTGTTTCCGATCAGAATGATGCCAAGACGTTCATTACTGAGAATGATGGTTTGGTGAAGGTCGCGGGTCTTGCGGCGGGAACCTACACGGTTGTGGAGACTCAGGCTCCGACCGGCTACGCCCAGAACTTCAGGGTCACTTTCAATGTGGAGATCACAGATGAAGGTCTCGTCACCTTCGAGCCGGATGCCCTTCGTCAGGTCCAACCGGTCGATAACACCACTGCGAATGCCACCGCTACCGTGCTGAACGTGAAGAATGTCACTCAGCTGCCGCTGACCGGTGCCGCGGGAACCGTGTTGTTCACCGTCGTGGCGCTGCTGGTGGGTGGCGCTGGCGTGGCTGTGGCGGTCAAGAGTCGTCGCCGCACGTACTGAGCGCATGCGTTCGGTGTGAGTGAGTTGTGAATTGACTCACTCACAATAAAAGTCAATGCGGGCGGTTGTGGGTATTCCATAATCGCCCGCATTGATGTGTGACCGACCGGTTGAAGTGATATACGGTCAGCAATATTTGAAAAGCTGCTTGTGAGAAGTCGGATATACACTTGCTTCATCACGGGGTATAGCAAAGGGGGTAAAACGATGCGCGGTGGAGGATCATTCAGCATGGAAGAGCTCCAAATGTTGCGGGATCTGCCGGCGGTGGCTAACGTGTCGAAAGACCGCATCACGTACTCCAACGCTTTCAAACAGGTGTGTGTCATACGGTATCTTGCGGGGGAATCGCCGACCAAAATCTTCCGCGAGGCGGGATTGCCGCCGGAACTGATTGGGTATAAACGTATAGAACGAAGTGTGGCGCGTTGGAAGGCTGCCGTCCTCAAATCCGTGAACGGTAGCAGTAACATGAGTAACGGCGAAATCATTACGGAGCTCGTCAACCTGTATGTTCATGCGGTGACGCGCAAGGAGAAACTCGACGACATCGCAGGAATCGCCAATCCCGATAAGGCAAATATTGAAAATGCTCCGAATTCGCTGGACGGGGCGAACGTGTCGGGGGGGGGGGGTATATCCGCTGACGTGCCCGTCCCGTCCGATGCGGCTGCCATCGCCGTGCCGCCTGCACCTCTCAGCGCGAGCGGCGGCCTTGACAGCGAGACGGCGCTTGTCATCATCAAACAACAGGCTCGGCGTATCAACGAGCTGGAACGCGAAAACGAATCGCTCCGTGGCAGGCTGAAAACCTTGGCAAGCTGACTCCACCCGTCGCAAAGCGTTTTTTTTGGAAAAGATGCGAATCTGCCACATATAGCGCATTTCGCGGTACGAACAACGGCAGAGATTGTGCGGTTGACGCGGTAGGGTGTGAACATTATGACTTTTGGGAATACGAAAACCGGAAAAACTGGTACAAGCACGTCCGAAGCGACGGAAACCGCGCAAATCAAATCCATCGAAAGCCTCGACAAAGACAACGACATGGAACGCGGCCTGAAAAATCGCCACGTCCAGTTCATCGCCATCGGCGGCACCATCGGCACCGGTCTGTTCCTCGGCTCCGGCAAATCGATCGCGCTGACCGGACCGAGCATCATCCTCGTGTACATCGGCGTCGGCCTGATCATGTTCCTGCTCATGCGCGCCATCGGCGAAATGATGTACAGCGACCCAAGCCAGCACACCTTCATCAACTTCATCACCCGCTACCTCGGCCGCGCGTGGGGCAAATTCGCCGGCTGGACGTACTGGATCGTGCTCATCCTGACCGGCATGACCGAAATCACAGCCGTCAGCACCTATTTCGTCACATTCTTCGGCACGTTCGGCATAGACCTCAACGCGTGGAAATGGCTTATCGAACTGTGCTTCCTTGTGGCGCTCACCGGCATCAATCTCATTGCCGTGAAAGTGTTCGGCGAGGCGGAATTCTGGTTCTCCATGATCAAAATCACACTGATTGTGGGTCTGATTGTCACCGCCGTGGTGATGCTGTTCCTCGGTTTCAGCTACCCGGCCACGCATATCGAAGGCGTGGACGGCACGGTTTCCGGTGCCACTGTGAGCCTTACGAACATTACCGACGGCTTCCAGCTTGCGCCGAACGGCTGGATGAACTTCTTCATGAGCTTCCAGATGGTGTTCTTCGCCTACCAGCTCATCGAATTCGTAGGTGTGACCGTATCCGAAACCCAGAACCCGCGCAAAGTGCTGCCGAAGGCCGTCAACGAGCTGATCATGCGCATCCTCATCTTCTACGTGGGCGCGCTCGTGGCCATCATGGCCATCGTGCCGTGGCGCAACTTCCATCAGAACGCGGACGGCTCGTTCGGTTCGCCGTTCATCATGGTGTTCAAATACGCTGGCCTCGACTGGGCTGCCGCGCTCGTGTTCTTCGTGGTGATCACCGCAGCCGCGTCGGCACTCAATTCGCTGATCTACTCGGCGGGCCGCCACCTGTACCAGCTTGCGCAGGACTCCGAATCGCCCGCTATGCAGCGCTTCGGTGAGGTGTCGGATCACAAGGTGCCGGCGAAGGCGATCATCGTGTCCGGCTGTATGATTCTGTTCTCCCCGCTGGTTAACGCGATTCCGGGCGTTTCCGGTGCGTTCGTGCTGTTCGCTTCGGCCGCCAGCGCCGTCGTGATCTTCATCTACATCCTGACGATGCTTGCGCACCGCCGCTACCGTCAAAGCGCCGACTTCCTGCCGGACGGCTTCGTCATGCCGGCATGGCAGGTGTGCGACTGGATTGCGATTGCGTTCTACGTGTTCGTGTACGTCACGCTGTTCCTGTCCGCAGATACGCGCGGTTCCGCCATCGCCGGCCTGCTGTGGCTCGTCGTGTTCGGCGGCTACTGCCTGCTGCACGAGCGATTCCAGAACCGCGACCTGAAGGCGGCTCTAGGGAAGTAGACGTATTGCCTGTCGCTGCGGTATGCGTGGCATGCGCGTGTTGCGCTACGTGCCGCGCATCTGACGAAAGAGGGTCGGTGGAAACCTTGCGAAAATGTGCGTCTCCACCGACCCTCGTCGTGTAATCGCAATAAAACAGTGCGAAACGTTAGTGCACGAATCGTACGAAATCGGCGCGAATCAGCCGATGTAGTCGGCCTCGTTCGTCGGGCTGGACGGGACGGCGTGGTCCTCCGTAACCTTTCCCAGGCCGGACAGGTACGCTTCACGGCCGGCCTCAATCGCATTCTTGAAAGCGCGCGCCATCAGCGGAATGTTGCCGGCGGATGCGATCGCCGTGTATGCCATCACCGCATCCGCACCCATCTCCATGGCCTCCGCGGCCTGGCTCGGCCGGCCGATGCCCGCGTCGATGATCACCGGAACGTTGGAGTTCTTGATGATCACCTCAATGAAATCGCGTGCGCGCAGGCCCTTGTTCGAGCCGATCATCGCGCCGAGCGGCATCACGCAAGCCGCGCCCGCGTCCTCAAGACGCTTCGCCGCAATCGGGTCCGGGAACATATACGGCATGACCACGAAGCCCTCCTTGGCCAGCTTTTCCGTGGCCTTGATGGTCTCCTCGTTGTCCGGCAGCAGGTACTTCGCTTCGTGCTCGATCTCCACCTTCACGAAGTCCGTCTGGCACACCTCGCGCGCGAGACGTGCGATGCGCACCGCCTCATCCGCGTTGCGCGCGCCCGACGTGTTCGGCAGCATGGTGATGCCCTTCGGAATGTAGTCGAGCAGGTTGTTTTCGGTGGTGCGGCAGCGGCGCAGCGCCATGGTGACGATCTGCGTGCCCGCGTTCTCGATGGTCGCCTTGATGAGGTTCAGGTCGTAACGGCCGGAACCGAGGATGAAACGGCTCGTGAACTTGTGCCCGCCGAGGATCAGCGGATCGGCGTCGCCGGTGGCGATCTCGTCGTACGCGTGCGCGTCCGGCTCCGGCAGGATCGCCGTGTTCGTGGTGGTGCCGACCAGCTCGTCGAGCGTGGCGTTCGGTGCGGCCGCGACGTCGGCGGCTGCGGTGGTGATGGTGTTTTCGGTGCTCATCGTCGGTTCCTTTCGTTGGGGTGTTTGGTGTTGCTGTTGTTGCGATTGCTGTGCTGCTGTTGTGTTGCCGTTGCGTCGCTGTTGTGTTGTGTGCAACGTGCGTTTGTAATCGCAATAAAAATTTCGATTACGGCAGTGGAGTAACGTAGCAGTGCGTCAGGCGTCTTCCTCGCCGAGGATCAGTCGCGTGATCATGTTCGCTTCGTGGCAGGCGACCACGCCCACGCGCGGCGCCATCAGGCCGGCACCCGGTACCGGAGCCGTCTCGCCATCGCCGCAGAAGTAGAAGTTCTTCGAAACGCGACGCGTGCTCACCAGGTTGGAGCTGCGGAAGCCGGCCATGCCGGACGCGCTGACGAGCTTCTTGCCCGGCAGATTCTCCAGCACCGCGTTGACGAGCATCGTCTTGTTTTCCGGCACGTCGAACGCCTCGCAGATGATGTCCTCGTTTTCGAACAGCGTCGGCACGTTCTCGTCGGTCACCTTGACGGTGTCGATGGTGATGTCCGTGAACGGGTTGATTTGGCGCAGATTGCTGCGCAGCGCCTCCGTCTTGTACTGGCCGAGGTCCTTCAGGAAATACTGCTGGCGATTCAGGTTCGTCATATCCACGCGGTCGAAGTCGATCAGATGCAGATGGCCGACGCCGATGCGGGTCAGCGCCACCGCGATGGTGGAGCCGAGGCCGCCGCAGCCGCAAATGGCCACGTGCGCCGCGTCGAGCTTGTCCTGCGTGGCGGCCGTGTGACGGTCGAGCAGGGCCGCGCGGATCTCCTCGCGGCTGACCAGGGTGGCCGGGTCGGGCTGGTTGTCGAAAGCGTGCTGGCGGGCGTCGATCTGCGCCTGCGATGCGGATGGTTCAAAAGTCATGGTTGTTCTCGTATTCTCGTTTCCGTTCGTATGGTTTGTTTCGCTGCTGTGCTCAGCCGCCCTGCACGAACGTGACGATTTCCAACGTGTCGGTGCCCTTGAGCTGCGTCTGCGCACGCTGGGCGCGCGGCACGATCTCGCCATTGAGCTCCACGGCCACACGGTCGGCGCGCAGACCGCGCTGCTCCACTAGTTCGGCCACGGTGATCGGCGTGGCGACGTCCTCTTCCTTGCCGTTGATGATCATTTCGGTTCCCTTCTGTATGTCAGGCCCCACGAGTGCCGTTCCCGCCGAAACGGACGTTCAGAACTGCTTTGTGGGCTTCCGAGCGTCTGCTTCCGGTGAATCGGACATTCACGGTTGGTACGAAAAAAGGGTCGCCGAAGGAACCGTACCCTATGAGGTGGTGCGCCCCTCCGTGACCCTAATCACGCGATATTCGGTTATCGCGAACGGAAATGAGATGCGCCTCGCGGCGCGAACAACCCGTCTCCTTACGGCGGCATTACCCGCATCAAGTCCTCGGTCGAAGCTCGTCGAGCTCCCTCTCAGCCTTTCGGCTCCCGTTCGGTTGTGCCCTTATCTTCGCGCAGGCGCCCGACAAGCTTGCGCCGGTCCACGTTGAGTTAGTCTTGATGTGAACATGCGCGAATCGGCTGCGTGCTTGCAAGGAAGGGGAAGATGATGATGAACGGTGAGTTGGCAGGATTTACGATTCCTCGGCTCGGCATGGGAACGATGGCTTTGGCGATTGAGGGGCGTCCGGATCGCGATACTGCGATTCGTACGATTCACGCCGGTTTGGACGCGGGTGTTCGCTATTTGGACA
>OKSV01001253.1_pt1 | contig 11362 bp, 10 predicted proteins | sample 1601261 | NCBI WGS metagenome assembly OKSV01 (sample SAMEA3879560, study PRJEB24766) | human gut metagenome | biome: human-associated habitat; feature: feces | place: USA | collected 1985/1987
TGGATGCCCCAAGCGGCGAAATATCCGTAGCCTTCCAAATTTTCGACTTTTTACGACTTATCGAAAATTTGGAGGTTTACGATGTCTTTTAATAAAGGCTATGAGTTGAAGAAGTTTGAAGCACACTGGGAAAAGTTGCGCATCGAGTACGCAGCTGCGGGAATGACGAAAGAGGCCATCCAGAAGATGTACGATTATGACCGTCAGCAATTCAATTCGGAGCGTACCTTTATCGAGCGGACGCAGGAATTCACCGCTCCTGCGTATGAAAGCTCTGAGGAAGAAGCGTCGCCTTTGATGCTACGCTATCAGGATGCGATTACCGTGACAGATACTTACCACGAAACTAAAAGCCGTTTTGCATGGATTGGTGAGATTGAGAACGAGCAGTTGCTTACTGCACTCGAAACTTTGAAAACCGAAGATTTGGAAATCATCACCATGTACGCTTACGAAGGATACGACATCACTGAAATTTCTAAAGTCTACGGCGTATCTCGGCCCACTATTAGTATCAAAATCAAGAGAATTACTAAATTTTTGAAAAACTTCAATTTCAATGCTACGAATTGACCTTTCTCGTCGGCTACCAAGTGAGAGGACGATTTCCCAAGCGGCACCTGCCGCAGGGCGAAACGTCCGACCTCAGGGACCTTGAAAACTGAATAGTTCCGTCATCTGGTACTCCGATAATGATACTTCCGTAATTCGCGGCCCGGTCACAAAGCAGACGGGGTGGCTGAAATGCCAATGAAGCGGTACAAGTCCGCTGCCAGATGTTCATGCCCCACTCGCAGGGAGCCGAGGGCGAATATGCGAGACCTTTAATCATATTGATCCGGGAACTGTCGGGTACGTTCCACGCATCCGGCAGTTCCCGTTTTTTTACGTACTCTTATTTATTCTTTATCCGAATATTCGCTTTTGATACATAGGAGGACACTTTTATGGACGAGTTGAACCCCACGGTGCGCGAGCAGGAGATCTACGAGGAGATGGAGCTGACCCCTGAGATGGTCAAGTCCATCCGAACTCTCTGCGGTACCTGTCTGCGGCACTTTGTGGATGCAAAGGCTTTCAAAATCGCGCTTGTACCCAGCCCAGACCGGAGCATGGACACATGCACCGTCTGCCAGATGCGGCGCGGCTATGATTATGTGGTCATGCACCGCTGACCCAACCATACCACCATACCTTGAACGAAGCTCGTTGCGGAACATCCGGCAGCGGGCTTTGCACATAACAACATGGAGGTACAATTTTGCAGCAAAACTGGAAATTCCAACGCGGAGACATCTTCTTCACCCATTTCGGGGCGAGCACCGGCTCGGAACAGCACGGTGACCGCCCGGCGGTCATTCTTCAGAATGACGTGGGCAATTATCACTCTCCGACCCTGATCGTTGCGACCATGACAAGCAAGGCGGAAAAGAAAGTAAACCAGCCGACCCACTGCCTGTTGGAAAACGCAGGGTTGAATATGCCGTCCGTTGTGCAGGCAGAGCAGATCTTCACCATCGACAAAAGCCGGGCACTGAAGTATCTGGGGCATCTGACCCCAGAGGAGATGCGCCGGGTGGATGATGCGGTTCGCATCAGCCTTGCGCTGAACCCTATGGGCAGCATCCAGCAGATAGAGCCTATCCGGCGCTCTACGGCGGTTTATGCGCCGCCTGAGGTGGTGGATGGCAAACCGCCTGTCTACCCCTATACGCCCATCCGGTCGTCCTTTGAGAACGCCGGAAGCATCGAGGAAATGATGCTGTACACCGAACTGCAATCCGCGGTTCATGCCATGATCCAGCGGCTCGAATATAGCTTCACCTTCAATCCCAGCCTGCTCACCAGCCCGAAGCGGAAGCAGCAGGTGACTGAGATCTTAGAGGAAGCCGAGAAGTACATTTGGAGAATCAAGGAGGAAATGCGATGCGCCTGAACGACAACAATACTTTCATTGGTATCAACCCGCCGTACCAGCTTTCGGTCATCCACAGCAGCAAGCTGATCTATCCCCGCGAGATCTACCAGCGGGGCGTAGAGCGCAAGAGGGTGGAGCTGATTGCAAGGGACTTCAACGAGTACATCGTTAACGAGCCGAAGGTCAGCTTCCGCAACGGCAGGTACTATGTAATGGATGGGCAGCACACCATCGAGGGCTGCATCCTCCTCAACGGCGGCGAGGACCGCCCGATCCTCTGCAAGGTCTACACCGGTCTGACGATGGAGCAGGAAGCCCTGCTCTTTGCCGAGCAGAACGGTCACGCCGCACCCCTGTCGGCGGGCATCAAGCTGCGCGCCAAGGTGGTGGGCGGCGATGCGCCTTCCAAGGCGTTTGTCGCAGCCACTAACCGGGCGGGGCTTTCCCTCAACTACGACAGTATGCAGCTGAGCGACTACCGCATCGGCTGCGTGGGCACGGCGCTGAAGCTGTACGACCAGCTGGGCGAAGAGATCTACTGCGAAGCTCTGCGGCACATCGTGGAAGCGTGGGAGGGCAAACCGGATTCCTTCCGGGCGGCTGTCCTGCGGGGCGTGATGTACTTTGTGCAGCTGTATCATGGGCAGTACAGCGCGGAGCGGCTTGTCCGTGCGCTGAGCGGCGTCCATCCCATGGAGCTCTACCGTGTCAGCCGGGATAACCCCGCCAAGCTTCCGGGCTGGCGGCGGTACGTTTACCCCATCTACACCACCTACAACGGCAAGTGCAGGAAAGACGCACTGCCGATGAAGTTCTAAGCTCAAATATCTCCTTTGGCAAGTGAGATGGTCCCCGAAAAAGACCATCACACTTTACATATAGTATTTTCTGCTGAATAATCGACATATTGAACTAGAAAGAGAGGACAGGAATGAGCGAGATCGCAGCCTGCACTTTGATTCAGGAAGAGCCTGACCGAAAGACGGAGAGGTATCTGACGATGTTCAAGGACTACCCGGATGTGGTGACGGTGGAGCATCTTCAGGAAATGCTTGGCATCTGCCGGAAGAATGCGTATCTGTTGGTCAAGCAGAATAAGATCCACTCGGCGCGTGTAGGACGCAGTTATAAGATACCAAAACTCTGCGTGGTAGAGTACCTGCTCGATCAGGATCGGCAACTTGGAGGGATGCACCTTTCAAACTCCCTTGCGCCATCCTTGCAAAACACTCCAGAATCTTCTAAACTTATGGTGCCTAAGCAAAGGACGTTTGGCTGCGAACAGAAAGGAGCATGACTATGACAAATGTGGCCGGACATTTAAGAGAACAAAACGGTATGTATCAGATGATTCTGAGCTGGAAAGACACAGATGGAAAGCGCAGAACCAAATCCATCAGCACAGGACTTCCTGTTAAAGGAAACAAAAAAAGAGCTGAATCTCTGTTGCGTAAAACACAAAAAGAGTTTAACCCTGAAACGATGCAGCAGGTTTCCGACCTGCCGGTATCGGAATATCTGAACCGCTGGCTTCGGGAAAGCGTGATGAACCTTCCGCCCGAAACCTATGGCAGATATGCTTATGATCTGGGAAGAGTAGTTGTCCCATACTTTGAAAAGAAGCGGCTGTCTTTGAAAGCACTCTCTCCGCGCGATCTGGAAACGTTCTTCCGCTATGAGCGTCAGCAGGAGGAGGCCAGTGTACAGCAGCTTCTGGATTGGCACAAGGAGTTGACCGATGCCCTACAATATGCCATTGACAATAATTGGCTGAAGGTCAGCCCCATCAAAGAAGTTGACCCCTGCCTTGATAACTCCCCGGTACTTTTCACCGACTTCATCACGGACTGGTTGAAAATGATGAAGTCACGAGTGGAAATCACAACCTATACCAGCTATGAAAGAGCAATCGTTCACAAGATCGTCCCATATTTTGAACCGCTCCACTATACATTGCAGGATATGGAACAGCATCCCAAATACATCCAAGACTTCTACCAGCATGAGTTGGATCGTGGCCTTACGGCAAACACCGTCATTCACTATCACGCCAACATCCGCAAATGCTTGCAGTACGCTTTTCAAATCGGCATGATCCGTTCCAACCCGGCAGATCGCGTTGAACGTCCTCGTAAGGAAAAGTTCAAGTCGGAGATTTACAGCGGTGAAGAACTGGAGCAGCTTTTCAAAGCGATTCAAGGTGACCCTTCGGAGTTTGGCGTTATCATGGCTGCATTCTACGGCCTGCGGCGCAGTGAAGTTGTTGGCTTGAAATGGGATGCCATTGACTTTGAAAACAAGAAAATCAGCATTCAGCATACGGTTGTGACCGCAAAGGTCAACGGAACGCTAACAGAAATCGCACGAGATAAGACAAAAACAAAGTCGAGCTGCCGGACACTTCCCCTAATCCCTGCCTGTGAGCAGATGCTCAATAAAATGAAAAAGGAGCAGGAGCAGAATCGGAAGGTCTGCGGCAAAAGCTATTGCACCGATTATCTTGACTATATCTATGTAGACCCGATGGGAAAACGGATTCGGCCCGATTTCCTGAGCCAACATTTCCCGGATTTTCTGGTCGCACACCAGATGAAGCGTATCCGCTTTCACGATCTGCGCCATAGCTGCGCCAGTCTGCTCTATGCCAATGGCGTGAGCCTGAAGGAGATTCAGGAGTGGCTGGGGCACAGCGACATCAGCACGACAAGCAACATTTATACACATCTGGATTTCTCCAGTAAGGTATCTTCGGCGAATGCAATCGTCAATATCTTCCCAGAAAACGCCAAAGTATAAAAAATGGGCAAAAAAGAAAAACAGCCTAAAATCTTTCGATTCTAAGCTGTTTTATGATGGAGTGCCGATGGTGGGACTCGAACCCACATGGTTTCCCGAACGATTTTGAGTCGTTTGCGTCTGCCATTCCGCCACATCGGCTGATATTCAATTTTGGGACATTCGTACCGGTTTCTGGAGATTGGAGGGATGTTCAGGAGGGATGTAAGAAATCCCGCGCCGACAAACCCTCAAAATCCAACGCACACTCGTGAATTTCTTGCACAGACACGGAAAATCACGAAGGGGATTTTGAGTCCCCCTCGTCTGCCATTCCGACACACCGGCGCATCGGTTTGAACGTCTTTTATTATACCGGATTCCCTGGGCAAAATCAAGAGAAAGTTTGCGTCTTTTTTCAGATCGTCCCGCATGGCGTAAAATACATGACTCCGGTTCTTGCCCGGCGGCGCGGGCTGTGCTACACTAAGGTCAGATCAAAACGTAAATGATACCCACAAGGAGGGAACCAGACTTTGAAACATCTGCATTCTTTTGCCCGCCGCGCGGCGGCTTTTCTGCTGGCGGCGGTGCTCTGCGTCTGCATCCCGGCGGCAGCGGCTTCGGCTGCCACCACCATCGGCGGGGCCGATACCACCCTGATCCCTGCAGAGGACGAAAACTGTCTCAGCTGGCTGTTTGGCTCCAAGGATAAGATCACCATGCCCTACCTGAACATCAAGGGGCAGGGGCTCAAGCGCAATGTTACGCTGGATCTTGAGGACTGTCTGGTGGGCATCACCTATACCGAGCTTGGCTCCATTGGCAGCTTTGTCAGCGCCAGCGCCGCGCAGCAGGCGTGGAAGGCGCAGGCGGTGGCGGTGCACTCCTATCTGGAATACCACAAGCAGTACGGCTCGTCCACCAATGCGCTGATCTATACCCCGGTCGATCAGATCCCGGCCTCTGCCCGCAATGCCATCCGCAAGGCGGTGCAGGCGGTCAAGGATGAGGTGCTGGTGTACAACGGCAGCGTGTGCGATGCGGTATGGTCGGCCAGTGCGGGCTACAACACCCAGACCGGTGTGTACGGTACCTGCGCCAGTCTGGACGCATGGGGCACGGATGTGCCCTACCTGCAAAGTGTGGAAAGCCCCTACGAGGAGCAGTACCACAAGCTGCTGCGCCGGGTGATCGGCAAGGACTACACCTATATAGAATACAACGACAGCCGCACCGGCGAGCCCTACCAGAGCGCCGACACCACCCACAAGGATCTGGGCGGCTTTGTGCAGTACAACACGCTGGTGTCCAATGGACGCAGCTACCGGTATATCAACCAGTTCGTTTCCTCCCGCTACTGCTTCGATTTCGGCACCGATGCCAGCGGCACCCCCTGCATGACCTACTATGGCTATGGTCATGGCGTGGGCATGAGCCAGTGCGGCGCAGTGGGCTACGCCGCCGAGGAGGGCATGAATTACAAGCAGATCCTGCAGCATTACTACACCGGGGCGAAGATCCGTACCAGCACTACCCGCAGCGGCGGACTGTTCGGCTGGCTGGCGGGATTGTTCCGCTGAGCGTGTTTCACTGAAATTTTGGAAAAACCTTCTCAAACGCCGCAAGATTTGGTATACTATATCCGTTTGTGAAAATGAACGGGAAACATAACTGCGTGGAAAAGCGCACGGATTGGAGTATCAGCATGGAGTTGGATCAGGAAAAGCAGAATCAGGAGGCCGCCGAGCGCTGCCGTGCACTGGCACAGCGCGTTGTGCGGGAGCTGGCTCCCCGCAGCGTACAGGTGCTGGAGGACAGCGGGCTGCTGGAAAAAGCTTTTTGTAAAATGAATACTGCGGTGGTGCAAAGCGCCCCGGAGCTGCTGGTGGTGGCAGACCCCCAGTGGGTCACCCTGCCCGCCGTACAGGCGGAAAAAGTGCTGCTGGTGTGCGCAGAGTACGCCGGCATGGCAGACTGCGCAAAGCAGCTTGCCGCGCAGGGCTTCTGCCGGGAGCTTGCGTGGAAGGACCGCGGCAAGGAGCAGCTGACGGCGCTGTTCTGCCGCATGGCTGCCCCGGAGCTGCCGGAACTTGAAGATGGCTACGAGCAGCAGCTGGACGTTCTGCGGGAGCGCACCCTGCTGGCCGAGCGCACCGCCGCCCAGCAGACTGCCCAGCTGGAGCGGCTGCGCAGCGACCTTTCCCTGAGCCGCAGCCACGAGCAGGAACTGGAAAAGACCCTGAACAGCGTGGTCAACTCCACCTTCTGGAAGGCCAGCTGGCCGCTGCGGTATCTGGTAAGCAAGTGCCGCCAGCTGTGGCGCACCTTCCCGCTGTTCGTCTTTTTTGCCACCTTGCGTCAGGTGGGCTTTGCGGGCGTAATGGCACAGGCCAAGGCCAAAAAGGAGTACAAAAAGCTGTTTCCGGGCAAGGCGATGCCCGCCGACCGCTTTGCGGACGTGGAGCTGCTGGTAAAACAGGCCGCAGACCAGCCCGCTGCACCCCTGATTAGCATCGTAGTGCCGCTGTACAACACCCCCCACGATTTTCTGGTGGAGCTGCTGGACTCGGTGCAGAACCAGACCTACCGCAACTGGGAGCTGTGCATGGTGGATGCCGGACAGGACGCGGACGTGGGAGCCCTCGTGCAGGAGCGTGCCCGCACCGACAGCCGTATCCGCTACCGGAAACTGGACAGCAACGAGGGCATTGCGGGCAACACCAATCAGGGTTTTGCTCTTGCCACCGGTGACTATATCGCCCTGCTGGACCATGATGACATTTTGCACCCCTGCGCACTGTGGTATGTGGCGGAGGCCATCGCCAAGCAGGGTGCGGACTTTGTGTACACCGACGAAGTGACCTTTGAAGGGGACATCGACCATCTGACGGTCTACCACTTCAAGCCGGATTATATGCTGGATAACCTGCGCTCCAACAACTATATCTGCCACCTGAGCGTGTTCAGCGCGGCGCTGCTGGCAAAGGTGGGCGGCGACGAGCGGGCAGAGTTCAACGGCAGTCAGGATTACGACCTCTACCTGCGCCTGACCGAGCAGGCGGAAAAGATCGTGCATATCCCGCACCTGCTGTACTACTGGCGTTCCAGCCCTGCCAGCGTGGCCAGCAATATCTCTGCCAAGACCTACTGTCTGGAAGCGGCCATGAAGGCGCTGCGTGCCCACTACGACCGCATGGGCGTGCCGGTGGACGCGGTGACCATGGTGCCCAACACCCCGGGCTTCTACAAGACCGATTACACCATCACAAAGCCCGGGCGGGTCAGCGTGCTGATCCCCAGCTGCGACCATTCGGGCGATTTACGGGTGTGCGTGGAGTCCATCTACCGCAAGACCACCTACCCGGATTTTGAAGTCATCATCATTGAGAACAACAGCAAGGAGCCTGCCACCTTCCGCTGCTACGAGCAGCTGCAAAAGGAGCACCCGGACACCCTGCATGTGCTCACATGGCAGGGCACCGGCTTCAATTACAGCGCCCTGAACAACTTTGGCGCACGGGCTGCCACCGGCGAGTATCTGCTGCTGCTCAACAACGATACCGAGGTCATCTCTCCCCGCTGGATGGAGGAGATGGTCATGTATGCCCAGCAGGACCGCGTGGGCTGCGTGGGCGCAAAGCTGCTCTACCCGGACAACACCATCCAGCACGCGGGCATCGGCTTCGGCTTCCTGACGCTGGCGGCGCATATGCACAAGAACTTCCCTGTGGGGCACCCCGGCTATATGGGACGGCTGGTCTATGCGCAGGATGTGTACGCAGTGACCGCCGCCTGCCTGATGGTGCGCAAGGACGTATACGAGCAGGTGAACGGGCTGGACGAGAGCTTTGCCGTGGCCTTCAACGACGTGGACTTCTGCGTGCGTGTGCGGGAGGCGGGCTACACCAACGTGTTCACCCCCTTTGCCCAGCTGTACCACTACGAGAGCAAGAGCCGCGGGCTGGACGAAAGCCCTGCCAAGCGCAAGCGCTTTGCCTCTGAGGTGGAGCGGTTCCAGAAGCGGTGGGCAAAGCAGCTGGCTGTGGGCGACCCCTGCATGAACCCCAACTTTGACCTGATGAAGGAGGACTTCAGCTTTGACATCAAGCCGCTGGAGTGAGCCTTCCGCCAACGATAAAACGAAAGGGGGAACGCAGATGGAGCTTTCGGCCTGTATCGTGGTGTATAACGGCGCCGGGGAGGCCATCAGGGCCGCGCAGACCGTGCTGGACTGCACCCGCCGCTACCCGCTCACCTTATATCTGGTGGATAACGCCAGCCCGGACGGCAGCGGCCAGCAGCTGACCGCCGCTGCCAAGGACGGCACTCTGCGCACCGTCCCCGGGCAGACGGTGCAGGTGCTCTGTCGGCTGGAAAACGGCGGCTTCGGCACCGGGCACAACACAGTGCTCTCGCTGCTGCACAGCCGGGTGCACTTTATCCTGAATCCGGATATCCAGCTGACCGCGGACACCCTGAGCGACCTTGCGGACTGGATGGCGGCGCACCCCGGCGTGGTGATGACCCGCCCGGGGCTGACCTTCCCGGACGGCAAGCCCCAGCAGCTGCCGCTGCGCCGGTGCAACGTGCGCGCCATGGTCTACCGCCAGCTGCCCTGTCTGCGCTTCTGGGCAAAGTACAACGACCGTTACCTGATGGCAGACAAAGACCTGACAAAGCCCACCGAGATCGAGTTCTGCACCGGCAGCTTTTCGGCGGTGGACACTGCAGCCTTCAAGGCCGTGGGCGGCTTTGACGAGGGCTACTTCATGTATGTGGAGGACGCCGACCTGACCCAGAAGATGCGCACCCGGGGCAAGGCGTATCTGGTGCCCCAGTACACCGCCATCCACGCATGGCACCGCGCGGCGCACCGCAGCCTGAAGCCCTTTCTGTGGCAGCTGCGCAGCCTGCTGCGCTACTTTTCCAAGTGGGGCTTTGCGTGGTGAGCGGGGAAGAAAAATAGTGTTTTTGATTCGCAGAAAGCGGTGTGCCGACGGCACACCGCTTTCTGTCGTTTCCGCCTCTTGCATTTTGCGTGCTTTCATAGTAAAATAAAGTGTACTGCCATCGTCTTTTGCAAAAATGCGGCCATGGCAGACCCAAAATCGTTTACAGCGGACGCAGCTCCGCTTTGAATTAAGCTGCACATCTTTTTATAAGAAAAAAGGAGTGCACAAGTATGAAAGGCATTATTCTCGCCGGCGGTGCCGGCACACGGCTCTATCCCCTGACCATGGTCACCAGCAAGCAGCTGCTGCCGGTCTACGACAAGCCCATGATCTACTATCCGCTGTCCACCCTTATGCTGGCGGGCATTCAGGATATCCTGATCATCTCTACCCCTACCGATACGCCCCGCTTTGAGGCACTGCTGGGCGATGGCAGCCAGTACGGCATCCATCTGCAGTATAAGGTGCAGCCCTCTCCGGATGGTCTGGCACAGGCCTTTATTCTGGGCGAGGAGTTCATTGGCGACGACTGCTGCGCCATGATCTTAGGCGATAACATTTTCTACGGCAACGGCTTCTCCAAGCTGCTCAAGAGCGCCGTGGCCAACGCAGAGAACAAGGGCCGCTGCACCGTGTTCGGCTACTATGTGCAGGACCCCGAGCGCTTTGGCATCGTGGAGTTCGACAAGGACGGCAAGGTGCTCAGCGTGGAGGAAAAGCCCCAGCATCCCAAGTCCAACTACGCCATCACCGGCCTGTACTTCTACAACAAGGAAGTGGTGCAGATGGCAAAGCAGGTAAAGCCCTCTGCCCGCGGCGAGCTGGAGATCACCACCCTGAACGATATGTACCTGAAGCAGGACGAGCTGGATGTGCAGCTGCTGGGCCGCGGCTTTGCATGGCTGGACACCGGCACGATGGAAAGCCTTGTGGAGGCTGCCGACTTTGTGCACATGATCGAGAAGCGTCAGGGCATCAAGATCAGCGCACCGGAGGAGATCGCCTTCAAGTACGGCTGGATCGACCGCGACACCTTGCTGGAAAGCGCCGAGCGCTACGGCAAGAGCCCCTACGGCCAGCATCTGAAGAACGTGGCCGACGGCAAGCTGCGCTACTAAGCATAAGGAAAGGCACATTGGTATGAAAATCATTGTCACAGGCTGCAAGGGGCAGCTGGGCACAGAGCTGCTCAAGCAGCTGCAGGAGGGCCGCAGCGAGCTGGGCCCCATCCCCGAAAAGCTGCTCAACGCTACGGTGATCCCGGTGGATCTGCCGGAGCTGGATATCTCCAACTACAGGATGGTGGACGAGTTCGTGCGGCGCAACCGCCCGGATATCATCATCAACTGCGCCGCCTACACCAACGTGGACGGGTGCGAGGTGCACCACGACGATGCCTTTAAGGCAAACGCCCTTGGCCCCCGCAATCTGGCGCAGGCTGCCGAAAAGACCGGCGCACGGCTGGTGCACGTTTCCACCGACTATGTGTTCTCCGGCCGGGAGAACGGCGGCATCCCGCAGGATGAAGCCACCCTGCCCGGGCCCATCAGCGCCTACGGCTCTACCAAGCTCATGGGCGAAAAGTATGTGGAGCGGTTCTGCCACCGCCACTTCATCGTGCGCACCGCGTGGCTGTACAGCTACTACGGCAAAAACTTTGTCAAGACCATCGTGAACGCGGGCAAAAAGTTCGGCAAGCTGGAAGTGGTCAACG
>OKSV01001261.1_pt1 | contig 11334 bp, 10 predicted proteins | sample 1601261 | NCBI WGS metagenome assembly OKSV01 (sample SAMEA3879560, study PRJEB24766) | human gut metagenome | biome: human-associated habitat; feature: feces | place: USA | collected 1985/1987
TTTGATATAAAATTGTACCTAATCTAAGCACACAGATTCACTCTCAGACTGATTGCGGACATCTGTGATACTGACTTGGATTTTCGGTTTTGATATAACAGCGCTGCCTTATCTACCGCTAAATTGGTATAAAAATAAGGACTAAATTAGGCATAACCCCTTGATTTTACTGGGTTTCATCTAACTTGGTCCTATTATAACTCAAACACCACGCTGCCACTTGTAAACGGCCTGCGTTGATTCGAAGCCCATATACTCCGCAACATCAATCACCCTTAGGTTATTGTCCTTGCGGAGCTGATTGATTCGTTCTCCGGTAGCCTTAAGATCTAATACTGGATAATTCATATGAATGCCTCCTTGTGTAAATTCGTTCAGTACGTTACTTACTAATTACAACATCCTCTGCATACGCATCAGACACCGCTGTTTTTCTATGGATGTAAGGCTATTATTATCGATTGCTACGTTTTGTGTGGTGTTATAATACATCAATTTATTTTATTTGTAAAGATTTTTTATTTTCTTTAAGAATATCTTCAACCGCCTCTATTTCAGAAAGAATTAACTGAACTTCATATTCCAAATAAATATCTGTTGAGTATCTGTTTAACATGCTTTCCTTACAATATCCGTCTCTCTTATATGCTTATATAGACAGTTTTCTTCCTCGACACATATATCATACGATGGCTCGTCCTCCTGCTCTATGGTTCAATATACGTCCACTATTTGAATCATGCCACACTTTTCGTTGTCACCGATTTAAAAACTACCATATCGTTTCGTTGCGTTTAAATTTTGGCATTCCGATAATCCTGAAACACCTCCATTATCAGTCTCCCTCTATCAATCTGAATGTCTTATAGTTTGTATCGTCCTGTGGGCTGCAGTATATCGCAAACTCGATATTTTTAAATGCATGCATATAATCTTTAATCACATTTTTTGCAGCATATGCAACGATATTTGCTTTATTCATAAAAGCTCCACATCCAAATGCTCCAAGTATTACTGTATCGTTTCCTTCAGAAACGGCAACATCCAGTATACGTCTTAATCTCTTCTCATTTATTTCAAGCATTTCCTTATCGCTGATTTTTGCCGCCTTTTTGCCATCGCCTGTATTATATTTATTGCTTGGCATAGCCCTTAAATTCGGTGCTGCACAAGTGATTACATTTACTTTATACCACTCATTCTCTGGCAATAAAGCCGGGTTATTTGTATCGCTTTTAAATACGGTTACCTCCGGTGTATAAATGATATCGTCGTTATGTAATGGATTTCTTGCCTGCTTATGAGGTGTATAAAATCCATCCCACATATCAGGTGAATTCAGACAGAAATAAAGATATGAACCCCTGCACAGGCACTCCTCCTGGGCAGTTGAACCTCTTACAACACCTCCGCCCGGATTTGAAGCAGAGGCAAAATTGTGTACTGCTACCTTATTATCTCTATAAGCCTTTGCTGCCTCAAACGTTCTCTTCTTTGAAACAATCACTTTTGCTGGCTCATCATATACATTTAAATTCGGTTTCTCCAAAGCATCTGTTTCCAATATTAGTTTCTGTCCACTTGCAGATGCCTTTAAGTCAGCATTAAGCTTTCCATTCGTTTTGCTTAATCTCTCTGTATCCTGAAATATTAATACGTTTTCTTCTCTTCCCATAATGATTCTCCATTTCTTTAAAAAATGCCTGTGTTACCAGCATTTTCTCTACCATAGCTGTCTCTCCATCCATTATACCTTACAATTCTGTCTAATGTTAATTATATTTTCTTCATCCTGTTTTTTCAATAAACCTGTGGTTTACTTTTTTCATGTCAGTTTTTGCTGACATGATGATAATACACCAACATCGAGAAACAGTTTTCAGAAGAAGTTTACACCTTATTTAAGACAGCAAAAAAGCCCTGTTCCTACGAACAGAGCCCTATGCATTATTTTGCACTTACAAGCCTTACTATCACATCAATTCCAGCCGCCCAAAAGAGTATCGCCCCCACGATATATACCTTTGTCTTCTGCTCAAAACCGAAATGATATCCTGTGTAAATGCCTGCCACTATGCAGATGACAGTGAGCAGCGCCACCATTATCATAATGGTGAAAAGTCCGGTACCGAGGAAGCCGAATGCTATTCCTGCAAGAACCGTATAAAATGCGGTGATTCCTGCTATTCTTAGCACTCTTTTCATGTCAAGCTGCGCCTGACAATGCTCCTCAATCCTTTCGTTTCTTATAGCCTTTCCTATAAGCCTGATCCCCAGTCCTATCAGTATTCCGATAGAAATTATCTCTCCTAAAAGTGCTTCATCCTTCACCGAGTATTTCCCATTAAGAAAGCTTGACAGAAAATACCCGATATACATTGCTAACAACTGGCAAACTGCAACTATGAAGCAAATGGCTGTAAGCTGTTTCTTATTTACTTTCTGGATCAGGGATCCCTGACATTCCATCGCAACGAAAATCTCCAGTGAGCTTCCCGCCACGATTAACAGATATTCTATCCAGCCCATTTTTGCCTCCCATAATCTTTAAACATCCTTTAATTAATTATTTGTCGCTATCTGCTTTAGCATCTATTGAAGCTAATTTATATATGAACTTAACGCTGCCCGTCTGTCCATCAGCGATTGCTGAGTATGTCTGATATTCCTCACCTGCATCAATTACTGCCTGAAGCTTGTCGGTGAATGGCTTTAAGTCACCGTTGTATGCGTCGAGAATCTTGTTGATTCCTTCCTCATTAAACTGTACCATACCATCTGCAAGTGTGTGTGCACCCTCTGAAAGTGTCTTAGAGCCTGTTGTGAGCTGGTCTACACCTGAGACTATCTGATTTGTTCCATCTGCAAGCTGTGATGCTCCGCTGTTGAGCTGTGCATTGTTTGCTACAAGTGTGTTTGAACCGTCTACAAGCTGCTTGATACCGCTTGTGAGAGTTGGTACTGAGTTATACAATGTCTGTGTTCCATCTGCAAGTGCCTTCATTCCTGTTACAAGACTGTATCCATTTGCCTGCTTTTGATTAATAGAGGCTGCTACAGTCGCTTTTGTCTGCTCTGCAGACGTTATAGTAGCCTGCTCAGCTCCTGAAACTGCTCCTGTATAGGCTGCTGTTGTTGCTGCCTGACTTGCTCCTGTATAGGCTGCTGTTGTTGCTGCTAAACTTGCTCCCGCATAGGCTGCTTCTCCTGCCGTCTGTCTTGCTGCTGTATATGCTGCTGTTCCTGCTGCTAAGCTTGCTCCTGTATAAGCTGCTTCTCCTGCTGTCTGACTTGCTGCTGTATATGCTGCTTCTCCCGCTGCAATCTTAGAAGCATCCTTGGCTGTTGATGCTACACTTCCAGCTAAGTTATTTATTATTGTATCAATCTGTTCATTGACACATGCTTCAGCCGCTCCGTCTTTCATTCCAACATTCTGGTCAAAAAAAGTCTTTGCTGAATCATAATCTGTGATTGCAGGATTTTTTTCAGCCATCTTCTGTACAAACTGTGCTTTCACACCACTCTCAATTACCGGCTTAATACTTTTTAATTGTTTCTTTGCTTCATTTGTTATATAGTCAGTTTTTCCGGATGTAAATTCCTGTTCAACAGCACTTGCTGCCTGATTCTTTATTTCAGTTTCCTGTTGTTTTACTGTCTCAGCTGCTACTGACTTAATCTGCTCCTTCTGATCGTCTACTGCGGCCTGAGCCTTTTTCTCAATATCTTCTTTCTGATCAGCTACTGTACTCTGTGCCTGTTTCTGTATATCTGTTTTTTGTAAGTCAACAGCACTCTGTGCCTGCTTTTGAATGGCTGTTTTCTGTGACGCAACTGTTGTCTGTGCCTGTTTTTCTATTTCAGATTTTTGAGACTCCAATGTGCTGTGTACCTGATCTAAAAGAGTCTTCTTTTCTGAATCAGTAAATTTTGCTGAAACAGTTGCATTAAGCAAAGCCACTCCATCATTCAGTGATTTTGCACTAGAGTTTAATGTTGTTATGCCATTAGATAAAGTAGGCACATTTGAATTCAGTTTATTCAATCCACCACTTAATGTACTAACACCATCAGTATATGTCTTAAGTCCACTCTTCAGTGTGCCAACTCCTGATGCGAATGTGCCGAGCTTGCTCTGCAGTGTTGAAAGTCCGTCAGCAAGTGTGTCAGTACCCTCTGCCAGTGTCTTTGAGCCATCCTGAAGCTGTGTTGAGGCATCCTTTAAGTCATTTATCATGTCATCGAGGTCTGATGTGTCAATTCCGTCTGTGCTTACATAATCAGACGCGTTTACCACGAAGGTCATGGCTGCAGGCATTGAGAAATTCTTCACATCTGCTGTCATTTCCATGTATTCAGGGATATTTACATCGCCATCGAGGTCTTTGTCCTTGATTCCGAGGCTGTTCTTTAAGCCCGGAAGTGCATATCCGAGCACTACGCTTGATGAATCACTTACCTCAGCCTTGCCGTTTGTCACTTCGATATTCTCGAAGCCATCACCGAGTACAAGTCCTGTTATTGCTGCAAATGGTACGGAAACTGTCTGCTTCTCGCCGTTTACTGTCTCTGTGTATGATGTGGTGTTTGTGTAGTCAAAACGGATTTTGACCTTTCCTGATTTTCCTGCAAGGTCCTCAGGTGAGATTTCTTTTCCATCGAGGTAGTATGTAACCTTCTGTGTTACAGGTGGTTCCTCTGTTGCTGTGCCCTGATAGTAAATGTCCTTGCCACCGGCCTGCCAGGTGAGCTTATCACCGCTTTGTGTGAATTTTTCCTTACCCTTTACGTTCTCGATATCTGAAAGGTTTGAAGCATCCTCCAAGGTATCCTTTTTGTCTTTATTTTTAAGGTGATCTACTACGATTGTTTTGTTTACGTTGCCGTTTGCATCTGAGATGAGATATACGCTCTCGTCCTTGTCTGCATCGTTATCCTTTAATGATACGCTGTCCATGAGCTTATCTGCTATGTCATCAGCATCCTTGCGGCTTCCTGTTGTGCTATCTGCCTCGGCTGTGACTGCGGTGCTGTTCTTCTCTGCAAAAACCGCTGTTGCTCCGATTCCTGTACCTACAAGTGCTATAGTGAGGACTCCGGCTACAACACGGACAATATATTTACTTTTTAACTTTTCTTTCAATTCTGGTAATTTCATGTCTTATTCCTCCTGATTTTGTTTTTGAGGTCATATTTTTATGTTATGAGGGCCAAAAAGTATTTTATCCCTCATTTATGATTAATCAGATTACTAAGCTGTCAGGTTCTTGTTTTTAAAGCCTGCGCTTGTGGCACATATTACTTTGTCAAAAATCATAAACATTGACGGAAGTATAAATACTACTACAAACATACTGATGATTGCGCCTCGTGCAAGCAGTATACAGATAGAACTGATCATATCAATGTTTGAATAAAGTCCTACACCAAAGGTTGCGGCGAAGAAGCAGAGCGCACTGACGATAACTGAGTTTGTCGAATCTGCAAGTGCCTTTGTGATTGCCGGCTTTTTGTCCATTCCGGTGTATCTGTTTTTTCTGTACTTTGTGGTCATAAGTATCGCATAGTCAACCGTTGCACCAAGCTGTATGGTTCCGATTACGATGCTCGCAATAAACGGAAGCTTCGTTCCTGTAAATCCCGGAATTCCCATGTTTACAAAGATTGCAAACTCGATGACCGCTACAAGTATGATTGGAAGCGATACTGATTTGAATACAATCAGGATGATAAGGAATATCAATACGATTGATACTGCACTTACACGCTTAAAGTCTGTATCTGTGATAGTGATAAGATCCTTTGTACAAGGTGCCTCACCGATAAGCATTGCGTCCTTGCTGTAATTCTTTACTATCTTTTTAATCTCTGTAATCTGGTTGTTTACCTCATCAGATGCTGTCTCATATTTTGATGAAACAAGCATCATCTGGTAATCACCGTTTTTGAATATCTCCTTTGCCTCATCCGGCACCATATCATCCGGTATGGTAGGTCCGAGTATTGAGTCAAGCGATACCGCAAGCTTTACTCCATCGACCTTCTTTATATCATCTATCATGCTTATGCTGTCTGCCTTTGACATATCGCTCGGCGCGATGATGATATGTGTGGCACCCATAGCATACTCCTTGTCGAGTCTTTCATTGGCCTGCTTACTGTATGCACTGTCAGGCATGGTTCCTGCAAGGTCATAGTAGACCTGATCATGAGTGTATCCGTATATTGCCGGGATGAGCACTACGATGAAAATCACTGCAAGTATCTTATAATGATTTGTTACCCAGCTTGCAATCCTGGAAACATCAGGCATAAGAATCTTGTGCTTTGTCTTCTCGATTGCCTTATCACATGCAAGAATCAGTGCAGGGAGAATTGTTACACATCCGATAACTCCGAATACAACGCCCTTTGCCATTACGATTCCCAGGTCAAGTCCAAGTGTAAAGCTCATGAAGCAGAGGGCTACGAAGCCTGCGATTGTTGTGATTGAGCTTCCTGTTACTGAAACAATTGTGTGGGAAATGGCATGTGCCATGGCTCGCTTCTTGTCTCCGTCATATCTGTCTATCTGCTCCTGATAGCTGTGCCACAGGAAAATCGAATAATCCATTGTTACGGCGAGCTGCAATACTGCTGTCAGTGCCAGTGTCAGATATGAAATCTGTCCCTGTATAAAGTTTGTTCCCAGGTTATAGATAATAGCCATTCCTATGCTTAGGAGGAATAACATCGGAACAATTATTGAATCCATTGTAATTCCCATGACAAGCATTGAAAGCAATGCTGCTATGATGACATATATAGGAGCCTGCTGCATAACAAGTGTCTTTGTATCTGCGTTGACCGCTGCCATTCCTGCTACGAAGCAGTGGTGTTTCACCATCTTATCCATCTTATTGACGGCTTCCATTGTCTCATCCGAACCCATTGTGTCACTGTATGTGACGAGCATGAGCTGGCTGTTTGCATCCTTGTTGTTAAATGCGTCGTACACCTCATCCGGAATTGCCTCTCTTGGCAATGTGGAATCAGCGATTGTTCCGTACCAGATGACATCATTTACACCCTTAAGGTCCTCTATGTCATCCGCCAGAGTCTCTATATCCTGATCCTTCATATCCTCTAAGATCACAAATGACAACGCTCCGGTTCCAAACTCATCTACCATGATATCCTGGCCCTTCATAGTCTCTATCTGGCTTGGCAGATAAGAAAGGATATCAAAGTTGATTCTCGTGTTGATAAAGCTGATGCCCGACGGTATAAGCAGTGCAAATGCAACTATCAGTATCAGCACACGATGTTTTACGACTCCTTTTCCAAATTTAATCATTAGATTCACCACTCTTTCTTTTATTCGTATTGAAGTATAAAAAAAAAGACCGAATAAATAAATATTCAATCTCTTCGATTTGTCATGTGAGATATACAAATCCATCAATTTGTATATCCGATATGACACATATATGATATTGTATTTGATTTCTGACACCTTTTCACAGCATTTTCATATTTATATGAACACGCGCCTCTTTATGATTCTGCTTTATGAGCTTGCTTAAGCCGTCATTTTCCATGACAATTGTCCTCTACAGCTCACTTAGTATATCATCCATCGAACGCGTAATCAGATACATGTATGCCTCAGCCATCTCCTTCGGCTCAATATCATCCATGCCCTGGGCTATCCAGCCCTCCGTGATAAAACACAACGACTGCGCATAATATGTAGAAATCACCTCAGGTGTGAGCCAGCGGTATTTGGATTTCTTTCCTGTGCTCTTTTCGCTTATGATATTCATAAACATCTCGCAGACGCATTTCATGGCAATCTGATTAAACGTCACTGCCCCCTCCAGCTTTAGTGCTTTCTTGTAAAAAACACTGTTTGCCGAGATATTATTGAGCATCAGCACAATCGCTTCAAAAATCATTCCGGCATTGAGCAGTGGCTTGATGGGCTCAAGCAGCTCGGTTTTGATAATCCACTCTATCAGCTCGTACTTGTCCTGAAAATGATTGTAAAACGTGGGGCGGATAACTCCGGCCTTGTCCGTTATCTCTTTAATTGTAATCTTATCGATTGGCTTTTTCGCTGAAAGCTCTATAAGGCTCTCAGCGAGCACCAAATCTATTGCATTCTTACCTTGCTGTGTCATTACTCATCAAACTCCATCGTGACAAAATAGCCCTTCTCAGTCTCCCTCACATCCACGACATCGCCCTCGCGGCTTTTGAGCCTCTCGCTGACCACGTAGTTTCCCGACATGGCAATCGCATGCTCTATCGTATAATAATATGAAGTTGGAAGCTTGCTCTCTGTTACCTTCAGATGGTCACCGACCTTGGTAAGTCCGGGTCTCTCCATCTTAAACTCCATCCGACGCATTCTGCCGCCTTTCTGTTACTGCTTAATTGTCCTCTTTTCTGTCCTCGACAAACGTTGCCTCAAACTCCTTTTGCTTGTTGTAGGCGCTCTCAGCCTTTGTGGCACGGCTTGTAATCCAGATATTGGACACTCCGTTGAAAATCAGTATGATACCGACAACAACAGTGGCTGTCTTCATTACATCAAATGCATTTGTCACGCAGATTATTCCAAAAATCAGACTGATTATTGAAAAAATCAGGCCGACACTCCAGCCTCCGTAACCGTATTTTCTGGCATCCACTGCCTCAATAATGCTCCTGATGCTGTGAAAAATGAGCACCAGACCGATGACTATAGGTATCAGGCTCACCACAACCTTTGGCTGTACCAGGAACCATATACCCACTGCCAAAACCACAAGCCCCAGCATCGCTGAAAAACCATTCGTAACTATATTCAAAAAATAGCTGCACATATAGACCACTCCGATGATGATAAGCACTACCGCAAGCACATTGGCCACAATCGTGAGCACCGAAGCCCTCCATATGATAAACACCAGTCCCAGCGCTATGCAAAGCACTGATGACAGTAGAAAATCAGCCTTTATTCTGCCTAAAAACTCCTTCATACACGACCTCCTTTATATATCCTGCCCTACATTACTTTTCTAATTCTGTTCCTCTGCACTGTTCTTAACCAAGTCAAGAACAGTCTGAAGCTCAGCCCCCTCAACCGGTGCAGCTCCATATCCAAGACGCTTGTAATCCTCTGTAATCTCAGCCAGCTCAGTAGTTTTATCGCCCTTCGCATCAATTACAAAATATCTGCCCTGTGATGCAGCATCATCCCACACGAGATAAGCACGGATTGCGCAGTTTGGAGCCATGTCTCTTGTCGGGAAATCAACTCTGGTGACATTAAGCGTATCAGAAATCTGCATAGACATAACAGAGAAATCCTCCTCCATATATGGATACATACGCTTCTGCTGATATGCCTCCTCGTACAGCTCATCTATTAGCTTTTCCTTCTCATCGGCAAGTCGGTCCATGAACTCTTTTCCGCCCTCAAACATCTTCGCCGGCAGTAAAATATGCTCATACTGCATACGCTCAAAGATGACATACTGCTCTGCTGTCATCTGTACAGTCTTGCCCTTTGTCGGTGATGTAGGATGTCCCTCTCTTCTGGCCTTTTCCACTGCCTCAATCTTTTCTACAAGAGGCTTTTTGAAAATCAGATTGTGAGTGAACGGGTTGAATGCGATACCATCAAGCTTTGACTCTTTATTTGCCACCATATTGTTGACTGCAAGAAACGGCATATTTACAATGCATGGTGACGGATGATCCTTAGAAAGCTGTGCCTTTGAGGTATAAATCGGCATGAAAGCCTCTCCCTCACCGTTTTTAATAAATAGCGGAATCGGCTTGTTGTTCTCTCCGACATTTGCAGGTACCAGGAATCTGCTCTTAGTGCATTTTTCAATGAGCTTATTGAGCGTCTCCGCCTTTTTGTCGCTTGAATACTGTGTCATCAGCGCCTCAACCTCCGGGTTTTGCACCTCAAGAGTGAAGGCCGGATCATCCTTTAATTTATTTTTGATTTTATTTTTATCCATTTATACTGCTTCTCCTTATATTAAATGCCCGGATTTACATCCAGGCATTATTTTAACACATTTCTTTTATCAACTCAACAATCTTAGTGTCTCTTGCTATCCATTCTTTATCAAGAAAGGCGCTGTTGGCCTTTATTATCTCATCCGGCGTAGCCCATGACAGATGATACTCAAGCCTTATCTCGCTGTCTGTCATCTGTGCTGCCACCTGCTCGTCCCTCACATCACAGAAATACACGTAGGTGTGACAGTAATATATCTTGTCAGCCTCAAATATATCGCGTCTCTTTTCTATGACCTTGCCACACTCCCTGATGCTTTCCGGCACGACAAGAAGCCCTGCCTCCTCGCGCACCTCCCGCGCCAGCGCCACCTCGTTGGTCTCGCCTGTATCGATGCCGCCGCCCAGTATCTTGTAGTAGCCCTCACCGGCCTGCTGCATGGCAAGCTTTCCATCCCGGATAATAACAGCGCGCACTGCGAAGCGCTCAAAAACCTCCATATCATCGGAATAATTGTGTTTGTCAAATGTATATAGCGTCCTCATGTTTATCCTCCGTATATGGGCTGTAATCATTCATTAGTATACATGGAAAGTAGTTTTTATTCTACACCATTTGATAGCGAATTGGAATACTATTATCGTCCATTTTCCTGCAAAGTAGCACCACTGTCTCTATGTGCTCTGTATATGGGAAGCAGTCATATGGTGTGGCGCGCTTCACTGTATATCCGTGCTTTGTGAGATACTTTAAATCCCTCGCCAGTGTTTCCGGACCACATGACACATACACCACCCTCTCCGGCGACAGCTTGACAACCGATGATAAAAATGCCTCGTCGCTGCCGGTTCGTGGAGGATCCATTATGACAACATCTGCCTTCTCCCCCTTTTGTGCCATCTCAACCATGAATTTTCCGGCATCATCATTGTAGAAGCGGATATTTCGGATGTCGTTTCGCTTTGCATTGGTGACCGCATCGCGGATTGCATCACGGTTCAACTCGACTCCGATGACTTCACCTGCATTTTTTGCTGCTATGATGCCTATGGTTCCGGTGCCGCAATATGCATCGATTACACGCTCCTTGCCGGTGAGGTGTGCCTCATGAATGGCTTTTTCGTATAAAAGCTCCGTTTGTACCGGATTCACCTGATAAAACGAGCTTGGTGAGATGCGGAAGGTGCAGCCGCACAGCTTATCCTCTATGAAGCCCTTGCCATAAAGCGTGATATTTCTGTCTCCGAGCACCATGCTCGTCTTTTTATCATTCACATTGAGCACCACTGTCGTGATATTGGGATGCTTTTTCCTGAGTGCTTTTACGAAAT
>OKSV01001263.1_pt1 | contig 11276 bp, 4 predicted proteins | sample 1601261 | NCBI WGS metagenome assembly OKSV01 (sample SAMEA3879560, study PRJEB24766) | human gut metagenome | biome: human-associated habitat; feature: feces | place: USA | collected 1985/1987
ACCGCTTGTATTATTGAACTCATATTTGTAATGCTTGCTTGCGGATGAGGCGAGCAAATCTATAACAGTCCAATAATAATACTTTTGATTTTTCGGAAGATTCAACTTCATATTATACCTCTCAATTGTTAATACTTGTCTAAGTTTATCAATCTATTTTTCTTATGTCAATAATTATAAAATAAATTCGGCATTTACGGCAATATATGCGTATTTTCCCAATATTAATTATTACAAATGACAGACAAAATACTCGGTCATTTCTGTTTTTAAACAATTAGTCTTTAAACAAAAAACAGACTGCACCGTGATACAGTCTGCTGTAAATTATGACGCACGCTCACATATTACATAGTAACGGTCAAAACCGCCGTTGCCGTCACTTATGCAGGTAAACATCGTGAGCAAATCTCTGTCCTTCTGCAAATAGCAGTCGCCTGATTCGTTCGGCTTATTGACTTTGGTTTCAACAACCTTGTAATTGAGTGTATCCCAATAATTTGTGATTGAAACCCTGTCACCGATTTTGAGGTTGCGGAGGTTGTCAAAGAATATTCGACCGATGTATCCCGTGTGACCTGCAAGGACTGCGTTTGTATTCTTACCGCCGATCGGCAATGATGTTGCACTCATATGTGCCGCACCGTAGCTCATATTTGAGCTGTTCGCACCGAGGTAAATCGGCAGACGCATATTTATTGTTTCGGCGGTAACATAGCCGTAAATGCCGTCCGTTATGCCGTAATCATCAAGATTGACTGCAGCCTGTGAATAGGTATAGTTGCGGAGCATTTCATACTGGTTTGTTTCAAGTTTTTTGTTGTAGGCAACGCTGTCATTGAAAAGTCTGTCGAGATCAGCCTTGAAAACAACGGGCTGTTTGGAGGTACGCTTGCCTTCCCTGTCAATTTTGTAACCATCTTCGTCAACCTTGCCGTCCTTGACCGCCTGTTCAAAAGAGCCGTCCTCAGCTTCTTCAACACGGGTATCAAATCCGTCAGCCTCACCGTTTGAAATCTGTGTTCCGATAAAATTTGATATAGGGGGGAATGCGACAAGACCTATTCCGACAACGAGCATTGCTATTGCCACACCCGTAAGTATTTTTTTAATCATCGGAATCACCACCCGAATCATTCTGATTTTCGTCAGCCAAGTCATCTCTCAGCCGTTTTGCACCGTTTGACTTCTTCTTTTTACGCTTGAGCAGAAATACAACCACAAACACAACAAGTGCAACAAAGCCGACAATTATGCCGATTGCGACTGCATAAGGGATTTTGTAACCGAGAAAGAATATGTAACCGTTGTCAAACTTTGCAAGTGACACACCTGTTTCAACATATTTAGTATCATCGTATGCAACATGCTTGCCACGCACGAGAAGTCTGTGAGTATTAACGCCGTATGGGGTACAGGTGAGGAGCGTTACAAGGTCTTCGCCGTCAACAATCCGTAAGGAATTGATTTCCGAGGGGAGAACAACTTCGATTTGATCAACCTCATATTTCAGCGTTCTGTCGAGGATATGAACATAAAACTCATCGCCGACTTTCATATCGGTGAGGTAATCAAAAAACGTTTCGCCCGGATAACCCGAATGGGCAGAAATTACGGAATGTGTGCTTGCACCGCCGACAGGCAGGGAAGTATTTTGAAGATGTCCGGCACCTTTGGAAAGAACCTCTTCGCTTGTACCGTGATAAATCGGCAGATAAACATTGATTTTCGGCACATCAATATAGCCGATAAGACCGTTATCATCAACATTGAGAGTTTTCTCATAATTTGCACCGATTTTCTGAAAAGCCTTTTCGTCGAACGGGTCGGTAATTATCATATTATTTGAAAGGCTGTTATTGTACTTAGCAGCCTCTTCAAACATTTTTTGAGTTTTCTCACTCGGCATCTGAGCAACCCTGTCGGTGTACTCCTTAACCATGCTTCGACTGACATAGTTATTAATTGCGGAGCTGACAAGCGGATAGCTCATTATGCCGATTCCTGCAACGAATATTAAAACTATTAGTAAAATTGACAGCTTTCGTTTCATAAAATTTTCCTTTTCTGCGTGTTTTTGTTCCGTTGTTATTATACTATATTTTATTATCTATCGCAACCGCACGGCGAGCCGCCGTTCCCAATTCGTGAAGACAGTTTGCGCAATTCCAAAACATATCATGCCCGAGCGAAAGGTTTAGTTAAATGTAAAATTGAAAATTGAAAATGGAAAATTAATGTTGGGAAGACAGTTTGTAATGTAAAAAACATATTATGCCCGACTGTAAAAATGTAATGGTTCTCCCCTACAGACAATACACAATTTTCATCACATCAAAACATATTATATAAACATAAATATTCATCCGCTTCTACAGCTCTTCTGTAAATAGAACGGGGATGCGTTGCCGCATCCCCTGAAAATTACATATATCATATCACAGATTTTAAGATAAAGATATTCGATTAATTATTTAGCTGCTTTCTTTCTCTTAAGAACAAAGAGAAGAACGCCTGCACAAGCGATAAGTGCTGCACCGCCAACATAGAACATCATTGTACCCATACCACCTGTCTGAGGAACAGTTACAGGGTAATCCTTAACTACTGTAGCACCGTTTTCAACTGTACCAACTGCTGTGTATGCCTTTGCAACAGCTTTTACTGTGAATACTGTAGCGTTGAGGTTGTAGTTAGCAGGAGCCTTTGTTTCCTTTACATAATATGTAACATCCGGTGTAAAGTAGAACTCGTGTGTGCCATAGTAGAACTTATCGTTGCCGTTAGTTGTTGTTGTTGCCTTAACAGTTACGCCATCAACTGTAATTGCCTCGGTGCATGCTGAATCCTTATAAAGTGTGAATTCAGCGCCTGCAAGCTTTGTTGATGTTGCGTTACCGTCAACCTTTGTTACATCAAGACCTGCAGTTGCAACATTTACAGTATTATTACCTGGCTTGTATGTGAAGTTGCCTTCATTACCATAGTAAAGACCGTCTGTGTTGGGGAGGTCTGTAGTAACTTTTTCAGCGATATCAGCATTTACCTTAGCAGAGAATGTTACCTTGACTGTATCATAACTGTAGAACTTGTCACCCTGAAGGAGTGCCTCTGATGCAACGACTGCGAATGTAGCTGTTGCATCATTGCCAGTGGCATCTTTATAAGCATAATTAGGTTCTACTGTGAAGTCGCCCTCCTCTGCAGCTGTTTCAACACCATCCTTAACAAAGTAAACCTTTACAGTACTGTCAATGAGTGAAAGAGCGTTGTCCATGTTATCAACAATTGCATATGTGCCAACCTTGTTAGTTGTTGAACCTGCTGTTGAAGCTGTAAGTGTGTACTCAGCGTTCTTCTGTGTACCAACTTTGCTGTCTGCAACTGTCTTTGTAACTGTGATACCAGATACATTAATCTTTGAAGCAAGGTTTACTGTTTCATAATTGTATTTCCAGTCTGTGCCATCGAAGTAAGGAAGTGAGATGAGTGAACCCTGTACAGACTTAACTGTACCAGGCTTCTTAGAGCAGTATACATAATAGATACCGTCTGCAAGGTCTGTAATCTCCTGTGTAGAAACATCTGCTGAACCGTCATATTTGAATGTAACAGTCTTATCAGCTGTACCTGTCCATGACATACCATCACAAATTGTGATGATTTTCTGGCTCTTGTCTGTTTCTGTTGAGTTGAGAGCGTTCACAAGGTCAGTGTTGCTTGCATAAGCATCTTCAACTGTTACTGTACCTGTTGTAGTATCAACCGTTGCGAGCTTGAAGAATTTGTACTCATAAGTACCAACATAGTCGGCTTTATCACCTGTTGTACCGGCATTAGGGTTGCATGATACTGTAAGTGTTGTAGCAGCGCTTGCTGAGAATGGGATCATGAGAGCGATCATCATTACTGCGAGAACTGCTGCAAAGATTTTCTTTGTAGTTTTCATTTTTCTTTCTCCTTTGTGTTTGATTTAATATATGTAATTATATTCTAACCGAATGGTTAAACGGGTTGGGGTGGCTGCATGGCAGACACCGGCTAACAACGGTGTCCGTAGCAGTCAAAGAGGTTTTCTATGAAAGAAACATATGATTAAAAAATCACCTGTTCTAACAAGTTAAATCATATTGGGTTACTTTCTGCGTCTTGCTCTGCGTTTTTTACGACCTTTTCCGTAATAGATTGCGTAACCCGTGAACATTGTCACCGCAAGTCCTGCAACCGACAAACCGAGAACAACATAACCGTTCATTCCGTCACCGCTTGCCGAAGGCATTGTGATTGCACCGTCAACATAATTATATGTAACATTGTACTCACCCTCAACAGGAAGTGTGAAGTATGAAAGTGTGTAGTTCGGGGTGTAACCCTCTGACGGTTTGTACTCAAACAGACAGTATGTCTGATATTTTGAAGTACCTGTTATATAATTGTCGGAACTTTTGTTCCATACAACTTTACCGTTTGTTTTTGTAAACTCGCCCTGACCGTCCTTGAAGATTGTCAGATTGTCAAACACAGCCTGACCGTTGCTGTCTGTCTTTTTAGAAGCCATATGAGTTTTCATTGAGGCATCATTAATGATTGTATTGATATCATCTGCAGTAAAGATATCCTTATCAGATACCTTCATCACCGCAAATTCCGTATCACTTACATTACCGCCTGTCTGATTCTTCTTGTTTACTGTTGCGCTTCCGTGTGTGGTTTTATTTTCAAACTCGGCTTTATCAACAGAAGTAGAATTGTTGAAGTATTCTGCAAGCTCAGCATCGGTTTTGTCTTTAATATCTGAGCTACTAACCTTAATATACTTAGGCGCTGTTACTTTACCGTTTTCAAGAAGTTCAATCTCGGCAAGCCAGGTGTTTGTATCCATTTTATAATCGGATGCATTTTCACCCTCGGCAAGAGCCTCGGTAATCTTAAATCTGTAAACACCCGCAGTGACTAATTTGAGGTTTTTGAATTCAACCTTACCGTTTTTGTCAGGTGTTTTCAAATTCGTGGAAATTGTTTTTGCGCTGTTTGTCTTGATAGGTTTGCCGTCGGCATCAGGTTTTGTTGTATCCATTGATTCAAGACCTGTCAATGTATAGACGAACTTGCTGCCGCTGTAAGCCTGACCGTCAAGAGTTTTATTTACCGAAATGGCAATGTTTGTAGGATTAACCTTATTGATAAAGTTAAGCGCATTTCCTGTTTCGGCAAGTGTACCGACAAGTGTACCGTCGTCGAAGCTCTGATTGCCTACTTTATAGGGAATATAACCTATAACGGTTTTCTCTGTAATCTTATAGGTTGCACCTACAGGAATATTGAGAAGCTTAATGCTTTCGCCCTTTTTGATTGTGAACGAACCGTCCAAGGGTGTACGGTAAGCTGTGCTTGAATAATCACTTGCGCCCTTCTCTTTGAGCTGATACTCAAGAGGATAGGTCTTGTAGTCATAGGTTGAACCGCTGCCGTCAAAGTCGAGAGCAATTGCAAATGTAAACTGCTGACTTGTGTCGTAGTCGGTTTTACCGTCTTCACCAACAACATCCTTTGAAATTTCAAGAGGTGCTGTCACTATACTGTTGGTATAGTTGAGCTGGAGCTGTGCATAAGCACTGTCATCCTTGTCATCTACAAGCTTGAATTCCGAGTTCGTAGTTGAACCGCTATCGATTGTTGAACCGACTCTGTTGTTAACGAGCTCCCAGTTTGTTGTGTATGTAAGCTTACTGCTGTTTGTTGACTCGTTAACCTTCATTTTATTGCCGGTCTTGAATGAGTTGTCAAAGTCAGCCATATAACCATCTTTAAGTTTGAGACCGCTGTTTGAAAGAGTTTCATTGCTTGTGCTTCCGTCTGATTTCGTAAGCTTGTAGCTTTTACCGGAGGTATCTTTATCGTTCTCTTTGATTGTATAATCAAAAGCTTCATTAGCTTTGAGGTCATCTGAAATTTCAGAAACAACATCGCCTGTATCAAGTGCCTTTGTAACCTTGAGGTCATTGTTAGCAGGTGTCATTGTGAAATTTACTGAGAAGTTAGACTCAGCCTCACCACGCTCCATATAGAATACTACCATATGGTATGTCTTGTTAGGATCAAGCTTATTACCACCGTTGATTTCCTTTGTAACGGCTTTACGAATTATAGGATGTAACCAAACTTCTGCGGTATACTCAGTGCCGTCACCATTCCACATTTTACCGTAAAGGTCTGTAAGCGTAAGGTTTGCTATAAGCGTGCCGTTACTCACCTTCTTCCACTTACAGAAGTCAACTTCTGTATTTTCGCCAAGTTGATCCTTTTTGAATTTGTAAAAACCGTCTGATGTTTCATAAGGTTTTACAAAATATCCATCGTCATTTTGTTCACCAACATTTGTATCCTGCCGAACATTCAAACAGAATTCTGTATAATCACCTGTCTTAACCCAAAACTCATCATCCGGAACTGTAGCTTTTGTCGACGATGATGAAGGTGAGTAGTCGGCAAATACATCGTTAGCTGTTGCTTTCATTGTATTAAAGTTAATTGAACCGCTTGCCTCTTTATGGTCACCGCCGAGGTCGAGAGCAAGCTCTGCGTTAGCACCTGTTGAATCCTCACCGATATAAACCCAAAGGTCATCGTCACCGCTGAAGTTAAAGGTTGCAGGTTTGTTGTCTGCAAGTAAACCGTCCTTCGGAACTCTGAAGTCTATATCAAGTCTGACACCAAAGCCATAGTTAAGGTTATAGTTAGTACCCTTGCCCGTTGATGTATTCTGAGTATTGTTGAATGGGAAAACACCATAACCGTTTTCTGTACCGCCGAATTTTCCCAAATCATCATGTACACCAAATTGTTCGCCCGCGCCGTAGTTAATTTTTGTAGGTGTAAGGCCGTTCCATGTAAAGTAGATGTTATCTTTTGCATTTTTTGAAGTGAATTCATAAGTAGTAACACCATCAGGGTCAGTAGTTGTACGGAACGGGAAAGATGACTTATAAACATTGGCAACTTTTGCACCATTATATTTAGCGGTTGAAAGTGCCTCAGCATCAAAGTAAGGAGCCTTGACACCATTTATAACCTGAAGATCGCCCTTGCTGTCAAGCCTGTTGTACATAAGACCCTGTAAGGACTGGTTATAATTACCGTTGCCCCATGCCATACCGTTGGCGTTGTTTACTGCATAGTAATAGTTATCATCATAATCGTTGATGTTTGTAAGTCCTCCTGCGTGGTCCGTAAATGTTTTTTTGTGTTCTTCACCCTTATACATATTACCGAAGTAGAGAGGATACTTCCAGTCCGATTTATGTGGTAAAGCAATCTTGCTTATGTAGTTGTTGAAGTTATCAAACTGATACCAATAGTCATACATATTGTCGTTACCCTGACACTGAAGATACCCGTTCGCCTGCTCCATATCCGACCAGTAGTCAAAGTATGTTGCGTCAACGCCTACGATGTTAGGATTATCTTTGAATGAATTTTCAACGACAGCACCATAGTTTACATTGTCTATTTCCGAGAATTTTGTCCAGCCTTCGCCTCTGGCTGTCTTAACATATGTAGCCGTGTTATCGCTGTAGCCCAAACCATCATATCCCGAACCTGTCGGATATGATGTTGCAGAAGATGCACCGTTGAGGTTATGTTCGTTCGGATGGAATCTTAAAAGCGCACCCGCCGGAATTCTACCGCTGAACACCACAGAACCGCTTACCTTGGTGTCTTTGGTGTCTTTTGTAAGCTCAACTGTTCCTTCATAGGCATCGTTGTAGTCAAAAGTTGCATAAACCTTTGTAAGCGACTTCCAGTCATCGTTTGAAACATAAACTGTTTTATATGTTGCTTTCGACTGTTTGTCGGGAGCTTGAACAGAAAGGTATTTACTTTCTTTGAACGAGCCGTCGGTAGAAAGATAAAATTCTGTGTTGCCCGTAGCACCAGAAATGTCGATGGTCTTGATGAACGGGTTAGTCCACTGACTTTTTGAAGCATCATAAAGAGCATTATCGGCACTGTATGAGTCGTTAATACCGAGGTCGCTTGTTTGTGTTTCGCCCTTGTTGCTGAAGATTACATTTTTATGGGATGACTTAACATCTACATAGTAGTAATCGCTGTCTGAAGATGTCTTTGTCATTGCAGCACCCGGCCACTCTGCGTTGAAGTCAGTATCGTTTACCCAAGAATATGCATAAGCTTCATTATAGGTATTATTGCTGTTCTTAAGATAGATACGGCGGGAATCTTTTGCAACAGTCTTTTCGGGAAGAGTAAAATTAACCCCGGAAGAAAGCTCAATTTTTGTTGCACCGGATGGTGCAGTGGCTTCAAAAACTCCCGACGAAGGATCTTTGCTTACCTTTTCTGTTTTAAGAACCGTGCCGTTATCCTGAGCAAAACGACATGTAACAGAAGAAAAACCATTCCATTCCTTATTCTTGTTCAGGTTAATGTAAATCTTCTGATCCAAAGATGTTGCCGCAAACACATTAAGCGACATACCCGACACGGCACATATCGAAAGCATGAGGGTAAGTGCAAGCACAAGAGAAAAGCTTTTCTTTGCGGTTATGCAAAGCTTTTTACCTAATTTCATAATTTTTTCTTCTCCTTCATTGCCGATTACTTTGTTTTGGCAGTCAAAGTACAATTAAACAGAACTGCATAGGACAGTCCAACATATCTGCCAACTAATTATGAAACGCAAATTTTTGAATTTGTTCTTCTTTTTTACTTGTATACAATTATATAATATTTTATTGCATATTTGTAGAGGCAATACAGCCAAACTTTTGGTAATATTTTTGGCTATTTTGCATATCTGCAAGCACGATTTAATATTTTTGACCATAATGTGATTTTATTACTTATTTATCGCCATTTTTTGTGTTTAAGATAAATTATACCCATTATACAACCTTAACAGGCAGTTAAAAAGTCAATTTCGGCACTAAATTTGTTGATTTTTAATTCTTTTTTCAAAAATATCAAAAATTTTATGCAGGTTTACTCCAAGCTGTGCGTGCGGAAATATGTATTATTTTGCGATTGCTGCTTTTAAAATGCCCCAAAACCAGCATTTTACTGAAATTTTCAGATATATTTTTATAATCAGTTTCTATATCTCATCAAATTAATCACCGAACACCTTGAAAATTCGGCACAAATAAAGGGCAGAGTATTGCTCTCTGCCCTTCAAAATGTAATTCACTTAAATCGCAATTATACAAACCGCTTTATGCAAACATATTAAAGATCTCTGCCGCAGCACTTCTTGTACTTTTTACCGCTGCCGCACGGACAGGGATCGTTTCTGCCGATTTTCTTGCCCTTACGGATAGTCTTGTTGACAGAATCCGTACCGTCTGCAGAAGTTTCTGTAGGCTGAGCAACCTGCTCACGGTGAAGCGCTTGCTTTACGGCGTCCGACTGTTCAACAGCTTCTTCATCATCGGATGCAGACTTTGCCGCTGCGGCAGCCCTCTGAGCTGCTCTCTTTGCCGCTGCAATTGCATCCTGTCTTTTCTGAATCTCATAAACACGCTTTGGCATAATGAGCATCATCTTGACAGTATCTTCACGAATGCTTTCAATCATCTCATCAAACATATCGAAGCCTTCAACTCTGTACTCAACAACAGGATCGTGCTGACCGTATGAACGAAGTCTGATACCGCTCTTGAGCTGATCCATATTGTCGATGTGATCCATCCAATGTGTATCAACATTCTTGAGGAGGTAAACACGCTCCATCTCACGGATTGTTTCCTCGGGAAGAAGTTCTTCGTTTTCCTTGTAGATTTCGAGAGCATCATCAACGAGCATCTTCTGAATCTCTTCGGGTTCCATATTTTCAAGATCTTCAAGGCTGAAATCGTACTTAGAATCATCTCTGATAAGCCAACCTGCATAGTAATCCTTGAGGCTTTGGAAGTTCCAATGTTCTGCAGGACCTTCGGGGAGATACTGCTTGATTGAAGTTGCGATTGTATCCTCAACCATTTTGAGGATTGTTTCGTGGAGATCCTCACCGTTAAGAACCTGATCACGCTGACCGTAGATGATTTCACGCTGTTTGTTCATAACATCGTCGTACTGGAGGACATCCTTACGAATGCCGAAGTTACGAAGCTCAACCTTTTCCTGTGAGCCCTCGATAATACTTGTGAGCATTTTGTTCTCAATAGGCATATCTTCGGCAACATTCATACGCTCCATCATCATTTTCATTCTGTCACCGCCGAACAGACGCATAAGGTCATCCTCGGTTGAGAGGAAGAAACGGCTGACACCCGGATCGCCCTGACGGCCTGCACGGCCACGGAGCTGGTTATCAATACGGCGTGACTCGTGTCTTTCCGTACCCATAATGTAAAGACCGCCGGCCTCTCTTACCTTTTCAGCCTCGCCCTTAATTTCTTCCTTATACTTGTCATTCAGTTCTCTGAATGTATTTCTTGCATTGATGATTTCTTCATCATCGGTTTCTGCATAACCTGTAGCTTCTTCAATAAGCTCCTCTGTAAAGCCCTGCTTACGCATTGCGGCTTTTGCCATATACTCTGCGTTACCGCCGAGGATGATATCGGTACCACGACCTGCCATGTTGGTTGCGATTGTTACCGCACCGAGTTTACCTGCCTGAGCAACAATTTCAGCCTCTTTTTCATGCTGTTTTGCATTGAGGACATTGTGCTTGATGCCTCTCTTTTTGAGCATTTTTGAAAGAAGCTCCGACTTCTCAATTGAAATTGTACCGACAAGGACAGGCTGTCCCTTTTCGTGAGCCTCAACAATTGCATCAATAACAGCGTGGAACTTACCGTTTTCTGTCTTATAAACCGAATCGGGGAGGTCTTTTCTTAAAACAGGCTTGTTTGTAGGAATTTCAACAACATCAAGCTTGTAGATTTCCTGGAATTCTTCCGACTCTGTCTGAGCAGTACCTGTCATACCCGAAAGCTTTTTGTAAAGACGGAAGTAGTTCTGGAATGTGATTGTAGCAAGAGTCTTGCTTTCACTCTGAACCTTTACGCCCTCTTTAGCCTCAATAGCCTGGTGAAGACCTTCGTTAAAACGACGACCGTACATAAGACGACCTGTAAATTCGTCAACGATGATAACTTCGCCGTCCTTGACAACATAGTCAACATCAAGCTTCATAACATCGTGTTCTTTGTCAAATGTTATGATACCGTATGATGGCATGCAGCCCCACAGCGGCGCACCGATGCTTCCCGGATTCATCATCGCAAGACCATTGTGCTTATCATAAAACA
>OKSV01001271.1_pt1 | contig 11188 bp, 7 predicted proteins | sample 1601261 | NCBI WGS metagenome assembly OKSV01 (sample SAMEA3879560, study PRJEB24766) | human gut metagenome | biome: human-associated habitat; feature: feces | place: USA | collected 1985/1987
TCGCGGGACTCCGTTTTTTCCAAGAATTTCTGGATACGAGTCACTTCGTGATCCGTACGTTCCATCGTCGCGCCCTGCGGCAATTGCACCTGCATCAGCGCTACACCCTGATCCTCACCCGGCATGAAGGCCGTTGGAGTTTTCATGAAGCCCCAAACCATGCCCCCCACAACGAGTGCATAACAGACGACGAGCAGCAGCGGATGATGAATAAATCCGCCTACACCGTCGCGCACTGCAAAAGTAAGCGCTTCAAAGCCGCGGTTAAACCATCCAAAGAACCCACCTTTGCCCATATGCTCATCATGGTCAATGGGCTTCAAGATCTTGGCGCAAAGCGACGGCGTCAATGTCAGTGCAATGATGACGGAAAGCACCATTGCAGAAACAATGGTGATCGAGAACTGCCGATAAATCACGCCGGTAGATCCGCCAAAGAAGGCCATCGGGATAAACACAGCTGACAGCACCATTGCAATGCCAACCAATGCCCCAGTAATCTGCCCCATTGATTTCACTGTTGCGGTGTGCGGATCTGTTCCGTCCTCACGCATCACACGTTCGACGTTCTCCACTACCACAATAGCGTCGTCAACCAACAGACCAATTGCCAACACCATGGCGAACATCGTCAGCATGTTAATTGAGAACCCCGTAGCAGCAAGCATGCCGAAGGTACCCAGAAGCACAACTGGCACAGCGATCGTCGGAATGATCGTTGCACGCCAATTCTGCAGGAAGAGGAACATAACGCAGACCACCAGAATAATGGCCTCAATCAGCGTCTTCACCACTTCATGCAGAGCCGCGCGAACGAAAGGCGTCGTATCGAAAGGAACGACGACCTCAACGCCTTGAGGCATCAAACTCTTCAATTCCTCTACTCGTTTCAGTACCGCAGCCTGCGTTTCCAAAGCGTTCGAACCAGAAGCCAGCTTGATGGCCATACCCGAGGCTGCATAGCCGTTGAAAGTACCCAACGCTATGTAGTCCTTCTGATCCAGTTTTACTTCGGCAACGTCACGCAAATAGACATTTGCGCCTTCCTCTGTCACCTTTAAGAGAATATTGCGGAAATCTTCGGGGGTCTCAAGCAAACTCGATGAAGAAATAGTCGCCGTAAACTCCTGCTTGCCGTCAGTCGGCTGTGCAGCAAGACTGCCGGTCGAAACCTGCATGTTTTGTGCGCTGATCGCCGACGTAATATCTGACGGATTGAGCTTGTACTTAACAAGTTTGTCCGGATCAAGCCAGACGCGCATGGCATAAGACGCACCAAATACTTGAGCTTCACCCACACCGCTCACACGCGCAAGCGGTTCTTGAATGTTCGAGGTCAGGAAGTCGCCCAAGTCAGCCGTCTTGATAGACGGGTCCTTACTCACAAAACCAACCACCATCAAGAAATTGGCAGAGGTCTTCTGAATCGTGACGCCGAGCTGTTGAACTACCTGCGGCAGAGAAGTAAGAGCTGTCGAGATCTTATTCTGCACCTGCACCTGCGCCATATCGGGGTTGGTGCCCGTTTCAAATGTCACCGTGATACTCACGCGCCCCGCGGAATCCGAAGTCGACTGCATATAGAGGTAGCCGTCGAGCCCCGTGAGGTTCTGCTCAATCACCTGCGTTACGGTATTTTCAATCGTGCTCGCAGATGCACCAGGATAAGTCGCGGTGATGCTCACTTGAGGAGGAGCGATCTGAGGATACTGACTCACCGGCAGCGTCGAAATCGACAGGATACCGGCTAGCATGATGATGATCGCGATCACCCAAGAAAAAACTGGGCGGTCAATAAAAAAACGCGAAAACATGAATCAGCGTCTCCGGGGTTAGAAGAGCGGCTTGCCTTCGGGAGCCGATTTGGGATCGTATTCTTTTGGGGTCACAACTGCGCCCGGCGCTGTACGTTGAAAACCTTCAAAGATCACACGGTCACCCACCTGGATACCGGAATCAACAATCCAGAAAGTGCCTTGCGTTTGAGTGGCAACAATATTGCGACGCTCGACTTTATTGTCCTTATCAACGACATAAACGTAAGTATTGCCGCGCGTATCACGCATGACAGACTGCATGTGTACAAGGATCCCGTCCGGACGCAAGCCTTCAACAAGATTGGCTCGGACAAACATACCTGGAAGCAGAAGACGGTCAGGATTGGCAAATTCAGCACGCAGACGCACAGAGCCAGTACTTTCATCAACCTGTACATCCGTAAAAGTGAGTTTGCCCTTTTGAGCGTATTTCGATCCGTCTGAGAGAATAAGCTCTACTTCAGCAGCACCCTGAGTATCGGTCTTAAGCGTGCCTGCCGCAATTTCACGCTGAATGCGAAGCATGTCGTCGGCAGTCTGTGTCACATCAACATAAATCGGATCGAGCTGTTGCACCGTCGTAAGAGCAGTTGTCTGATAAGCCGACAACAGCGCGCCTTCCGTAAATTCTGAACGCGACACTCGACCAGAAATAGGCGAGCGAACCTTCGTATAGTCAAGATTAATCTTGGCAGTCAGTACAGCAGCTTCCGCAGCTTTCACGGCTGCTTGAGCAGTCTTCATGGCTGCCTGTGCAGCATCATCAGATTGCTTAGAAACAGCATTAGTTTTCACAAGTTCTCGCGAGCGCTTAGCATCTGCTGCTGCTTGCGTAAGCTGAGCGCGCGCTTGCGCAAGCGAAGCTTCTGAACTCTTCAGCTGAGCTTCATAAATGGCCGGGTCAATCTGATAAAGCGGATCACCAGCCTTCACTTCCTGCCCTTCTTTAAAAAGACGCTTCTGCAGGATTCCATTCACTTGCGGACGAACTTCAGCAACAGTGTAGGAATTTGTCCGACCGGTGAGTACCGTCGCAATATGCAGAGGTTCGGCCTTAGCCGTTACCACAACGACTTCCTGAGGAGGCATTTGATGCTCTGCGGCGATGGCAGAGCTGACGAATGTATTTTTTTCGCAGCCCGTCAAAAGCACAACCGCACTGAGCGCAAGGCCTATCGCAGCATGAAGCGTTTTTTGTTTCAACAACATTCTCAATTCAACCCGACTTGACTGATCCATGGAACTTGGTTTGTGCAAATGAACATGCGTTCACTCTGAACAAGAGTTCAGAGTTATAGCATACAAAAACAGTATGCGGGGTTTTTCTAATACTCCTCTTTTATGCTTCTTCGCCAAACCCAAGTCCGTTCACAGGTAGAATTACCTAGTTTGAAAGCTCTATTTGCACTTTTTTGCAAAAGCTTCATCCTCAGCGGCGTCAGCTTCTGCGAACTGAACACCGTGTTGCTTTATTCCGGGAAGCCGGAGCCATGTTCGAAGCCCTCCATTTTCAATATTTCCTCGGCGGTCTCGTCTCGCTCATCACCATCACGAATCCGCCATCCAAAATGCCTCTCTTCATCAGTCTTACACAAGGCATGAGTGAGGAAAGACGGCGTCAACAAGCTAATTGGGCTGGTATTTATGCTGCAGCCATCATGCTGGTGAGTCTTGTCTGCGGCAATGTACTGCTTGCGTTTTTTGGCATTTCGTACGGTGCGATGCGCATTGCAGGCGGTCTCGTTGTCGCAGCGATTGGCTATCAAATGCTTTTTGGAGGTAATTCTCCGAACAAAGCGCCTATTGTTCGCCGCGACCGCGAGGACTATGCTTTTTTCCCCATTGCCATGCCGGGTATCGCGGGTCCCGGTACGATCGCTGTGGTCATCGGATTTTCTACAGAAATTGCAGAGCTCCCGGGCTATATCGATATGGCTATCGCTTTTGCATGGACGGCGCTAGCGATTCTGTGCGCAACCAGTCTCTCATGGTTCATCATGCGCTATTCCGATGTCATTTCAAATCGCCTTGGCCCCTCTGGAACTCTCGTCATCGGTAAGCTGATGGGGTTTCTGTTGATCTGTATTGGCGTTCAGTTCGTCGGATCTGGTATCCGAACTTTCATCGCCGGTGGCTAACTTCAACTTGAATTCATTAAAAAAGACCCCTTGGAAACTTCTTTATTCCAATAGGGTCTTTCCTTGAATTCCACCTGAACTCCCGGATAGCTGATCCATATTTATATTGATCAGCATCAATTTTGGCTATTCTTCGGTTCTTAAAGCCTGGTTTTCAATATCTTTGGAAGCCAGGCTTTTAAATTCATGATAAAATGATCCATACCATATAAATATAGAGCATTAGGGGGCTTCATGTCCGATAGTCAAAATTGGTACTTCACTGCCGAAACCAACGCCAAGGGCTATACCTACATCAAGGCCTACCAAACCAAATGGGACCCGGTGCGCAAGCGTTCCCACAGTTTCAATCGCCGCCATGTCGGCAGACTGCACGATGACGGCCGTGTCGTGCCCAGCAAAGCATTCCTTGAACAATTTCCTCAGTACGCAGGCTTCCCGCTTTTTTATGGCGCCGACAAGCGTTTGGTCGATGAAGAGACCTATCGCCGTGATTTCCCAGAGCGGCCGAGACCGGATCGAGATATTGAAGAAGCCCTTAAAGACGATGTGCTTAACGTTGGTGCCTGGGCTATTGAGACGCTTGCCGAAGAAGCAGGGCTGTTTCGTTCATTGGCGGATATCTTCGGTCACGCACAGGCACGCGAACTGCTTCATCTCGCTATTTACAAATTGGACCAGGGCGGCAGTATGGCCGCTTATGGCGAATGGTGGAAGGAGGTCTATCTTAAGAACGCCAGCCCGCTTAGCGATCAGCGTATCAGTGAGCTGCTTTCTGCGGTCAGCATCAAGGATTTCGAGGATTTTTTCAGGCTCCGTCATGCAGCCAAGCTCGATAAAGCCAAAGCTGAGGATGTCGAAAGTCTGACCTACGCGTTGGACAACACATTCATCTCCACATACTCCAAAACGATTGGTGATGCGGCGTATGGTCATGCCAAGAGGGATCCCGATCTCAAACAGATCAATTACACCTTCGTATGCGATCAAAAAGACGGAGAAATCGTCTTTGCTTATACGTATGAAGGCTCCATCAATGACGCCGCAGCGCTCAAAGAAATCATTTACCGCATGCGAGCGGCAGATCTCGATCTTTCCAACGTTACCTTGGTGACGGATCGAGGTTATTCCTCACTGCAGAATGTCCAAAAAATGATCAATCTCGAACTGAAGTTCATTCAAGGCGTTCGCATTGTTGAAGACGTCATGAAGCTCAGATTCGATGAATACCGAGAATCGTTTCGCGACATTGGGTTTTACGACGCAGAGACTCGTGCCTATGCCCGAACGGTTAAGGAATCGTGGAAGCTGGAAACTGACAGCGGAACGCTTAACAAGGAGCTCTTCGTACATCTGTACCGCTTCCCCGGTGCTGATGAAGACGAGATGACTGAATTGGCTGCCAGAGTTGCAGAGATTCTCAAGTTCAAAGCAGAGAATCGAGAGGTGCCGCCTGAACTTTGGCGTACATACAGGCGCTACATCAAAGAACTGCCGGCAGCCGAGGGCAGAAAGAAACGTTGGGACCGCAATAATGAGGCCATTCGTGAGGCAGTCCGATATGCCGGGATGTTTGTCATTCGCAGCAATATCGAAAGCGATCCTTTTGCTGCGCTACAGGCATACAAAAAGCGGAACATTGTTGAACTGGACTTCAGCCAATACAAAAATTGGGTAGACGGAGATCGTCTGCGCTGCACGAACAAGAGCTACCTGGGCAAGCTCTTTGTCTGCACGATAGCGGCCTCTCTGCGGCTCATGATGATGAGTCGTGCTCAGACCAATGCCAAGACTGCGGGTTTGAAAATTCCCAAAGATTCCATGGATGTGCTGATGGCAAAACTGCGCGGCATCAAAGCTGAGAAGCGCAGAAACGCCAATGCTTGGGTGGTGCGTCAGTTAAGTAAAAAGCAGCGCGATATGCTCGCGCTGCTTGGATTGAAACTGCCGCCTAAAACTCTCCGCTGATTTATGGATCAGTTAACCGGGAGTTCAGGTTAATTGTCTTCGATTCGAGGCGCTGCCTTAACAGTCGTAAAGCAAAGGATTCACTTCACGCGCTCCATGCAAGAAAAACCCTCCCGCACAGTCCAGTTCTTGCGTTTGTACGGGAGGGTTGGATCTCTCAACCTTCAAATCTCAAAAAAGCGCATTTAGGACTAACTGTCGCTATTTTGAAGTCGACGCACCGATACCGGCAATGCGGCCAAATGACAGTGCATCAGGAATAGCATTGGCACCTACTCGGTTCTTACCATGGATGCCGCCGGTGACTTCACCAGCTGCCCAGAGACCTTCAATGATTTTTCCATTTTTGTCAATCACCTGAGTCTTAGAGTTGATCTGGATGCCACCCATGGTATGGTGAACCGCTGCGGAACGGCGCACGGCGTAGTATGGCCCTTTGTCAAGATAGACGTCCTCCATGAAGGCTGCACGGCCAAACTGAGGATCCTTCTGCGTACGGCACATTTCTCGCCATTGCTCAACAGTCTTAACAAGTTCCTCTGGTTTGCATCCGACAAACTCTGCGAGTCCCTCGATAGTGTCAGACTTCGCGATTTTTCCTTGCTTGATCAAATCTGCAACTTTCAAACCGTATTTGTTCAAACCATTTTTGTCGATTGCTGCATTGGCTTCGGTAGTGAGCCAGCAGAAATCGCCATTAGGCTGGGCCAGAATGGCTTTGACAAGGTTGTCGCGACGTTCCAGTTCGTTCACAAAGCGCTGACCATTGCGATTGACATAAATACTGGTTCCCTGTCCCACAAGCGTGGAGGTCACACCAGTTTCAGGATCGGCCACAAGCAGTTGGATGTACTCCATACCAACGAGATTTGCACCGATCTTTTCGGCCATCACAATGCCGTCACCAGTGGTGGCAGGCGAATTGGTCGTTGGGAACTTCGAATCGAGCAAACCGTTCCAAAGCTTATCGTATTTAACACGCATCTCGACGTTTGCACCAAAACCGCCAGAGGCAATCACAACACCTTTGGTGGCATCAATTTCAACGATATTTCCGTCGGCATCAACCGCCTTGACACCGGCAACGCGCGCCCCCTTCACGATCAGCTCGTTAGCCCTGGTCTGCATCAGATATTCAACTGGATAGTTTTTATTGGCAATTGTGTTTTGGTAGGTCTGTACAAAACCGAATCCTGACTTGAAGTTGGCGGCATCGTGCGAACGCGGCCAGAGCGCGCCGACGTATTGCGAGGCATAGTCATGCCAGACAAAACCCATCTGAGCAAGATGCTTGGCCGTACCTTCGGACTGCTTGCAAAGCTCATAGACAAGACTCAGATCTGCAATATAGTCGCCCGACTTGTAGGTTTGAATGGCATGGAATTCAGGCGAATCAAAAACGCCGGTTTTTCCAGACTTCTCATAGGCGGCAAACTGTTCGCGAACTTTATTAAGAAGCATTTTATGAAGATCGTTTTTCGGCGCTTCAGCAACCATATCGCGAACAAGCTTTTTCTGGGCTTCGGTCATCTTGAGCTTGCCCTCAAAAACCGGATCAGCGTAGTTGTAACCGCCGCCGGCGCGCATTGTGTTGCCTCCCAGAGATGCCGTCTTCTCAATCACAATGACCGTGGCGTTATTTTCAGCAGCACCTACGGCAGCCGACAGACCTGCACCACCGCCACCAATCACAACTACGTCAGCCTTCTTGTGAATGACCTTGCCACCCGATTTATTGATGGGAACCATCAAGGCCGTAAGATCAAGGTTGGCTTGTTTTGCGCAATCGCGGGCAGCCGCAAGCACTGCCTTTGATGAAAACGTTGCGCCCGTCAGAGCATCAATGCCAAGCGACTGATGCTTGACGATCTGATCGGGAATAATGCGAAGGGCCGAATCGGCAATGCCCACCGTCTCCTTGTTCGGACCAACCGTCACGGAAGCAATTTTCCCGTCCTTTGTGACGGTCATCGTCACATCAACTGGGCCGTTGTGACCCTGAGCTGAAGCTTTGAACGTCCCTTCGGCAGCCATTGAAAAAGTTGAAGTCAGAAGTAGTGCATTGACAATAGCCACGGCCATCAAAGTCTTAGTTTGTTTTGACATTCACTCTCTCCTTATGCTGAAGGCTTTTTGCAACAACCAGTATGTTTGTTGCATAAGTTTTATTCTATGAAGCGGAAACATCACTAAAAAGTGCCAGATTCTTTTGAAAAACTGATCCAGATTAGCTGTATTGGCCTGCATCTCGTTCAAACAAAAGGACGGTTAAGGAAAAACACCAATGAGAAAGCGCAAGTCAAAATCATCCCGCATCGCCGAAATTCTGATGCACAGGATCACATCTGGAACCTACTCATCCGACGGGATGCCGTCACAAAGAGCTCTTGCCGAGGAATTTACAGTCTCCCGCAACACCATTGTTGAAGCAATTAACATACTTGAAACAGGCGGCTGGATCACACGCCTTGCCCGTCACCGCTCGAAGATTACGTCTCGTGACGATTTCAGTGAAAAACTCCGACGTTTCGTGCAAGCAAGCCGATTCCAGCCTCCGCCTATAAACAAATCTTCAAGCTGGCTCGAAGAGCAAAATTTGCTTGGCAAAACGGACGTCATTGACCTTTCCCAACTCTGTGATGAGCATTGGGACGGACATATCAACTTCGATATCGAAGAACGAGTGATGTCAGCTGCGTTGAAACGATTCAAAAGTAACAACGACTCGTCCTCGATTTACGAGACCTCCGGCGTTTTACCTCTCAAGCTTGAAATCATTCGCCGTCTTGCCCTGAAAGGTGTTCATGCTCAACCCAATGAAATCGTGATCATCCCGCGAAGACTTCAGGCCTACAGACTTGTAAGTGAAATCCTTCTCGGTCAGGGATCTGAACTATGGATTCCGGAGATTTCCCTCGCACGTCACTATGGCATCGGAGAACGGCACACCTCGCGCAGACGGAGGCTGCCAGTTGACGAGGACGGCAGTATTGATTTTGACGGGCTCTGGTTCTCAAAAAGGCCTAAAGTCGTTTTTCTGGAGCCAACCAGACCCAAGCCCACAAACCGGGACATTCCGACTGTCGAACGTGAGTCCATTGTAAAAACAGCGTGCAACACTGACCTGCTGATTTTTGAAGATTCCTACTGCAATATTCTGTACGACACTCAGCCGCCGCTGATGGCCTCGTTCGACACGGACAAGAAGGCTGTGATACTTCTTGGTGCAGTACCAACATGGCTGACCGCCATTGCAGGATTCTCGTTCATTGTGGCCAACCGCAAGCTCATTGATCTTTTGAATGCATCCATCCGTAGAGACTACTTTACCCCTGAACTTCTAACCCAGCTTTGTGCAACAGAGCTTCTTGCAAGCAACGGCATCGACGAGATGCTTGCTCGTTTTCGAGCCTTTCACAGGCAGCGTATTGAAGAAGTCAACCGCATCTTGATGTCCAATCTCGGCGATATCTGCTCGTGGTCTCTGCCCGGAAGTTTCGGTTGTATCTGGCTCAAGGTCAATGAATGCGTCAATTGCGACCGGATGTACCGCACACGTCAAGATGTTAACTTTCATCCTGGATGGCTTTACGGTGAGCCAACAAAGCACTGGCATCACCTCCTGCTCCGTTACACCATGCCAATCGATCGATTCGAGTCTGGCGTCAATCGACTTGCCAGTCTTGTCCAAAGGTGCAGAAATCCAGTGTAACTGAGGTTCACGAATGAAGAATTCAGTCTAGGACCACGTGTCAGGCTCTCGGTTATCGTATAAAGATACGGGAATTTTCGTGCCATTCCGCTAAATGTTGCCTCCATTTTCTGATCCAGCTACGCACTCGGCCTGCTTCGATCATCCATGCATCGTGCCAGCGCACAGCCCCTGCAATTCCGTAATCAGCAAGCGGCGGGAAAAACACTTTAACTTCTCAACCTTCATCTTTAAGACGCAAAACAAGCTCGGCGGCAGCGCCATCGAACGCGCCCACAGGATCCGTGTCTGCAAAAACAGAACTGACTTAATGCCCTCGGGCAATTGAAGCGTGCGCAATCCTTCGTCCCCAAGGCAGGCTCAGCAAGGCACCCGGCGAGAATTGCCACCTCCATGGCGCCTTCCACATCAACGGCAGGTTTTACGACGCAGCAACTCGTACCTATGCCCGAACGGTTAAGGAATCGTGGAAGTTGGAACCCGACAGCGGAATGCCTAACAAGGAGTTCTTCGTACACCTGTATCGCTTTCCTGGTGCTGATGAAGATGAGATGACTGAATTGGCTACCACAGTAGCAGAGATTCTCAAGTTCAAAGCAGACAATCGAGAAGTGCCGCCTGAACTTTGGCGTACATACAGGCGCTACATCAAAGAGCTGCCGGCTGCTGAGGGCAGAAAGAAACGTTGGGACCGCAATGATGAGGCCATTCGTAAGGCAGTCCGATATGCCGGAATGTTTGTAATTCGCAGCAATATTAAAAACGATCCTTTTGCTGCGCTGCACGAGCAAGTGCTACCTAGGCAAGCTCTTTGTCTGCACGATAGCGGCCTCACTGCGGCTCATGATGATGAGTCGTGCTCAGACTAATGCCAATGCTTGGGTGGTCCGTCAGTTAAGTAAAGGCAGCGCGATATGCTCGTGCTGCTTGGATTGAGACTGCTGCCTAAAACTCTCCGCTGATTTATGGATCAGTTAACCGGGAGTTCCGGGAGCCTGACATTCTCTGCGGGAATCTATCAACGAACTGAACGGGACTGCCTTCCTCATGGGTGGTCCCGTTTTGCGTCTTGCCTGCGCGCAGACGAGCCTCAGAAAAAAGGCAAAAAAAGGGGAGGCCGCGGACCAAGAAACGCGCGGCCTCCCGTAGTAGCAAGGAACGAACCGGACAGGAGAGTTCCGGATAATTGCAGCAACACCACAAAGTTTCCCCGCTTTGCGTAATCGGTGCTGCGGAACCGCCAGAGCCGACCCCTTGGCTCATCAATTGGCGGAATTCGTTCCGTGTTGAGATGAACTTTAACGCAAATGAGAAACATTCGCAAGTGCGCAACTTCAAAAAGATACCCGGGAAAACGATTAGGGCAAGCGGCCTAAGCAGTTAAAGGTAGTCATTTGTTGATTGAGTCAAATCCGATATTTTGCAAAATGAAATGCCTAAGTTTCAATTGCTTTGATTGGATAAAATCTAATGAATACAGCTGCGCGGACTGCTGTGAGACGGCTCATCGGGTCTGTTGAGTGCCGCTGCAGAGCTGCCACCAAGGAGAAAAC
>OKSV01001288.1_pt1 | contig 11031 bp, 10 predicted proteins | sample 1601261 | NCBI WGS metagenome assembly OKSV01 (sample SAMEA3879560, study PRJEB24766) | human gut metagenome | biome: human-associated habitat; feature: feces | place: USA | collected 1985/1987
ATACGGCTGGAGAAGCTTTCCCGTCGGTCCTAGGTCAAGGGCCACACATCCTTTCTCGCCACAAGCCTGGAAGGCCTTTTGGGCAAGTTTTACCGCTGCCGTAACAAGAGTCGAAACCGCTGGCGTGCCATGGGCCTTTCCAAATTTGAGGCCATTGCAGCCAAATGTATTGGTCTTGATGATTTGGGCCCCTGCCCTGATATAGGCTTCGTGGACGCCTTGGATCACATCAGCATGGCTCAGGTTCCACAGTTCTGGCAGCTCACCCGGCATAAGCCCCGCGCTTTGAAGCATGGTTCCCATGCCGCCATCAAAAAACAAGCGTTCCTTTTCTAACCGTTCTCGAATCTCCATCGTCAAGGTTCCTCTTTCCGGAAAGGACAGTTCAAGGCCATGCAGGCATTGCACGAGCTATGACGAGCATCCGGCTCCTTTCTGGTTTCATTTTGAAGGCCATGATTGATGCCAATCACAGCCGTTACGGACTTAATAGGCGCCATTAAGCCTCCTGCCGTCAACGTAAGGCCAATCTTCTTAGGCAGCTCCAAGAGACGGAAAATCTTTTCCTGATCCGTAAGCGGCCAATCCCCATACCCTGGAGAAAACCGTGACCGGTAGGTAAACTCAGCAGATAACTCCCCTTTCCATTCCTCTTCCAGCTTGTCACAGTAACTTTCAATAAGAGCCGCACCAACGGCTTGGGCCGCGGCTCCATAGGCAATCCGCTGCAGACTGAGGCGTCGGATGCCGATATCAAAGCGGCTGCCCAAGGTGGCCCCAAAAAGAATCACTTCCGGACAGCCCAAAAGGTGGTTGGCAAGCTGGTTGCTTTCAAAGACCGTGCCGCCCTCAAGTTCCACGCGGCCCATCCCGCCGTCACAAGGGGGCGTGACGCGGCAGGAAAGACGCCGTTTCACGGCACGCGGCTGGACTTCGTTGCGAAGGGCGATAAAGGCTTCATCGACCAGGCGCGCAGCTTCCCGATCATCTTTTTTGGCACCAAAATAGCGAACCGCTTCCTTTTCATCAAAGGGAATCTTTACTTGTGCCATCTTGGGCTCCTTACAGTTTGATAACTTCCGAAAGAGTACGGCGGATGCCGCCAATGACTTCCGGTTTATTCATCGTATAGACATGGATATGGTTGAATCCGTTGGCAATTCAGATCCATGATCTGACCCGTCGTATACGCCATCCCCGCCTGACGCAGAGCCTCCGGATGATCACCAAAGCGCTCCACCACGGCCCGCAGCTTGCTGGGAATGGGTGTTCCGCTGAGGGTAAAGATGCGTTCCACCTGCTTTGCGTTCGTGATCGGCATGACGCCGGCCACAACAGGGACACGGACCCCTTTGGCCAGGAGCCGATACATGAAGTTATAGAACATCTCATTATCAAAGAACATTTGTGTCACAAGAAAATCACAGCCCGCATCTACCTTGCGTTTCATGTTCTCCAAATCCTCATCAAGGGTCCGCGATTCAGGATGTCCCTCAGGATAGGTAGCGCAGCCCACGCAGAAATCCCCCGTTTCCTTGATGAAGCGGACGAGGTCGCTGGCATGGGGGAAGTCCGATTCCGGCAGCTCGTCCATCCCTTGAGGACGATCACCGCGCAGGGCGAGGACATTATCAATGCCGCCGGCTTTCATGTCGCGAAGGACGCGGGCGATGCCATCTTTTTTCGCACCGATACAAGTTAGATGGGCCAAGGCCGGGACCCCGCTCCGCTCGACCTCAGAGGCAATCGCAAGGCTCTTGCCGACTGCGGTGCCGCCGGCGCCATACGTGACACTCATATAGTCCACCCCATCGATGGCAATAGCATGGACAATATCCATGGCATTTTGCAGTTCTGTCCCTTTTTTGGGCGGAAAAAGTTCGCATGATATGGTTACTTTGGGACTATCTAGAAGTTCCTTGATTTTCATGGCTGGGCCCCCTTCTCTTACAATGTCCCTATTGTAATACAAAGGGAAAAGATAGGCAATAAAAAAGAAAAAAGTAACAGGGTGTCTGCAAAATCTTCTCTTCTGCTTTTTTCATCATAAAAATGAGAACATCGTCCGCAGACTGCAACCCACACAGACCGCCAAAAAAAGAAAAAGGACAGAAGACACGTCAAAACGCCGTGCCGTCGTCCTTTTACCAAAAGAAAATGGCATCATTCCTGGGAACCGGTTTCCCCCACGCAGGGCCGCTTTCCAACCTCCCCCAGCCCCTCCAGGCCATACATGGTAAAGCGCAGGAGCTGGAGCTGCAGCTCGTACCAATCCGTATTCTTGCACCAGCCAATCTTCTTATTGACGGCCATGGACCCATTGATGATGCTCCAAAAGATGTTTTCTGTGATATGAGCCGGAATGCCCTCTTTTTCTGCCATATAAGCGATGAAATGGCCTTTTTCCATGGCGAAGATCTTTTTCATCATCAGAGGCAAAATGGTGTCATCCTTCACGAGGGGATGATATTTGGGAATATCGATGAGGCGATGACAAGGCGGCAGCCGGTCATTATAAGCCTTGAACACAGCAAGGTCATTTTGCCGGACTACATCCCATAAATCCTCAAAAGACTCATGACAAGTCCGGTCCGTTATGGAATCCAAGAAAATAAGCGCGTCATTCATGATGTCATCAACTAAATCATAGATATCAAGATAATGGGCATAGAAAGTTGCTCTTGTAATGCCTGCTTTTTGGCAGAGGGCCGTGATCCGGATCTTTAGGAAAGGCTTCTTTTTCAGCATCACCAAAAAGGTATCCTTAATATGATTGCGTGTGCTCTTCGTCCGCATAGGAAGCATGGTTTCGTTCATGATCGTCCCTCCTTGCTCCTATTATACCATTGACAGGATAGGGAATTGGGGCCTACTATACAAAAATAAAAATCTGTCTGTTGATAACAGATGATTTTTCTTGATAAGATGTGCATACAACAAAACCTAGTGAATAAGGAGGCAATCATCATGAACGAACTGTATAAAAACTTCAACGGAGAGGCTCCGAAAATCGATCCAAAGGACGCGGTTATGCTCCTCATCGACCATCAGAGCGGTCTTTTCCAGTGCATCAACGATATGGATTTCAAAAGGGTCCGTGATCATGCCATTGCCCTTGCAGAAGCAGCCACCCTTGCCGGCATCCCGGTCATTACGACGGCATCCGTTCCCCAAGGTCCCAATGGTCCGCTCATTCCCGAAATCCACCAAGCAGCTCCCCACGCGGTCTATGTTCCTCGCCGCGGTGAAATCAACTCCTGGGACTGCCCTGCCTTTGTAGAAGCCGTAAAGAAAACGGGCCGCAAGACCCTTATCATTGCCGGTACCGTCACAAGCGTCTGCCTTGCCTTCCCGGCCATTAGTGCAGTTCGTGATGGCTATAAAGTTTTTGCCCTGCCTGATGCATCCGGTACCTATTCCAAGATGGCCGAGGAAATTTCCCTTGCCCGGATGGTCCAGGCCGGTGTCATTCCCATGGACACGTCTTCTGCCATTGCCGAAATCCAGCAGACCTGGCATCGTGACGACTGGGAAAAATGGGCCAACATCTGGGCCCGGATCTTCACGAACTACGGACTTCTGCTTGAAAGCTATGCCAAGGCCGTCGAAGTGACGAAAACAGGCGAACCTATGGACAGCCTGCGCGAAGACTAAGCTTCTGATGACTCATTCCCCACAAATGGGGTTACTCTCTCGAAACAAAAAATTCCTTCCTCTTCATGGGGGAAGGAATTTTTTTATGGACATGATAGAAATGGGGCGGCTTCCTTGGGCGGGACCGCCTCGCTTGGCAGTTCTTTCTCCTGATTTTCCCCTTTCGGAACCATGCCACCGTATTCTATGTACCATTCATACTCCATAACAGGGCCCTATCGCAAAACTTTTCATTATGAGAAACGGCATGAGCCCCTTGTTTCATGGAATCTTTCCTTTCATGAAACAAGGGGCTCATCATCTGCATCAAAGCTCAGTCATTGCTGCTCCGACTAAAAAACTCACTGACTCAAGCGGGGTACTGCTAAGAGGCTCGCCGCGTTTGACAACGCAGATGGGTCGATATGGGCCATAGGCGAAAAAGGTTTCCTCTGCAATCCGAAAAAATTCCTAGGAGCGGCCCACCCGACGACGGCATTTTTTCGGGCGTCTTAGAAATGAGATTATGGTACGTGACTTCTTACGAATCGTCATGCCTTCCTTGCTCTCAAAAGAATCTTTTCTCAAGCAAGGAGGGCACGTATGTATCTGCATCGAATCGGCGCGATTTGTGCGCCGAGTAAAAAACTTACTTACTGAGTCCTACTATCAATTTTTCCAGCACATCCACCATGGTTTCCAAGGATTCCTGAGGAATGAATTCATAACGGCTGTGGAAAAGATAGCCGCCAGTCGAAAGGTTCGGACAAGGCAGTCCTTTATGGCTGAGACGCGCCCCGTCCGTACCGCCGCGGATAGGCTGCACGATGGGTTTTACCCCGCAGGCTTCAAAAGCATGACGAGCTTCATCGACAAGTTCCATATGATTTTCGATGATGGGACGCATATTGGCATAGGAGTCACGGATGGAGACCGTCACGACACCGCTTCCCCATTTTTCGTTCAGCTTCCTGCCAATTTCTTCCACTTTCCTTTTCTGGGCAGCAAATTTTTCAGCGTCATGCTCGCGCAGAAGGTACTTCATTTCGCAGTGCTCGCAGCTGCCTTCGATGGAAGACAGATGGTAAAACCCTTCATACCCTTCAGTATAAACAGGCTGCTCTTTTTCCGGCAGCAAGGACTGGAACTCACAACCCACAGCGGCCGCATTGATCATTTGATTCTTGGCACTTCCCGTATGGACGCTCACGCCCTTGATGGTGATAGTTGCCGTAGCCGCGTTGAAGTTTTCATATTCCAGTTCACCCAAGGCTCCGCCGTCAACAGTATAAGCAATCTGGGCACCAAATTTTTCAAGATCGAAGAACTTCGTACCTTCCCCGACTTCCTCATCCGGCGTAAAACCAATGCGGATCTTTCCGTGTTTAGGAGCATCCGGACGAAGCAGACGCTCCGCAAGGGTCATGATTTCAGCCACACCGGCTTTATCATCAGCCCCCAAAAGTGTCGTTCCATCTGTCACAATGAGCCGTTTTCCCTTGACTTCATTGAGACAGGGAAAAGCGCTTGGCGTCATGACAATATCCTGTTCCTTGTTAAGGACGATATCGCCCCCCTGATAATCTACAAAGGCAGGATGGATTGGACCGCCACTTACAGCATTGCTCGTATCAAGATGGCTGATGAGGCCAATGGTCGGACCCTTATCACGGGTCGCGGGGATGGTCCCCATGACATAGCCATATTCATCTTGGATTACATCCGTAAGACCCATGGCTTTCATTTCTTCCGCGATCTGGGCTCCTAGGACTTTTTGGTTCGGACTGGATGGATACACCTTGGCATCATCTACGGAGGTTGTGTTGACAGCGATGTACTTCAGGAAGCGTTCTGTTGCAGTGGTCATGTTTTTTGTCTCCTTTTCTGCTGTGATGTGAAATCAATTCCCCTCAAATTGGCCCTAGTCAACAATGGAAGTTAGACTTGAGCGTCAAAAAGCGGCAGGTTCTCGAGAGTCACGATGTCCTTGCGGTTCATGGCGTCCCCTTCGGCGAGGATGGCCATGCGCCCAATCACTGTGCCGCCCGCCTTTTCGATAAGTTCTTCCAAGGCCTTGATGGAGCCGCCTGTGCTGATGACATCATCCACAAGGAGGACCTTCCTGCCGCGAACAAGGGCAATATCCTCATCTTGAAGAACGAGGATCTGTTTTCCCTTGGTTGTAATGGAGCGGTCTTCAACAATAATTGGATTTTCCATGTAAGCCTTGACGGACTTTCGGGCAATGGCATAACGCGGCATCCCCATGAGGCGCGCCATTTCGTGAACCAAAGGAATGCCCTTGGTTTCAGCGGTCACCATGATTTCCGTTTCCGGCGGCACGCGTTTGACAAGTGCTGCAGCGGCCTTTTCCACAAGCTCCACATCGCCTAGGATGACAAAGCCCGCAATGGCCAGTTTGTCATTGACATTGAGAATCGGAAGTTTTCTTGTTACACCTGCGACGTGCAGTTCATAAAATCGGTCAGCCATTTGTATGTATGCCCCTTTCATACCAAAAGTGGTTCCTTTTCCCTTCCTTACGGCGGGAAGTGTTCCTTCATCGATTGATCACGCCACCTGCATTTGGGTTGGTCGCAGGCAGCAGCTTCTTTGCCTGCTGGAAAGATGAGTCTCCAAAGATTGAATGCTTTAAAAACCCGCACGCAAGCCGCCTTCTTTCGCTTTTTATTCAGCGTTCGTGCCAAAGGCAGGCGGCACTTTCGCACGCGGAGACAGTCAAGTTATCCACAATAAAAGGTCCCCATTCATGGGCTTTTCCAGCCCAGTGAAGAAAGTTATTCACCAAATCGAAGGTTATCCACAGTCCCTGTGGATAACCTTGTGTATAACCTATGATTGGAAAGACGGAATGGCCTAGCTGCCTTTTCCACCGCTATTCTGGGGGAAAGAAATGGAAAAAAGGCCGCGTCTTTATCCAGGACGGGCCCTCCGTTCGGAATCCCTTACAGGTCTTCCACCATGTGGGGCGGCATGCTCCACTCCACCAAAACGCCCGTATTGACCCAAAGACGGGTCAATACCTGCTGGCAGTCCTTCCAACTGTCTCTGGCATCAATAGGGACTTCCATCTTATGCGGTGCCGCAAGAAAGTCCATGACTTTCTGCTCGATCTGGGTCTCGCCTTTGATGGTGACCGTAAGTTCCTTGGTTTCTTCGTTATAGTCAAGCGCGCCATAATGGCCGTTATAATTCAAAGTGACACTTTTTATTGCCATACTGTTAAACCATCCTCTTTTCAAGTGATAGCCCCATTATATCATAAAGGATGGACTCGATGCACGGGAAGTTTCTGGGAGACGTACAAAAAAAATCCTGTCCCGATGTCTCAAGAAAAAAGACGCGGGACAGGACGGCAGAAATCGTCAGGATTCCTTATGATAAACCGGTTTCAGGCGCTGGGAAAGGGGCAATTTCTTTTTGGGTGCATGGGCCATGGACCAGGCCATCATGCGTTCCTGGACACTGACCTTTTCCCGGCCATGAGCGTAGACGCGGCGGTAATTGCCGTTTGAAAGCTCCATATGGGCCCCGACATTATCCTTGAGACACAGATCAAGAAAGGCCTTGATCCGTTCAATGTGGGCATGACGCTCAACAGGGAACATGAGTTCCACACGCTCGCTGAGATTGCGGTGCATCATGTCTGCACTGGAAAGATAGAGTTCTTCCTGACCGTCATTCCAAAAATAATAGGCCCGGTGATGCTCAAGAAAACGGCCAATGATAGAACGGACCGTAATATTTTCCGACAGCCCCTTGATTCCCGGACGCAGGCCACAGATCCCGCGGACAATCAGATCGACTTTGACGCCAGCTTGGGAGGCCTCATAGTATTTTTCGATCATGGGCTGATCGATCAGGGAATTCATCTTGGCAATGAGATAGGCTTCCTTTCCCGCCTTGGCATGAGCAATTTCCCGATCGATCAGTTCGGTCATCCGTTCCCTCAGGCCCAAGGGAGCCATGATGAGCTTGTGGAAGGTGGGCGGCTCGGAATAACCGGAAAGGACATTGAAAAAGGCAGAGGCATCCTGCCCAAATTCATCGTTTGCCGTGAGAAGGCCAAAGTCCGTATAGAGCTTGGCCGTCTTATCGTTGTAGTTTCCCGTCCCCAAATGGACATACCGTTTGATGCCGGTTTCTTCCTTACGCACAATGAGAGTGATCTTGGAATGGGTCTTCAGCCCTACAAGGCCATAGATGACGTGACAGCCGGCGCGTTCCAGACGGCGCGCCCAGACAATATTGTTTTCTTCATCAAAGCGGGCTTTCAGTTCCACCAGGGCCGTCACCTGCTTGCCGTTTTCCGCTGCTTTGGCAAGGGCCGCGACAATGGGTGAATTCCCGCTGACACGGTACAAAGTCTGCTTGATGGCAAGGACCTTGGGATCTTCGGCTGCATCCCGGATGAGATTGACGACAGGATCAAAACTTTCATAAGGGTGATGGAGCAAAATATCATGGTCCCGGATCTGGTCAAAAAGGGAAAGGTCGGGCGTCAGTTCAGCTGGTACTTGGGGCGTATAGGGCTTGAAGCATAGGGACTCCATCCCCTTTTGGCTGATGAAGCCAAAAAGGAAGGTAAGGTCCAGCGGGCCCCGCACTTCGTAGATCTCTTCGTCCACAAGGTCAAGTTCTTGCTTAAGGAAGTCCTGTAGGAAGGAACCCTTTTCCGGATTGATTTCAAGCCGAACGGCACTCCCTCTTTTGCGTTTCTTTAAAGACCGTTCGATTTCCTTCATGAGGTCGTGGGTTTCATCTTCATCAACCTCAAGATCCGAGTCACGAGTAATGCGGAAAGGTACCGCATCAAGGACGCTCAATCCTTTGAAGAGCTCCCCGCAGTGTGCCATGATGAGGTCTTCCAAGAAAACGAAGGATTTTTCATCCCCCGCCCCCTTCACAGGGATGACACGGGGCAAGACGCTCGGCACCTGAATAAAGGCGATCTTACGGATGTCCTTGGCATCCCGCAGTTCAAGGGCGATATTAAGGGACTTATTGGCAAGAAAAGGAAAGGGCCGTGACGCATCAATGGCCATGGGCGTGAGAACCGGAAAGACCATTTCCTTGTAGTACCGTTCAAGGCTTTCCCGCGCCTTTCCCGAAAGATCCTCCACCCGGGAAAAGGAAATGGCATACTTTTCCAGTTCCTTTACAAGGGCAAAGAAATAGCGGTACTTGAGTTTCATTTCACTATGGGCAGCTGCCGCAATAGCCGTAAGCTGCTCCCGCGTGGAAAGTCCGGCAATGTCGGGGCGTTCGATTCCTGATTCCTCGCGGCCCACAAGACCGGCTACACGGACCATGAAAAACTCATCAAGGTTTGAAGCAGAAATGGCCACAAAACGAAGGCGTTCCAAAAGAGGCAGGGTCCTGACGCCAGCTTCACGCAGGACGCGGAGGTTAAATTTCAGCCAGCTCAGTTCCCGATTGATATAATATTCTGGCTTCTTGAGATCCATAAGGGTTCCACTCACCTTTCCACTTGTTCCAGGATTGGCGTAAGGCCAAAAACTTCTTCAAAAAATCCGCTCTGTTTTTCAAAGGTCCAGCGCTCGAGGGAAAGATCCTCGCGACTTGTGACAATGACGCGGAATTGATTTTCCTTCATTACGGTCCGGCAGCCTGTGATCTTTTGCTTGCGGCTGACATCAAGGGCATCGGCAAGACGCAGGATGGCTGCCAGTTTAGCCACCGCGGGAGTTGCAGAAATCTCCCGGTCGTAGGCTTCTGGCGACAGGGCGTCAGGCGACGGCAGGGAAAAGAGATAGGATACGGACGCAATGGTCTGCTGCGCGTCGGGCCCAAATCCCAAAAAGTCCGTTGCTTGGATCAGCTCATAATTGTATAGCTTCCCCGCACGCAGGGAAAAGAACTTACCCACACCATGGAGCAGGGCGGCAGCGCGGAGCAGATGGAGGTCAGCCCCGTCGAGGCCCTCGCTTTTGGCGACCGTTTTGAAGATAGCTTCACAAAGATCTGCTACAAGGCCCACATGGACAAGATTGGTTCCAAAACGGCGGGCCACACCTCGGATTTGGCTCATCTGGATGCTCTGCATATACGCCATAAAGGCTGGATCTTTCTGGCGGGCAATATAAAGGGCCCGGATCCCGTCAATGAAACGATTGGTCACGATATAGACAAAAGGCGATCCAGCCGCCCGGATCAGTTCCTCATAAAGGGTTGCCGCCGGAAGGACCAAATCTGCTTCTTCCTCAGATAGGGCATAGACCTTTGTCAGCTGGCGGGGGGAAAGACTTCTAAGGCGCAGGAGGATTTCCTCAAGGTCCCCTGCCCCAACCTTGATAAGGCCCTTTTTGTCCGGCTTTTTTTTCAAGATCCGCGGCAAATAGCTTGATTCAACGCCGCTGATGAACATGCTCTCGACGGGCTTATTTTCCAGTTCCTGCATGACAGGAAAAAGATTGGCCCGAATATACTCCCGCAGGGCCTCCCCAAAATGGATGCTGGACTGTTCATTGCGCGTGAAGTATTCCTTCATACGGATCAGCCCCACATGCAGGTTCTGCTGATATTCCATCTCTCCCCTGCGCACATAGGTAAAGCCCATGGCTCCGCTCGATAGATCCACAAGAAGGTGTCCGCCTTTATGTTCCACCTTTTTCTTATGGGATTCCAAATGGTAGCTGAGGGACGCAATCTTTCGAAAGATTTCCTGGGGCAGGTTGATCACGTCCATGACAAAGCCCGTTTTCACAAGGACCTGATCCAAAAAGAACGTTCGATTCCGGGCTTCCCGCACAGCGGTCGTTGCTTCAAGGACATAGTCCTTGATCCCGTAATCCTTCATGAGACGGCGGAAGCCCTTCAAAATATCAATAAGAGCCCGCATCGTCTCGGTTGAGATACGCCCCGTCTTGAAGGTCTCTTCGCCCAGACGAACAGTCTGACTGGCTTCATCAAGGATGGTCACAGCATAAAGGTCAGTGTACTCAATAAGCTGCATCGTGACCCGCTCCGAGCCTAAATGGATGATGGCAGCCAGCTGTTTTTTCTTTGCCATAGTATGCCTCCCGTCTCAATCTTATGGGTATCGGCGGAAAACCTGTCACACCGCCTGGAAATCGTGTTATACTAACAGTAATCTATCATTTTCTTTTCATTGTAGCACGTTTTCTTCCCTTCATCGAATAATTTACCGATTCTTTACAGGGTACTGCTAGTATAGAGGAAAAGAAAAACAAACTTCCATAGGAGAAACAATATGAAACGAATCGGAATCATAGACGTGGGTTCCAACTCGGCACGGCTTGTCATCATGGAAATCTCAAGCCAAAAAGGGAGCCACCTCGTCTATAACCAGAAAGATCCCTTGCGTCTGGCGCTTAAGACCGATCCCCAGGGATA
>OKSV01001292.1_pt1 | contig 11005 bp, 10 predicted proteins | sample 1601261 | NCBI WGS metagenome assembly OKSV01 (sample SAMEA3879560, study PRJEB24766) | human gut metagenome | biome: human-associated habitat; feature: feces | place: USA | collected 1985/1987
TTTGTCATCCCGATGATGATCCTGGCTTATGTCACGATGGGGATTGCTGACCTGACCCAAGGCGCCGGCAAACTGCTTCTCATCACGGCCCTTTTGGCCTATGGTTCCACCCTCATTGGCGGCACGTTCTCTTTTTTCGTCGCTGACAATCTTTTTCCTTCTTTCATTAGCAGCAATGTTACGGAACAGCTTTCCAAGGTCGCAGGCGTTACTCTCGAACCGTTCTTTTCCATTTCCATTCCACCGATCCTTGACACGATTTCCGCTGTTGTGCTCGCCTTCATCCTGGGTCTGTCCCTGTCCGCCCTTAAAGGCAAAACCATTGGCGACACCCTCTATGGTACTGTAAAGGACTTTTCCGGCATCATCGACGCTGTTCTGACCCATGCCATCATCCCGTTCCTTCCGCTTTATGTCTGCGGAACCTTCGTCGATATGACCAAATCGGGCAAAACCTTTGTTATCCTGGGCGTTTTGTGGAAAGTCTTCCTTGTGGTCATCGCCATGCACTTCATCCTGCTCTTCGTTCAGTTCATGGTTGCCGGCACCATCGGCCACAAGAACCCCTTCATGCTCATGAAGAACCAGGTTCCTGGCTATACCACCGCATTGGGGACCCAGTCTTCTGCCGCCACCATTCCGGTCAACCTGGAATGCGCCAAGGCCAACGGTGTCAGCGAACAGATCCGTAACTTCGTCATTCCGCTTTGCGCCAACATCCATATGTGCGGTTCCATGATCACCATCACAGCCTGTGCTACTGCAGTCTGCCTCATGAACCAGATTCCTATCCATCTGGGCACGGTTGTTCCTTTCATCATGACCCTCGGCATTGCCATGGTTGCTTCTCCGGGTGCTCCTGGCGGCTCCATCATGACGGCCCTGCCTTTCCTTTGGATGATCTTTGGTAAACAGCTGGGTGACCCCAACGGCCCGATCTGCGCCCTCATGGTTGCCCTTTACATCACTCAGGATTCCTTCGGCACGGCCTGCAACGTTTCCGGTGATAACGCCATTGCCGTCGTCATTGATAAAGTTTATAAGACTTGGATCGAAAAATAAGCATTTCGCTTTCATTTTGCCAAGGGTGCCACTCCAATCTTGAAACAACGTCTTGCTTCATTGGATCAAAGGGGCACCCTTCCCTTTTACCCTAAAGGAGGGTTATCATGAACGTATTTGACATCATCGGGCCGATCATGATCGGTCCTTCCAGTTCCCATACAGCCGGTGCTGTCCGTCTGGGCCGCGTCGCCAACAAGGTCTTGAACCAGGAAGCACCCAAGGAAGTCATGGTTGAACTGTCCGGGTCCTTTGCCAAGACCTATCGGGGCCATGGCACGGATCGGGCGCTCTTAGCAGGTATCATGGGCTACCACAGCTATTCTGAGGAAATCCGCGACATTTTTTCCATTGCCGATAAAGCCGGCATCACCTATCGTTTTGTGCCCACCCAGATTCCGGGCAGTCATCCCAATACAGCCCGCATCCACGTCAAGGGCGTCAACGGCACCCCGGTTGTGGTCCAAGGGGCCAGCATCGGCGGCGGCAATATCCGTGTTGACTCCATCAATGGCATGGCCGTTGACTTCAATGGGGAACACAACACCATCCTGGTCCCCCATTACGACCGTCCGGGCGTCATTGCAGAAGTCACGAACATCATGTGGCAAAAATACAAAGACGTCAACATTGGAAACTTCAAGCTTTCCCGTCCTGTCAAAGGGGGCATTGCCATGATGACGATTGAAATCGATGGCATGCCGCCGGAAGGCATGATTGAAGATATCCGGACCGTGAAGAACGTGACCAACGTCTTTCTCATCCGTTCCATCTAATTGCCGCGTAAAGGAGAACCACCATGTTAAGTTATGATTCCATTGCTTCCCTCGTGGAAGCTGCTGAAAAAGAAGGAAAAAAAATCAGTGAAGTCGTCCTTGCCGATCAGGCTGCTGATATGGGCCTTTCGGAAGAAGAAGTCTTCGCAAAGATGGACCATGATGTCGATGTCATGATTGAGGCGGTCCAGTTTGGCAAACGGAAGGATCAAAAGTCCACGAGCGGTCTCACCGGCGGCGAAGGCTACAAAATGGATGTATACAGCACGGAAACCAAGGGCGGCCTTTCCGGCAATATTGTGAGCCGCGCCATGATGCGGGCCCTTTCCGTATCCGGCTGCAACGCTTCCATGGGGCGCATCGTGGCTACGCCGACGGCCGGCAGCTGCGGCATCATGCCTGGCTGTCTCCTTACCCTCATGGAAGATAAGGGCATGGACCGCAAGGATGTGGTCATGAGCATGTTCACGGCGGCAGCCTTCGGAATGGTCATCGCCAAGAACGCCTGCATCGCCGGCGCCCAAGGCGGCTGCCAGGCAGAATGCGGCAGCGCGGCCGGCATGACGGCCGCTGCCATGGTCGAACTATCAGGCGGTACGCCTTCACAATGTGCTGACGCCTGTGCCGTTGCCATCGCCAACCAGCTCGGCCTTGTCTGCGACCCTGTCGCCGGCCTTGTGGAAATTCCCTGCGTAAAGCGTAACGCCGGCGGCGTTGTCATCGCTTTCTCCTCTGCCGATATTGCCCTTGCCGGCATCGGCTCCTGCATTCCCGTTGATGAATGCATCATCGCCATGAGAAATGTCGGCAATGCCCTTCCTGCCAGCCTTCGAGAAACAGCAGGCGGCGGTCTTGCTGCCACGCCGACCGGTCGCCGCATGAAAGAACAAGTTTTTGGCAAAGATAAGGAGTAAGAACGTAAAAGACCTTCCAGCTGCCGCTGGAAGGTCTTTTTTTGTCAGATGGCCTTTTTCTCCCGCTTGACTTTTTGATTGTATTTTTGGCTCAGCTCGTTTATAGAAGCACCCTTCATCCAGTCTTCCACGGCGTCTGCCGCCTTTTCCAGGATCTGGGCAATCGTTTCCCGATCCGTTCCCTCAAATCGATGCAGGACATGGGAAACTACAGCTTCCTGGACACGCAGGGGATGGCCGATGCCCACTTTGATGCGAGGATAGTGTTCACTTCCCAGCGCCTTTTCAATGGACTTAAGCCCATTATGGCCACCGGATGTTCCCTGTTTACGGATCCGGAGCGACCCTACGGGAAGGTCCATATCGTCCTGGATGACTAGGACGTCTTCCGGCTGCAGATGGTAGAAACCTGCAAAATCACGGACGGCATCGCCGCTAAGGTTCATGTATGTTGTGGGTTTGATGAGAAGCACTTTTTCCGGGACCCGTTTTTCCAAATAAAAGGCCCGTTCTGCCTTTCTCCAATCCCCTTCCATACCCCAGCGCCGGGCCAGGATATCAGCTGTCATAAAGCCAATATTATGGCGCGTCATCGCATATTCCGGACCAATATTGCCGAGGGCAACTACGAGTTTCACTCCCTGTTCCTCCTTTTTAGGTGACAAAAGGAGCTGCTGCAGAGTGTGCTGCAGCAGCTCCCGAATGGCCCCAAAGCTCACGTTCCTTACTCCTCGAAGAGCTGGCTGATGGACAGCTGATTGTAGATGCGAAGGATGGTCTCCGCCAAAATAGGAGCCACGGAAAGTTGGGTAATCTTCGGATGTTTCTTATTCGGAGGCAGGGGAATCGTGTTCGTAACGATCAATTCCTTGATGTTGCTCTTGGCGATGCGGCTGAGAGCCGGATCGGTCAGGATGGGATGGGTGCAGCAGGCATAAATTTCCTTGGCACCGAACTTTTCAAGGGCTTTGGCCCCTTCCGTCAGGGAACCTGCCGTATCCACAATGTCATCCACCATGATGCAGATCTTGTCCTTGACATCACCGATGAGGTTCATGACTTCTGCCACACCCGGTTCCGGACGGCGCTTGTCGATAATGGCAATGCCGCAGTTGAGGCGCGTGGCAATCTTGCGGGCACGGCTGACACCCCCTAGATCCGGGGAAACAACAATCATGTCTTCATGACTGAACCCTTTTTCCTTAATGTAGTCAGCAAGGATTGGGCCGCCAGGCATATGGTCTACAGGGATATCAAAGAAACCTTGGATCTGGGCAGCATGCAGGTCAATGGTGACAACGCGGGTAATACCGGAAACAGCCATCAGATCAGCCATCAGTTTTGCCGTAATCGGTTCGCGGCCGCGGGCTTTGCGGTCCTGACGGGCATAGCCATAAAAAGGCACAACGGCCGTAATATGTCTTGCGCTGGCACGTTTGAAGGCGTCGCACATGATGAGCAGTTCCATGACATTGTCATTGACGCTGGGTCCGCAGGTCGGCTGGATAACAAATACATCCTTGCCGCGGACACTTTCATTGATCATGACCTGAACTTCGCCGTTGTTGAAACGGTTGATGACGGCATCCCCTACTTGTGTGCCCAGATACGCGGCAATTTCGCGTGCCAGGTCCGGATTGGCGTTACCGGAGAAAATCTTCATGTCATCGCCTGTCTTATTACCCAACATTCTTATACCCCCAACTATTTTGTAAAAAATTTATCAGTACGCTACCAATAGGTAAAGTATACAACGGGAGGCCGTCAAAAACAACCTCATTTTTCCCGATGCTTCTTAGCCCAACCCTCGAGGTTCACCTGTTTGCCCCGCGCTACGGCAAGTGCGTCTTCCGGCACATTCTTCGTAATGGTCGATCCGGCCGCGACATAACTTCCCCGACCAACGGTAACCGGCGCCACCAGGTTGCTGTTGCAGCCCACAAAGGCGTTGTCCTCGATGGTAGTGCGGTGTTTTTCCTTACCATCATAGTTGACCGTGATGGTGCCGCACCCCATATTGACGCCGCTGCCAATGTCGCTGTCACCGATGTACTGAAGATGGGGCAGCTTGCTTCCTTCGCCGACCGTGGAATTTTTCACTTCGACAAAGTTGCCGACCTTGACATGATCGGAAAGCACCGTATGGGGGCGCAGATGATTGAAGCAGCCCATCGTCACTCCATTTCCGACACGGCAGTCATGAGCATAGGCAAACTGGATGGATGACCCATGGCCGACGGTGACATTCGTAAAGCGAACATTGGGCCCAATGACGCAGTCCTCGCCGATTTCCGTCTCTCCTTCGAGGAGGGTAAAGGGATACAGGACCGTATCACGACCCACCTTGACCCCTTTTTCCACAAAGGTCGTGGAAGGATCCATGATGGTGACGCCTTCATCCATGAGACGGCCCACAATGCGCTCATTCATGACGCGCTGGGCCTGAGCCAGCTGGCGGCGGGAATTGATGCCCATGACCATGTCAAAGTCCTGGGTCTTGATGCCGCACACATCGCGGCCCCGTTTCAGGCATTCGGCCAAGATATCGGTCAAATAATATTCCCCTTGGGCATTGTCATTGGACAAGTTTTCCAGAAGGGTAAAAAGCAGCGGCATTTCCACGCAGTAAATCCCCGTATTGATTTCGTGAATCTTCCGCTGGGCCTCACTGGCATCCTTTTCTTCCACGATGCCCGTAACGCGGCCTACACTGTCACGCAGAATGCGGCCATAGCCGAAGGGATTGGGGGCGTCTGCCGTAAGGACACTGACGCCGGCACCGCTTTCAAGGTGCGTCTCATAAAATTTCTTCAGCTCCGCGCCTTCCAAAAGGGGCGTATCCCCGCAGAGGATGAGGGCCGTTCCTTTTTCCCCGCCCAAAAGATCCCGCGCCTGGAGAACGGCATGACCCGTTCCCAGCTGTTCTTTCTGGATGGCCACACGGGCCCGGGTTCCGAGGAACTCCGTGACCTTTTCCGAGCCAAACCCGACAATGACGATCTCATCATCGACACCGGCCTCCCCTGCTGCGTCAAGGACGTGTTCCAGCATGGGTTTTCCCGATAATTTATGTAGGACCTTAGGGAGTTTGGATTTCATCCGCGTTCCCTTTCCTGCCGCAAGAATTATGGCAGCAAATTCTGACATGGTTCGATAGCCTCCTCATGGATAGGCCCGCATAAAATCTGTTAGCGGACCTCGATAGTATATCCTGCTTGGCGTAGCTCTTCTTCAATCTCATTGACATGAGCTGCGTTCTTGGTTTCCAGTTCGACGGAAACGAGGGTTTCACCAAGAAGCAGGCTGCGATCCACCCGTTCGTGGGTGATGGACAGGATGTTAGCCTGCATTTTTTCAAGGTGTTTGATGAATTTTACAAGTTCGCCCGGCCGGTCAGCCATTCTCGTTTCTAATTTCACGCGGCGTCCCGTCCGCATGAGCCCCGTTTCGATAATCCGGGAAACGGTGTTGACATCAATGTTGCCGCCGCTGATGACAAGGGCCGTCTTGCCCGGTGTAGGGATAAGATGCTGCAGGGCAGCCGCAACCGGCATGGCACCGGCGCCTTCCATGACCAGTTTGCCCCGTTCGAGGACAAGCAGCATGGCAGCTGCAATATCTTCTTCCTTAACCAGAAGCATATCATCGACATACTTTTGGATCAAGGAAAAAGTCAGTTTTCCCGGCATCCCAACAGCACAGCCATCGGCAATGGTCTTGCCCGACGGATGACTGACCCATTTGTTCTGCTTCTTACCAAGATAAATGGCCGGGGCCTTTTCACTCTGCACGCCATAGACCTTGACATGGGGCGCCTTGTTCTTGACGGCCGTGGCAATCCCGGAAAGCAGTCCGCCGCCGCCAGCAGGAACAACAATGTTTTCAATATCAGGGCACTGTTCAAGGATTTCAAGCCCTACCGTCCCTTGACCGGCAATGACCATGGGATCATCATAGGGATGAACGAAATAAGCGCCGGTTTCCTTTTGGATTTCCATGGCCTTGGCCAAGGATTCGTCGAAAGTCTTGCCGTGGAGGACAACATTGGCACCATAGCCCTTGGTTGCCTGCACCTTGGCAAGGGGGGCGGCTTCCGGCATGACGACCGTGGAACGGATAGCGTTCATGGTCCCGCCGAGGGCAACGCCCTGGGCATGGTTGCCGGCAGAGGCTGCAATGATTCCGCGCTCTTTTTGTTCCGGGCTCAAAGTCATGATGCAGTTAGAAGCACCGCGGATCTTGAAGGAACCTGTGCGCTGGAGATTTTCAAGTTTCAGGTAGGTTTCCCTGTCTGCCAAAGTGGTAATCGTGTGGGACATGTCAAGGGGCGTCTCATGGACCAGACCTTTCAGACGGGCTCTAGCTTCTTCAATGGCGTTGAGTGTTACACTTGCTTCGTTCATGTTTGGTTTTCCTCCTTAAAAGAAAATCTTGAATGGGATAATGGGGATGGATTCTTATAACATTTCGGGAACGATGTCAACCGCTTTACTGGTTTCATCGACACCCAGAAGCGTCAGCAGGGATGCATATTCACGAACAAGTTTCTTGGCAGGTTCCTTGGCAGCAATGAAAAGATAGACGCCGACGACTTCCGCGCCCACTTCTTCGGCAAGTTCGCACAAGCCGTTGGCTGTACCGCCGGCACGCATGAAGTCATCGATGACAAGGACGCGGGCCCCATGGGGCAGGGCTTTTTTAGGAAGCGACATGGACTGGATCTTCTTAGTGGAACCAGACAGATAGCTGATGCTCACGGCCGGGCCTTCCGTAATACGCGCTTCCTTGCGGGCCATGACCATGGGAATATTGAACGCCTTGGCAGCAGACAGGCCCAAGGGAATGCCTTTTGTTTCAACGGTCATGATGTACTGGGGTTTCAGTTCGATGCTGCGCTGCATGATGATTTCTCCCAGACGCGATACAATCTGGGGATTGAGGATGAGGTCATTCATATAGATCATGCCGCCCGGCAGGACGCGGTCCGGTGAATTGAGGCGTTCACAAAGCTCACCCAAGAACTGATTGTCCGATTTGGCCGTGTGGTAAGGAATGAAACGGACGCCGCCGCTGGCGCCGGCCACCGTCTCAATGATGCCAAGGTCATAGGCAGCAAGACCGTTGCGAACAGTCTGCACATCCTCACTCAGCGTGGATTTGGCGACAGTGAATTTGTCGCAGAAATAGGAAAATGGAAACAGCTGGAAAGGCTTATCCGTCAGTTCCTTGGTCAGGGCCACGATCCTTTCCAAACGTTTTACTCTAGCCATAAGATCCCCTCTACTTTCTGATGCATGACTTGCGCTTATGTCTTTTTATGGTTCGTGTTTCTTGGTTGGTACCAGGTGCTGTTCTTCAATGACGCGGAGCAAGGTTCGTTCCGCATTTTCCATATGGGTCTTGACGGCCATCTGGGCTTTTTCCACGTCCCGCTGGGCAATGGCATCCACAATGGCTCGATGTTCCAAAAGCATTTCGTCAAGACGGCCCGGGTAAGGCATGCTCCGTTCACGGATGCTTGTGATCTGCTGCCGAAGGGTGCTGATGATGTTCATGCAGCGTTTATTGCGGCTGGCCTTATAGATGACATCATGGAAAGCCGTATCCATTTCAACGATTTTTGCATAGTCAAGACGGCTCACATACGTCCTTGTGGCAATGAGATATTTATCCATTTCCTCGATTTCAGAATCCTCGATGCGCTCTGCCGCAAGCCCTGCCGCCAAGGTTTCAAGGGCCGTACGAATCTCATAGACTTCATTGATGTCATGGATTGATACGTCGGCAACGTAAGCACCGCGCCGCGGAATCATGACCACAAGGCCTTCCTGTTCCAAGTTGCGGATGGCTTCCCGGATTGGGGTCCGGCTGACCCCCATTTCGTCAGCAAGCTGCAGTTCCGTCAGACGCATCCCGGCGGGAAAATCCCCGCTCAAGATGGCATCCCTGATATTTTCAATGACCACTTCCCGAAGCGGTTTATAAGTATCCAGGGGAATCTGCCTCAAATGTTTAACCATAATACTCCTCCGTACAAGCCACATCCAGAAGCAGGTCCTGGGAAAAAGTTTCCCGGAGCTTTTCCTTCAGTCGGCATGCCGTTTCTTCATCTTTTACAAGACCAAAGACGGTAGGGCCGCTGCCGCTCATCATGGCCTTTTCCGCACCTAGACGAAGCATCGCCTCTTTCAAGGCAACCAGAAAGGGAACCTTTTCCAAGGTAACCGCTTCCAGGTCATTATTGAGCGCAGAAAGAAGGGCCTTCGTGTCGTGGTGCTCGAGTGCGGCCACACAGGCATCGGTATCCGTTTCTTTCCGGTCCTTTACGCCGTCCAAGGCGCGATAGACCTCTGCCGTCGAAACCCCTAGGGCCGCTGGTTTGGCAAGGACCATCCAGAGCGTAGGTGACGGAGGCAGCGGTCTCATCAATTCCCCTCTTCCAAGGGCGCGCTGCGTCCCACCGGCAATACAGAAAGGAACGTCACTGCCAATTTCAGCAGCCGCTTCTTCCAATTGCCCCCTTGAAAGGGGCTTTCCATAGTACCGGTTGAGGATGCGCAGGACCCCTGCTGCATCTGCACTGCCGCCAGCAAGACCGGCAGCAAGATAAATGCGTTTTTGGATGTGGATGTGAACCGCCGGCTTTATTTTTGTCCATTTTTCAAAAACAAGGGCTGCTTGGTAAGCCAGATTGCGTTCATCACAAGGCAAGGCTGAGCTATCTATGGTCAAGGTAAGGGTAGGAGCTTCTTCCAGCGTAATCGTGTCCGCAAGGGAGATACTCTGCATGACCATATCGACATCATGAAACCCATCGGCACGGCGCTTTCCAACGCGCAGGGCCAGGTTGATCTTGCCAGGGGCGAATTCCTTCATGTTCACTTTCCACCTCTTTGTATTTTGTATTCATTGTACCGTGAAACGCCAATAAAAACAAGTAAATTGTGAACATTCGCAAGAATATTTTCAAAAAACGTTCTTGTTCAAAATGTCCATCTGTCAAAGTACATGAAAACATGATAGAATAGGACAAGCAACGAAAAAGCAAAACTGAATGAATGGGATAAGCACGGACTTAAGATGCATCCATCCTTTCCTGTGCCCGTTCCTGATCAAACAAAGAAGGTGACCTCCATGAAAAAACACATCATCAAGTATCTCCATTTTGCCCTGGGCTGTTTCATCATGGCCCTTGCCATCAACGTTTTCCTCGTCCAGCACCATTTCCTTTCCGGAGGGATTGCAGGCTTTCCCATGGGCGTCACAAGCTTTCTGCTCAACGTGCCGCTCTTTTACATGGCCTATAAATTCATGAGCCGCAAATTCCTCGTGGATAGCCTCATTGGAACCGCGCTCTTTTCCATCTTCCTTGATGGGACGGCCTTCCTCTCCCACACAACCTATGTCACAGATCCCCTTCTTACCTGTATTGCTGGCGGAGCCCTTGAAGGCATTGGTGCGGCTTTGGTCTACCGTGTGGATGGATCGACGGGCGGCGTCGATATCCTAGGGTTCATTGCCAAGAAATTCTACAACATTGGAATCAGTACAACCAACTTTATCTTCAATGCCATTGTCGTTACTTGCGCCCTCTACTTTGTCGGCCTTGAACCGGTCCTCTACAGCCTCGTCCTGTTCTTCCTCTGCTTTAAGGCCACAAACGTCGCCATGGTGGGCTTTGACTACAAAAAAAGTGTGCTCATCATCACCCAGCAGCCTGATACGATCCGCAAGCTGGTCATCAGTGAAGTGAACCGAGGCATTACCATTCTCAAAGGGGCCGGCGGCTATACGGGAAAAGACAAGGAAATCCTTCTTGTCGTCGTAAAGATTCGCCAGTTGGGACACCTGCTGAAACTCATCGAGCGCGTCGACCCTGCTGCCTTTGTCCTCGTCCAAGACGCAAACGATGTCTTTGGACGGGGCTTCACCCAGCCCGATGTCTACCTGCCGCCAGCAGAAGGTGAAAAAGAAAAGCACGCATAAAGAAAGTCAGCCAAAGAAAAAAACGGCTTTCCATAGGTAAAAGAGCCTATGGAAAGCCGTTTTTCCCGTTAGGGCGTTTTTAGGACGTCCCATGCTGGAGCACCGTGCCAGAGCCGTTATGTCAAGGACCATGGAGCAAGCAAAAAAGCGTCCATTCCTTTTTCCTTTATTTGGATGGCCTCAGATTCCCTTTTCTTCCCTGCCATAGGAGCATCCAAAGGGCCAAGAAAACCGGATCAGAAGCGGGCTTTCCTTGTTCCTCCGTCT
>OKSV01001296.1_pt1 | contig 10983 bp, 8 predicted proteins | sample 1601261 | NCBI WGS metagenome assembly OKSV01 (sample SAMEA3879560, study PRJEB24766) | human gut metagenome | biome: human-associated habitat; feature: feces | place: USA | collected 1985/1987
TGGTGCTCGGCCGCGATGCCGCCGCCATCGGCGTGCGCGGGCGCGTGTACGACAAGGCGACCATCGACATGCAGCTGTTTATTCGCCACGAAGAAAAGAAGGTGCGCCGCGCTGGCGGTCGCACCCGCGGGCCGGCAGCCTTCACCGGCGAAGACCGCGCCCGCTTTAAGCGCAACCTCACCGAGCTGCTGCGCTAACCAAGGCAGATTTTTGGGACATACCAAAAAATCTACCTTTTTGTTTTGGGCGGTGTGAGCGCTCAGGATCCATGGCTCAACAAAAAACGGGCTTCAAAATGCCATGCGTCGCCGCATCGTGCAAGCGCCGTGCATGGCTATTTTGAAGCCCGTTTTGTTAGGCCTACTTAGAGGCCAAAGGCAGATAGGACGAGGCCCCAGCCAGCGCCGATGACGTACATCATGACCAGGAACACGGCGTTTTCGCGAGCGCTGCGGTTGGTGCGGAACAGCACCAGGTAGCCCACGCCGGCGGAAATGAGCGTGCCGGCGAGCATCGGTGCCAGTTGCAGCGCGCCTTCCAGATACAGCTGCGTAATGACCACGCTCGCCGAGCAGTTGGGGATCAGGCCGACAAGCGCCGAACCCAGAACGGCGAGCGTCTCGTTGCCGCGCAGGAACTGCTCGATTGCGGACTCGCCAAAGGTCTCGAGTACGGCGACCAGAACCAGCGTCACCAGGAAAATGAATACCGATACCTGCACGGTATGCGAGATGGCGCTGCGGATAATCGACAGGACGGGCACACCTTCGTGTGAGTGGGAGCGACCATGGTCGTGATGGTGTTCGTGCCCGCCCTCGTGTCCGTGGTCGTGGCCATGTCCGTGTTCGCGCTCGTCCTCATCCTCGTCTTCATCACAACCGCAATGGTCGCGCTCGCACAGCTCATGGATGTGGTCGGCGCTCACGCCCGCCTCGGCAACCTCGTCGATGATGTCACCGCCGCCGTGGTCGTCATGCGCGCAGTTAACGTGCGCCGGATTGACAGTGGTCCCCAACACGGTACGACGAATCGCCGCATGCGCACGGGCGTTGCGACGCAGACCGCGAATGGCGGCATCTACGATAAAGCCCGTGACCAGTGCGATCAGCGCTTTCGAAGCCAAAAGCATCGCCATAGTCTGCACGGGAACCTGCTCGGCAAGTAGCAGCGGCAGCATCTCGTCGGAGGTCGAGAGAAACACCGCCACCAGGGTTCCCAGCGTCACGACGCGACCGGCGTACAGCGTTGCCGCCATGGCCGAAAAGCCGCACTGCGGCACTATGCCCAGTAACGAGCCGACCACGGGGCCAGCGGCGCCGGCACGCTTGATGGCGCCGTTGACGCGATCGCCTGCCACATGCTCGAGCGTCTCGAGGACCAGATATGTCACCAACAAGAACGGCACCAGCGAGAGCGTGTCCTTGCCGGCGTCGAGCAGAATATCAATCAGCAAATCCATGACGGATGGAACCTTTCGTGTCTTTCGGCAGCATTGTAAAAGTCCTAGCGGTCAACTAGGGTATTGTAATTGTCCTAGGCGCGATGCCAATAGTTGCCCATGGTAAACTATCATCTCGCCATAACTCGACAAACCCGAGCCGCACAACGCGGCCCGTCCAAGGAGCAGTTATATGAACGTATCGCAAGCACTCGAATACGAGCGTCAGCCGTTTATCCCCATGTTTATCTATGGCGATCACGGCGCCATGGAATCCGAGCGCCAGAAAGGCGAAGAGGCCCTCAAGGTACTCGAGACCGAATACTTTACCGCCGAGGGCGACCCCGAATTCGACTTTACCACCGTGCGCGACCTGGCAGACCGCAACCGCGACCTGTGCGACCAGATTGGCGAGGCGCGTCTGCGCAACGTGACACCCGCGACGCTTTCGCGCGGCCTGTCCGACGCCGACACCTGTGCCGCCATCGGCAAAATGCAAAAGCGCACCGCCGCGTCCGTCATGCGCGAGATCCGCGGCGACCGCGACGCGCTCGGTGTCGCCTACGCTCGCAAGCCCATCCAGGGCACGGTACTCGGCATCGACATCGAGACCACCGGCCGCGCACCCGAGCGCGGCTACATCATCAACGTGGGCTGGGAGATCATGGAGCTCACCAGCGACGCCATCCCGCACGACGCCGAGGCGCACTACTGCGGTCTGCCCGATATCTACCGCGGCGAGGATGTGCCGCTGTCGAATATCCACCACATCACCTGGGATGACATTGACGGCAAAACGCCCTTCCGCGAGAACAAGGAGCTGCAAAAGCAACTGCTCAAGCTTATGAAGAAGTACCCGTACATGGCGCACAACGCCGCCTTTGAGGACAGCTGGTTCAAGATCCACCTGGACGGTTACGCCGAGGCGCGCCGCGCGGGTAAGATTATCGTCATCGACTCGCGCCAGATCTGCCGCAGCCTGGACGCCGATGTGCGCTCGCTCCCCCGCGAGTCCGCACCCGCCGCGCTCGAGAACTGGGCGCGCCGCCGTGGCACCCTCGCCGCCGACGCAAACGAGCAGCACCTGGGCCTCGACGACACCGACCTCATGCTCCGCACAGTGCAGGCCGAGTTCAACCTCAAGAACCTATTTGCCAAGTAGATTGCCATGCAGAGGTGCCATCCGCGAGCAATACCTGCCGGGCCATAACGCCCCACGCAATTGCAACACGCCGAGGCGTCCCTCTCAAACGACGCAATGTGGGCCGATATCCAAACGGATATCGGCCCGTTTTTTCGGCACCGCGCACGCGGCCCCCGGCCCTCGGGCCTAGCCGCCGTACAACTAAGAACTTCGTTTGAGCATGTTCAAGCCAAATTACACATCAGTTTTGACGCCGCTTTTGCATCAAAACGGCGTCGACCACCATCAGTTGTGGAGGTCTGCGTAGTCAACGAACTGCAACGATGCTCCAAATGGCATCTTTCTCCATCATTGGCGTCAAGCTCTTGGGCAGCTTTTGTTATGTCGCAAGATTTTGCCTTGGCGTTCATCGCGAGCCCCGCCGCCTGGTCTGCCATGCTATCTGTATGAGTATCGTGCTTTCACATAACACGGCAAAAACGGTCTACCAAGCCGCATACTCGGTATCCGCAATTGGAACCGAGCCCTGCAGTCCCGCCAAAATCTACGGGGCACGCCCCAGCAAGAAACTTCTCGACTCTGCCGCCGACTGGCTCACCAGGCACAATATCGCCCTTGATAACGGCGCGCCGCTCGATACAACGGTATTCGAGCGCGCAAACGTGCGCAACATACCGGGTTGCAAATGCCACGTATCGTCTAAGCGTTTCTCGGGCTCGCGCTTTATCGAACTCGCTGACGGCATCTATATAGTCGGCGTCGAACTCTGCGCGCTTCAGGCCGCAACCTATCTTCCCTTTCGCGAACTTGTGGAGTACTACTTCGAACTGTGTGGCGCCTATTCCCTTGGGCGCGATGCTTCGACAGCCTATACCGAGCGCTTCGCGCTCACTTCGACCTCGAACCTCAAGCACTTTTTTAACTCCCTCACCGACTGCAAGGGGCTTGAGCTTGCCCGAAAAGCCATCCAGTGCGTGCGAGACGGATGCCGCTCGCCGATGGAAACGGCGTTTGTCATGATGCTCACGTTACCCAGACGCGAGGGCGGGCTGGGCATTAGCGAGATCGAGACCGACTACGAAGTAAAGGTCACAGCTGCCGCAAAAGACCTCACGCGGCGCGAAACGTTCTATATGGATGCATATCTCAAGCGGTCCCGAACCGACATCGAATACAACGGATTTCAACACGATGCCGAAGAAGACCGCGCCATTGACGAAGAGCGCAAGAACGCACTGGCGTCCATGGGCTATGGGATCATTACCGTAAGTCGCTATTCCTTTATGCACGCCAGCGCTTTCGCCAGAGTCATGGAGGCAATCCAGCGAAAGGAGGGCATTCGCCCATCGCGCCTGCCCAAAGATTTCGCAATCAAGCAGGAAGGACTGCGACAATTTGTGCTCAGGAGATTTATCGAGGAAAAGAAGCGCATTGAGGAGCTCCTCCGTCAAGACGTAGAGCAGCGTAGTGCACTTGAGCTCGAGCACGCCGTGCTCGAAGGCATCTCGCTGGACGACCCAACGATCAACGATGTCCCAGCCATCGACGACATGCAAGTCATCGAGCTGGATTGCCCGGAGTTCGCTCAAACAAGCACCTCCACGCCCGAAGGCAGGGTGTACGGGGCCAGAACAGAGACAGACTGACAGGGTGGGTACCCCGGCGACGTGCAAAAACGGGAGTTTTCAGCAAAGCCGGGTATCCAAGGAGTCTCGAATTGATCCATTCCGCACCGATGCCGCCGATTTCAACGCACGTTAAGCTACAGCTGGGGAATATCTATCGCCATTGACACTCTAGTAAAGCCCTACGGCGGCAAATGCCGCCGCATTATGCAATAAATGACCCCTCGTCGATGCTGAAAACTCCCGTTTTTGCACGTCGCTAAGGTACCCACGTTGGCATCGGCGGCCTTATCCGCACCCACCGATGCCCTTAGCCGCCTTTAGGACCAATCGATAGCAAAAAAATTCGCGAATTATATTGACATATGAACATGCGCGCATATACTCGGAAGTAAGTTATATGAGCGCATGTTCATATGAAAGGATATTGCAATGAGCGATCTCGCTGATGAAATAAAGTCCAGCATCGACATCACCACCGTGCCCGACGTCCCCACCACCTGCTCGCCCGAGGACCTTCCCGACGAGGAGCTGCTGTACGACCTTGCTGACCTGTTCAAGGTCTTCAGCGACACCACGCGCATCAAGATCCTCTACGCCCTCATGAGCCGCGAACTTTGCGTGGCAGATATCGCCGAGGCGACCTCGACCTCGCAGTCCGCGGTGTCGCATCAGCTGCGCACGCTCAAGCAGTCGCACCTGGTTAAATTCCGGCGCGACGGCCGCAACATCCTCTACTCGCTTGCCGACGACCATGTCTACACCATGCTCAACCAAGGCATGAGCCACATCTGCGAATAGCGACCAACCACGGTACCAGCGCGGCCTGTACCCAAGCCGCAAAAACAGGGAAAGGAACCCGCCATGAAAAAGCAGTTTAAACTCGACGAGATCGACTGCGCCAACTGCGCGCGCGAGCTTCAGGACGAACTTGCCAAGCTCGATGGCGTCAAGTCCGTTTCGGTCAACTTTATGACCCAGAAGTTGACGCTCGAAGCCGACGACGCCGAGTTCGACGAGGTCCTCGATCGCGTCGTGGAGTTTACCGCCGACGCCGAGCCGGACTGCGAGATCATTCTCTAGCCCAGGTTTATGCTGACCCACAAGGCCGCGCTTGCCGCGGTCTTTGCTCGCGAAATTATATGAGCGAGTGTTCATACATTCAAATGGGAGGTTTGAATCATGGCAGCTGCCGATCCCAAAAAGAAAAAGAAGAAGCGCAAGAAGAAAGAGTCCCTTGAGCATAAGCGCAACCGTATCCTGGTAGCGCTAGGCATATTTGCGGTGGTGTACGCCCTCGACGAGCTCGGTACCCTTACCGCCGCATTCGGCACCCCGGGTGACGTCTATGCCAGCTTCGTGCTGTTCCTGGTGCCGTTCCTAATTGCCGGCTACGACGTACTCCAGAAGGCGTTCAGCAACATCCGCCGCGGCAAGGCCTTCGACGAAAGCTTCCTCATGGCCGTCGCGACCATCGGCGCATTTGCCATGGTGCTCTTCCCCGACACCGATCCGCACATGGCCGAAGGCGCCGCCGTCATGCTGTTCTATCAGGTTGGCGAGCTGTTCCAGGCATATGCCGTGGGCAAGAGCCGCAAGTCGATCAGCGCCATGATGGACATCGCGCCCGATTACGCCAACATCGAGCAAGCCGACGGCACACTCGAGCAGGTCTTCCCCGTCATTAAGCCCGGCGAGCGCGTGCCCATCGACGGCGTCATCGTCGAAGGCGAGACACAGCTCGATACCGCCGCCCTTACCGGAGAGTCGGTCCCCCGCCCGGCCAAAACTGGAGACGATATCATCAGCGGCTGCATCAACATGACGGGTCTCCTCCACGTGCGCACCACCAAGCCCTTTGGCGAGTCCACCGTCGCGCGCGTCCTGGAGCTCGTAGAAAACGCTAGTGAGGAGAAGGCACGCACCGAGAGCTTCATCACGCGCTTCGCCCGCATCTACACGCCCGCTGTCACCGGCGCGGCCGCGGTGCTCGCGCTCGGCGGCGGCTTGGTCACCGGCGCCTGGTCCGACTGGATCCTGCGCGGCCTGACCTTCCTCGTCGTCAGTTGCCCATGCGCGCTCGTGATCAGCGTGCCGCTCAGCTTTTTTGGCGGCATCGGTGGCGCATCCAAGCTGGGCGTCCTCATCAAGGGCTCTAACTACCTCGAGACGCTCGCCGATGTGGACACCGTCGTCTTTGACAAGACCGGCACGCTCACCAACGGCACGTTTTCGGTCGTGGCGGTACACCCCGAGACCGGCTATACCGAGCAGTCACTGCTTGAGGTCGCGGCCCTTGCCGAGTCGTTTTCCGATCACCCCATCGCACGGTCCATACGTGCCGCCTACCAAGGCGAGCTCGACCAGAATCGCGTGAGCGACTCCGCCAATGTCGCGGGTCACGGTTTAACGGCAACCATCGACGACAAGCGCGTCGTCGTCGGCAATGCCAAGATGCTTGCTGCGGCCGGTATCGACGCTCCCAATTGCGAGGTCGTCGGTACGACCCTCCATGTACTGGTCGATGACACGTACGCCGGCCATATCGTAATTGCCGACACCGTCAAAGCCGATGCAGAGCAAACGATTCGCGACCTGCACACCGCCGGTGTCAAGCGCACCGTCATGCTCACGGGCGACCGCGAGGAAGTGGCGGCCACCGTGGCCGAGCAGCTAGGACTCGACGAGTTCCACGCGCAGCTCATGCCAGGCGACAAGGTCGAGCGTGTTGAGGCATTGCTGGCGGCCGAATCGGGCAAGGGCAAGCTCGCCTTTGTAGGCGACGGCATCAACGATGCGCCCGTGCTCACCCGTGCAGACGTTGGCATTGCCATGGGCGCCATGGGTTCCGACGCCGCAATTGAGGCCGCTGACGTGGTGTTGATGGACGACAAGCCTTCCAACATTTCCCGCGCGATCCGCGTGGCGCGCAAGACCATGACGATTGTTTGGCAGAACATCATCTTTGCACTGGGCATTAAGCTGCTGATCCTTGTGCTGGCAGCGCTGGGCATCGCCAATATGTGGCTTGCCGTCTTTGGCGACGTGGGCGTGGCGATCATCGCCATCCTGAACGCCATGCGCGCGATGGGTGTCAAGAACCTGTAGCGTCCGTAGTCCCTCCGGCCGGGACCTGGCTTGGTTTTGAAAACGTCCTCGCGCATGAGGCCCGCCTTTCCTGCTCCTGCGGAGCAACGGAAAGGCGGGCCTCGCGCTGCGGAATGTTTTCAAAATCAAGCCAGGTCCCGGCCTGCGGTGACGTTGTTGGTGGTTCTTGGGCATCGCTTGCTGGCGGGGCTCCTTGTCTGAGTTGGACTTAGTTGGTGGGGCTACTGATCCCGGTCGCTGGTTCGCACTTTGCGCGAACTCCGCGCTACTGTGGGTCAGTTAGGCTTCTGTTGTTGAACCCGCTACATCTTCCCGGCCCAACATCGCCCGTAGCTTCTCGAAGCTCTCCTCGCTCAGGCAGTGCTCCATGTGGCAGCCCTCTTGCGACGCGACCTCAGCCGAAACACCCGCATCCTCCAGCAGCCCCACGAAAAAGCAGTGACGTTCCCACATTTGACGAGCGACCTCCAGCCCTCGCTCTGTCAGATGAACATCTCGTTTGCCCATTTCGACATAGCCGTTGCTTTCCAGCGTCGCCATGGCCTTGGAAACGCTCGCCTTGGTTACGCCGAGGTACTCCGCAACGTCGATCGAGCGCACGATGCCCTGACGTTCCGACAGAACGTAGATCGATTCGAGATAGTCTTCTCCGGATTCACGTAGGGCCATGGGCCGCCTTTCGCGATGGCTTCTAGTTAGCCTTTGGATACTTTTGCTTGATTTACTTTACCGCAAAAGTTGCCCATGTCTTACTACGTTGTTCAAAAAGTTAACCGTGTTTCACAAAATGCGCGGGGTAAGCAAGGCGACACGGCACGCAGCGCGCAAGGAGTGTCCCCCTCTGCCGGCAGAAAAAGGAACGTCCCCAAGTGCCGAATCCGCAGCTACAGCAGACCAAAGTGCTTCGCGGCGTTGTAGATCCCGTCGTCGTCCACGGCGGTCGTCACATAGGTCGCCGCAGCTTTCACCGTGTCCTGCGCGTTACCCATGGCCACGCTCGTGCCCACGGCGGAAAACATCGACAGGTCGTTCTCGCCGTCGCCAAAGGCAATCGCCTCACTCGCGTCGACACCCAGGCGCTCCAGCGTCGCTGCCACGCCCAGGTCCTTGCCGCCGTTAGCAGGGATAATGTCGCAGAACAGATCACACCAGCGCGTAGTGAGTGAGTGCGACACCGCATCGGTCACGATATGTTCGTCGACCGGGTCCACAAAGGCGCAAAACTGGTAGACCGGTGCGTCAAAGGCGTGCTCAAACGGCTCCTCGTGGTAGACGATTCCCGCGTTGCTGCCGGCCGCCACCACGCGCTTGGACAGACAGTTCACAAACGAATTCTCGCCCTGCATGCACAGTGAGTCGTAGCGCCCCTGCGCCACCTGGTCCACAATCACCGCAACGTCTTCCGGGTCGATCGGACAGCTGCGGTAGACGCCCTTGGCATCAAAACAGTGCTGGCCCGAAAGCGTAATGTACGCATCCCAACCCAAGTCGAACAGCCAATCCGGCATCTGATAGGTCGGGCGACCCGTGGCGATTATGCACGCAATCCCCTGCTCGCGAAAGCTATCGAGCACCTGCTGCGCCGACGCCGGAATCCGGTGGGTCTTAAAGCTCAGCAGCGTGCCGTCGATATCGAAAAACGCAGCCTTGATCATCCTCGCCTACTCCTCGCCCTCGAGCTTCTCGCTCGCCTCGAGCCACGCCATCTCCAGCTCGTCCATGGCGGCGTGGGCCTCGTCGATCTTTGCCTGCTGCTCGCCGAGCGCCGTGTAGTTGGTGGGGTCAACCTGTGCCATCGCGGCCTCGGCCTCCTCCACGCGGGCGCGCTGCGTCTCCATTTTGCGCTCGAGCGAGCTCACCTCGCGGCGGAGCTTCTGGCGCTCGGCGTTGGAAAGGCCATTGGGCTGGCCGCTCGACTTGGGCTTTTCGGCCGCAGCCGCCGCAGCACCAGTGTCAAACGTGCCGGTCTTGGCGCTCGGCGCACCCACGGGCTCGCCCTCGGCGGTAGCGTTGCACAGGCGCAGGTACTGGTCGACGCCGCCGGGCATATGCGTCAGGTGGCCGTCGACCAGCGCCCACTGCTGGTCGGTCACGCGCTCCATCAAGAAGCGGTCGTGCGTCACCAGGATCAGCGTGCCGGGCCAGCCGTCGAGCAGGTCCTCGACAATCGCGAGCATGTCGGTATCCAGGTCGTTGCCCGGCTCGTCCAGGATAAGCACGTTGGGCTCGTCCAGGATCGTCAGCAGCAGCGACAGGCGACGGCGCTGGCCGCCCGAAAGATCGCCGATGCGGCTCCAGAGCTGCTGGGTCGTAAAGCCCAGGCGCTCGCAGAGCTTCTCGGGCGAAGTCTCCTTGCCGTCGATGACGTAATACTTCTTATAGTTGCCGAGGACCTCGCGGATCGTGTCGCCCATGTAGGGTTCGAGCTCCTCGAGCTGCTGCGACAGCACGCCAAAGCGCACTGTCTGGCCAATCTTCACATGGCCACGCGTGGGTTCAATCTTGCCCTGAATCACGTCGAGCAAGGTCGACTTGCCGGCGCCGTTTTCGCCCAAAAGACCGTAGCGGTCGCCCGCACCGATGAGCCAGGTCACATCGGAGAGCACCTGCTTGGGCGCACCATCGGTATCCGCATAGCCGGCGTCCACGTCGACCACGTCGATGACCTGCTTGCCCAGGCGGCTCACGGCGAGGCGCTTGAGCTCCAGCTCGTCGCGCACGGGCGGCACGTCGGCGATCAGCTCGCGAGCGGCATCCACGCGAAACTTGGGCTTGGTGGAGCGCGCCTGGGCACCGCGGCTCAGCCACGCGAGCTCCTTGCGCGCCATGTTGCGACGGCGCTCCTCGGTAACCGCGGCCATGCGGTCGCGCTCTACGCGCTGAAGGATATATGCAGAGTAACCGCCCTCGAAGGGATCGACCTGGCCGTCATGGACCTCCCACATACTGGTGCAGACCTCGTCCAAGAACCAGCGGTCGTGCGTGACCACGAGCATCGCGCCCTGACCGCGCTGCCAGCGGGCCTTTAAGTGGCGCGCGAGCCAGTTGATGGTGCGCATGTCCAGGTGGTTGGTGGGCTCGTCAAGCATAAGCACGTCATAGTCGCCGATCAGCAGGCGCGCGAGGTCCACGCGACGGCGCTGGCCGCCCGAAAGCTCGCCCACCGTGCCCTCCCAGGGCACATCACTAATAAGGCCAGCGAGGATCTGACGCGTACGTGGGCTCGAGGCCCACTCATACTCGGGCGTATCGCCCACGACGGCATGATGCACGGTGTCGGCATCGGCCAGGTTGTCCTTTTGGCCGAGCAATCCGATCGTGGTGTCGCGGCGGTGCGTCACGCGGCCATCGTCGGGCTCCAGCGTGCCGGCGAGCACACTCAGCAGCGTCGACTTGCCGTCGCCGTTTTTACCGACGATACCAATACGGTCGCCCTCGTCCACGCCGAGCGTCACGCTATCGAAAATATGCTTGGTGGGAAACTCTAGGCTGACGGAATCGCATCCCAAAAGAATCGCCATATGCCCTGCTCCTTCGTAGAAATTCAACGTTGTCCATGATAGCAGCGAGCCCCACCCCAAACCACCACGAAGGCGCCTGTCCCCTTTGTGGTGGTCGTTTCGGTCGCAGAGCAAAAGGCGGGCCATCTCTCACAAGAGATGACCCGC
>OKSV01001304.1_pt1 | contig 10920 bp, 8 predicted proteins | sample 1601261 | NCBI WGS metagenome assembly OKSV01 (sample SAMEA3879560, study PRJEB24766) | human gut metagenome | biome: human-associated habitat; feature: feces | place: USA | collected 1985/1987
GCGCCAGAACTGCCGCCGCCAGCCGCTGTGCCGCGCGGGCGGGACAGTGTTGCATGGGTACTTCCTCCAAGTTCGTTTCAATCTGGACATGATTTTACCACCAAAACGTGGTGAAAATGTGTAAAAAGGCAAAATAATGGGGAAACCCTCCCAGAGGGAGCTGGCGCGGCGCAAGCCGCGTCTGAGGGAGTTGACGCCTGCCAACACAACATATGTCCAAATTTAAGTGCTCCCGCACCCGGCAAAGCCGCGCCGCCGGGGCAGGGAAACGGAAATTCCGTAGACTGTCGACAGAATTGATTCCGGAACATACCAGAACTGCAACAAATCCCGCTTGTTTTCATCATTTTCACGAAACTGCTTCAGGAAGTTTAGCGATATTCCCGATTGACAAAACCGTCAGGTGTCGGATATAATCAGGGCAGAAAGGCAACGATGGTTGCGAAAGCCTTTCGAGAAAAAAGAAACATATCCACAAAAAACGCTGATTGGAGGGATACCCCTATGAAGAAACTGTCAAAGATCGTCGCTCTGCTGCTTGCAGGCGCAATGGCTATGGTGATGCTCACTGCCTGTTCCGGCGGCGGCAACACTGGCAGCATGAAAGAGGACACAACGGCTGAGGATAAGGTCCTGGGCAAGTACAGCACCAGCACTGCAAGCGTAGATAATAACAAAGCCCTGAAGGCTGAAGCAGAAAAGTTCTTGGATGAGAAGATCAATGCTTCTGGCAGCATCTTTGGTTATAAGTTCGTTCTTGGCGGCGAAGTAAAGGGTAAGGACAAAGAGTATCTGACGGTTCTCGTGGCGACGAACTTCTCCTATGAGGATACGATACTGGGTCTCATTCTGAACGAGATCTCGAAGAAGGTCAATACCGATACAAATGTCAATATCAACCAGAATGGCGCTTGGACAGACATTGGCGTTGTTGTCAAGGGAGATAGCAAGCATAGCTACATGGCAATTGCGTTCAAGGTCAAGAACCCCAACTACCACAAATAAGTAAAGAATCATCAGTCCTTTCTTCCCCGGAGAGCACCCGCCCTCCGGGGCTTTTTTGCGCTCTGCCCAAAAATCCCGGCAAAAAACAGGCACACTTGCCATTGACGAACCCTGCCGCGCTGCTGTAAAATGAAAGCAGAATGCCCTGTGCATCCGCACGGGACCCCTGCATTTTATAAAAGGAGCATTGCATGAAAAAGTTAAAGCGTCTTGCAGCTGTTCTGCTGGCCGGTATCATGGCACTGGCACTGTTCACCGCCTGCAGCGACAGCAGCGACCCCGGCAACCCGGAGTTTGATACCAAGGTGGAACGTGCCTATCTGGAGGCGCTGAATAAGGCGTTCGGGACGAGCTTTAAAAACGATGATGCCATCCGGACGCTGGCCCTCACCCACATCACCGAGAAACACGGTGCAGACAGCCTGACCGGTGAGACGCTCTGGAAAACAGAGGGCGACGGAAAGACCGTGGTGCGGCAGGTGATGCTTTGCTGGGAACTGAAAAAAGACACCGGAAAAGGTTATGTGCCGCTTTTCTACGAGGCCGCCAAAACCGCAGCCATCAAAGCGAACTCTACCAATGTTCGAGCTCTGCTCCGCACCGTGAACGAGGAGATTGCCAACGCAAAGAAAAACGGCATAACGCTGGAACTTACCGCGCTGGGGGTCGGCGCAAAGACCATCGGCGGCAAGACCTATGTTGCCATCGGCTTTGAGCTGACCAACACCGCTGCACAGTAATTGCACCCCGCCCCGAGGAGCGCCCGCTCCCCGGGGCTTTTTTGCGTGAACCCCTCCCGTGAAAATGCGTTTGGAGCGCTCCGCAGAGCGCGACAAACGCGAAATAAAAATAATTCTTCCGCTGAATATGCGCAAAGCGCACGCGGCGCGCATTCCAAATCGTCCCGCCTTGCCCGGCGGGCTTTTTTTCGCCTTTTTGTGACAAACCCCGCCCGCTGTGGTACAATAAAAGGGTATCGAACTCACACAGAAAGGACGTTTCCATGCAGCTGTTTGAACTGGTCAGCCCACGGCTGTTCCGCCCGCTGGCGGGGCCCAACCGGGCGTTTTATGCAGAGCTTTTGCTGCTGCTCTGGGAGGAGTGCCGCCATACGGCAGATTACAGCATTTCCCGCGCCGAGGCCGTCTCCCGCGCCGAGGATTATTTTGCCGCGCTGGCAAAGCCGCTGGCGCTGGACGCCGACGGCGCGGGTGACGAGGACGAGCAGCCCACCCGCGATCCCCACACGCTGGCGGTGGGCTTTTTGCTGCGTCTGCGCCGCACCGGCTGGCTGGAGGAGCAGCCCGGCAGCTACGAGAGTGAGCCGACCTTTGCCTTTATGCCGGAAGTCACCCCGCTGCTGGATGCGCTGGAAGAGATATTGAACCCCCGGGTGGTCACCTACACCGGCAAGCTGTACAAGGCGTGGCAGCTGCTGGGCAGCATCGGGCAGGAAAAAAGCCCCTACGAGAACGTGCTGCGGGAGGTGGCGGCAGACCTTGAGACTTTGAACAAGTCCCTGCGCGCCCTCAACGCTTCCATCGGGCATTATATCGACCGCCTGACCCATAACCGCACCCCGCAGGAGGTGCTGGAACTGTTCGACCAGTACGAGGAAAAGGTGGTGGCGGCGGCGTACCATCGCTTTAAAACCAGCGATAACCTGTTCAATTACCGCGCCTATCTGGAAGAAGAACTGGACGACTGCGAGCAGAACCAGCTGCCGCGCTTAGCGCTGGACTACGCCCGGGTGGAGCGCTGCGCCCCCGGCGAGGCTGCACCCCGGGTGCGTGCTCTCATCCAGCAGCAGCGGGACGCGCTGGAGGAGATGAGCACTCTGATGAAGGAAATTGACGCCAGCCATATCCGCTACCGCAAGCGGGCGGTGCAGCGGGCACAGTTTTTGCTGCTCAGCGACCGCTCGGCGCAGGGCAGCGTCACCGCCCTGCTGCGCCGCTATGCGGAGGACATCCGCAGCCCGGAGCAGCTGTTTGAGCCGGACGACGGCCCGGTGGCGGCGCGGCTGCACCTGTACCCGGCGGCAGTGTTCGGCGCAAAGCCGCTGTATCCCCCCGCCGCGCCCCGCACCGAAGCACCTCTTGCCCCGGTGCGCACCGAGCCCCTTGACCCCGCCCGGCTGCGGCAGGAGCAGCAGCTTCTGCTGGACTACGCCCGCCTTGCCGTCACCGAGGAAAACGTGGCGCTGCTGGCGCGGCAGGCACTGGCTGCCCGCCCGCAGGTGAACGCCTCCACCCTTGTGGAGGAATACCCGAACGATTTTACAGGCATCATCGGCCTGCACACCTATTCCCAGTCGCCGCACCGGGAGTATGATATCACCATGACCGGAAACTGGGTGGAGCGCGGCGGCTTCCGGTTTCAGGATTTTGTCCTGACCCGCCGCAAGGAGGTAAACACGGATGGCAACCATTGATCTGCTGGAAGAGACCGCAAACTATCTGCTCAACCACTGCTTTGTGCTGGGCTGCGTAGAGGAACAGCGGGCAAAATATCTGTATATTCAGGATCACCTCAACGAGGTGCGCGCGGTGTTCAAGCCCTTGGGCTACGCGGTGCTTTTGTACCCCGCACCCATGCAGGCGGCGGCGCTGGTCAACGAGCACGAGGGCAGTCAGGCACGGCTGCTCAAGTACGAAAGCATTTTGCTGCTGGTGCTGCGGCTTTTGTACCTGCAAAAGCGGGAAAGCCTTGCCGCCAACGCAGACGAAGTGCTGGTGACCGTAGAAGAGGTGCAGGCAGAGCTGCAAAAGATGAACCTGCCCCGCAAGCTGGATCAGCAAACGCTGGAAAAGCTCATGCGCACCCTGCGCCGGTACAATCTGGCGCGTCCGGTGGGACGGCTCTCCGGGCTGGACAGCCGCATCGAGGTATTTCCCACGGTGCTGCTGGCGCTGCCGGACGCCGACCTTGCGGATGCCGCCGCCGAGAGCGCCCGCACCCGCACCGAACTTGGTCTGTACGAGCGCCCGGAGGGCGCAGACATGGAAGCAGGGGAGGTGGAAGCATGATCGAACTCAAGCGCCTGAAACTCATCAACTGGCACAACTTTGAAAATACCACCTTCGACTGCGCCCGCCTGACCTATATGATCGGCGTGAACGCCGTGGGCAAGACCACCATTCTGGACGCCATCCGCTACTGCCTGACCACCAACCGCAACTTCAATGCGTTGGGCAATAAGAAAAGCGGACGCACCCTGCAAGGCTCTGTCCACGCCAAGCAGCGCGGCGAAAACGCCTACCGCCGCCCGGGGCACACCGTGGCGTATATCGGGGCAGAGTTCTGGGACAGCGTCAAGCACACCAGCTTTGTCATCGCGGTGCGGGTGGAGTCCGAAGGCCCCATGCAGGAGCTGCACCCCGGCGACCAGACGTGGTATATCTCGGAGGACGGCATCACGCTGGAACAGCTGCCCTTTATCGACCCGCGCACCGGTGCGCCCAGCGCCAAGGAGGACTTCAAGCCCGCCGAGGGGCGGCTTTCCTACACCCGCAGTCCCAGCGAAGCGCGGGACCGCATCTGCCGCGCACTGGGCATCGGACGCGCAGCCAGCCCGCTGGGCAAAAAGTTCAACGAGGTGTTCCAGATGGGTACCAGCATGGACGAGATCCCGAATTTCCGGGAGTTTCTGTACCAGTACATCCTGCCCCAGCCGGAGCTGGACTTGGAAGCCTTGCAGGGCGACCGCTTGGAGCTGGAAAACCTGCACGCCGTTCTTGCCGAAGCCCAGACCCGCGCCGATGCGCTGGACGAGATCGTCCGCTATGGCCGTGAAGCCACCGAAAAACAGACCGAAGCCCTTGTGAACCGGGGGGCCGCCCTGCTGGCGCGGGCTGCTGCCGATGCCGGGGAAAAGGCCGTCTGGCAGGAGCGGGTAGACGCCGGACGCCGCCAGCAGGAAACGCTGCACACCCGCTACGCCGAAGCCAAGACCGCCGAAGCGGAAGCCCGCCGCGCCTACCTAACCGCCCACAGCGCCGCCGGTGCCAGCGGCGAGGGGCGCGCACTGGACGCCCTCAACGAGGAGCTGGCGCACCGGCAGACCGCACTGGATGCCGCCGCCCGCCGCGCCGACACCGCTGAAAAAGCCGCCGAAAAGACCGGCAACCTGCTGGCGGTGCTGCGCCGCAGCGGCTTTGCCGCCGGACAGAAGATGGCCGACCTGACCCCTGACACCCTGCCTGCCCTGACCGACTGGCTGACCGCACAGGAAAAGCCGCTGGAAGAAGCCTATTTTGCCGCCCGGCAGCACACCGCCGCCTTGCAGCGGCAGCAGACCGAGAAACGCGCCGAGCTGGATGCCGTATCCGGTGGCAAATGGGTGTACCCCCACGGGGACGCCGCCACCCGGGTGCGGGACGCCGTGAATGCCGAGCTGAAAAGCCGGGGCATGGAGCCGGACGCCCGCATCTTCTGCGAGCTGCTGAACGTGGAGGACGAGAGCTGGCAGGACTGCGTGGAAGCCTGTCTGGGCGACCGCCGCTTTGATATCCTTGTGCCGCCCGCCCACTACGCCGCCGCAAAGAGCGCCTTTGTGGCGCTGAAGGATAAGGTTGGCCCCATCAGCCTGCTGGACACCCCGGGTCTGCGCAAGGCCAATCGCCGCGCCGACACCGCCCCCGCCGACAGTCTGGCGGCACAGGTCACCAGCGAAAACCCGCTGGCCGCGCAGTACGCAGACACCATCCTGCGCCGCATCGTCTGCTGCGACACCCCCGACACGCTGGAAAACTATCTCGACAGCGCCACCCGGGATCTTTTGCGCCACCACCCCTTCCGGTTGGAGCGTCTGCGCACCCCGCAGCGCTATATCGGTCTGGAAGCCCGCCGCGCCCGCGCCGGGGCACTGGCAGGGGAGATGAACGCCCTTGCTGAAGAAGTACGCGCCGCCGCACAGGCAGAGCAGAACCTGAAAGCCGCATACAGCCAGTACCAGACCCTTTTGCGCGGCACAACGCTGGAAGAACTTGCCGCCTTGTGGGACGCCCGCGCCGCCCTGACCGCCGCCCGCGCGGCGGTGGAGGAACAGGCCGCAAAGCTGGCCGAGTGCCGCGAGAATCCGCTTTTGCAGCAGCTGTATAAGGAGGAAGAGGTGCGCGAAGCCGCATGGGAGGCCGCCCGCACTGCCGTGGAGCAGACCGGCGGCGATCTGCGCGTGTGCGAAAAACAGATCTCCTCCTGTGAGACGGAGCAGCAAAAGGCGGTGGACACCGCCGAAAAGAGCGCACAGGCTGCAGAGAGCTTCTTTGCCGCCCACCCGCTGGTGGAGCCGCTCTCCCGCAGCCGTCAGCAGGCGCTGACCGGGCCGGATAAATCTCCCCGCGCCGCCGCGCAGGCCGCCGAAAAGGCACAGGCCAAGCTGGACGATGCGCTGACTGTCTACCTGAACAGCACCCTTGAACCGGCGCAGCGGGAATACAACCGGCGCTATGTCTGCGATTATCCCTTGGGGCTTGCCGGGCTGGAGCAGTACCGCGCCCAGCATGAGAGCCTTGTGCGCATCGACCTGGAGCGCTACGCCGCCCGCCTGGAGCAGGCGCAGCGGGACTGCAAGGACCGCTTCCGCAAGGATATTTTGTTCCGCATGAAGGACGATATCTTCAACGCCCGGCGGCAGTTCCGGGAGCTGAACAAGGTCATGGAGCAGCTGACCTACGGCGAGGAGGTCTACCGCTTTGAGCTGGAACCCAGCCGCGACCCGCAGCTGGCGGCGTTCTATCAGGTCATCGTGGATAAAGGCAACCAGCAGATGACCGAGGGCGATTCTCTGGATAACCTTGCCGCCACCGCCGACCCCGCCTATGAGCGTCAGGTGGACGAACTGATGGAAAAGATCATGGCGGATGTGGACGAGAACACCCGCGCCCGGCAGGAGGGACGCACCGCCGCCGGTGCAACCCTTTCGGACTATGTGGACTACCGCACCTATCTGGACTACGATATCAAGGTGACCAATCAGGTCACCGGGCAGCAGGCGTATCTGTCCCGCGTCAGCCGCGATTCCTCCGGCGGCGAGAATCAGGCGCCCTTCTATGTGGCCATCTGCGCCAGCCTTCTGCAAATTTACCAGAAGAGCGAGAACAGCATCCGTCTGGTGCTGCTGGACGAGGCGTTCAGTAAAATGACCAGCGACCGCATCCGCCCCATGATGGAACTGTTCCGCCGCCTGCAATTGCAGGTGCTGCTTATCTCCACCGTGGAAAAGAGCACCGCCATCCAGCCCTACTGCGACATTACCTACTCCATCGTCCGCCACGGCGACGCCAACGCCATCGCGCCCTTTGTCCGCCTTGCAGCGGAATAATGCAAAGCAGGGCTTGACATCAAAAATAAACTTTGCTATACTGTTTTTCGCTCATCGGAGGGCTGTTTCAACGTAATTGAAAGGCCGGATAAGATGTCATCGTTCGTGTTTCCCGGAGGCTGTGGGCACCGTAGTGCCGCAGCAGAAGAGGGAACGCACCGGAGCGGTGGTTCTTATCCGGCCTTTTTGCATATGTGAAGTTCAAAAAGGAGGAGCTATGCCAAAGAAAACCATCCAATTGTCCGACCACTTTACCTATTCCCGCCTGCTGCGGTTCGTGCTGCCCTGCATCGGCACCATGCTGTTCACCTCCATCTACGGCATCGTGGACGGCCTGTGTGTTTCCAACTTTGTGGGCAAAACGGCCTTTGCGGCGGTCAACCTCATCATGCCGCTGCCGCAGCTGCTGGGCACTGTCGGCTTTATGCTGGGCACCGGCGGCAGCGCCATCGTTGGTATCACGCTGGGCGAGGGTGACCAGAAAAAAGCCGACCGCTATTTTACCATGTTTCTGCTGGCGGCGCTTGTTTCGGTCAGCGTGCTGGCCGTGCTGGGCTTTGTGTTCCTGCGGCCGGTCGCCGTGCTGCTGGGCGCAAAGGGAGAGCTGCTGGACTACGCCGTGCGCTACGGGCGCATCCTGATGCTGGCGCTGCCGCCCTTTGCGCTGCAAAATATGTTCCAAAGCTTTTTCGTCACCGCCGAAAAGCCGCTTCTGGGCTTCTGGTTCACCGTTGGTGCAGGCTGCACCAACATGGTGCTGGACGTGGTGATGGTGGGTATGCTGCACTGGGGCGTGGAGGGCGCTGCCGTTGCCACCCTTATCAGCCAATTGGTGGGCGGCGTGCTTCCGGTGTTCTACTTTATCGACCACCACAATACCAGCCGCCTGCACCTGTGCAGAACACAGTTTTACGGCCGCGTGCTGTGGGATGCCTGTATCAACGGTTCTTCTGAGCTGATGACCAACCTTTCCATGTCGCTGGTCAATATCCTGTATAACTTCCAGCTGCTGCGGCTTGCCGGAGAAAACGGTGTGGCGGCTTACGGCGTCATCATGTACGCAGCCTTCCTGTTTGTGGCGGTGTTCGTGGGCTATGCCGTGGGCAGCGCACCCATCGTCAGCTTCCATTACGGCGCGCGCAACCACGCCGAGGTGCATAACCTCTACCAAAAGAGTCTGCGCCTCATCGCCGTGGTAGCTGTGAGCATGACCGCCGTATCCATGGTGCTTATTCCCTATGTGGCACGTATCTTTGTGGGCTACGATACCCAGCTGCTGGCGCTGACCAGCCGCGCCTTCCGGCTGTATGCGCTGAGCTTCCTCATCATGGGCTTCAACGTGTATGCGTCCTCCTTCTTCACGGCGCTGGGGGACGGCGTGACCAGCGCCCTCATCTCCTTTCTGCGCACGCTGGTGTTCCAGCTTGCCGCGCTGCTCCTGCTGCCCGCCCTGTGGGGCATTGACGGCGTGTGGCTGGCTGTCACCGCCGCCGAGCTGGCCGCGCTGGCGGTGAGCGTGTATATGTTTGTGACAAAAGACCAGAAATTCCATTACCGTCATGGTTGACGCGCCATAACAAAAAAGCCGCCGGGGCCCCGGCGGCTTTTTTGGTTATTCAAAGGTATACTCCACCAGCTGGCAGTTTTTGATGCCCGCAGCGGCGTACTCCTCGTTGGTCATATCGTAAAAATAGGAGTGCACCACCCGGGCGATGCCGTTGTGCGCCACCAGCAGGTAGGTCTTGCCGGTGTCCGCCTTCAATTCGTCCAGCAGGTTGTAGATGCGCTGTGCCAGCTGCATCATGCTTTCGCCGCCGTCATAGCGGTCGGCAAAGTGGGTCTTGGAGATGCGGAACTCCGCACCGTCCCGGGGCGTGCCCTCGTATTTGCCGAAGCACTGCTCCCGCAGGCGGGGCTCGCAGCGGGCGGGCAGACCGGTAGCGGCGGCAATGGCCTTTGCGGTGTCGGCGGCGCGGGAAAGGGGAGAGTACAGAATTTCGTCAATGTGCAGGCCGCTGTCCCGGACAAGCTCGCCCAGCTGCCGCGCCTGCTGCTGCCCGTGGGCGGTCAGCGGGCTGTCGGTCATGCCGCAGATCTTATTTTCCACGTTCCATACCGTCTCGCCGTGGCGGGTGAAATAGATATTGTGCATAAAAATACTCCTTACAGCTTGTGCAGGGTGCCGTCCGGCAGCAGACAGACGGTGTCTCCCTCGTCGATGCCAAGACATGTCAGCTCCCTGTCCGGGTAGGGCAGGATGCTGGCAGCCCCGGCGGCATCGGTCAGGGTCACATCGCACAGCACCGGCTGCCCGGCGGGCAGCTCCTCGCAGCCGTACAGCTGCTCGTCAATGCGCAGCACGCGGTATTCCGGCATGGTACAGCCCCTCCTTTGTGTTTTTCCTTATTATATAGCACCCGGGGGCTTTGGTGCAAGGGGGGGCGGACTGAGAGGGTTTATTCTCCCCCGCTTGACAGCGACGCGGAGAAATTGTTACAATACAGTTACGACTGCAAACCACGCGGAGGGGTTCATGAATATTACGGAACTGCGGTATCTGGTAGCCATCATGAAATGGGGGTCGGTGTCGGCGGCGGCAAAGCAGCTGTACGCGGCGCAGCCCAATGTGAGCAAGGCGCTGAAGAATCTGGAAGAGGAATACGGGTTGCGCATCTTTGAGCGCTCCTCCACGGGTATGATCCCCACCGAGCAGGGCAAACGGTTCATCCGGCAGGCGCAGCGGGTGCTGCAGCAGGTGGACGAGCTGAAGCAGGAGGCGCACCAGCAGCGCAGCTGCGCCGAGCTGCGGGTGGTGCTGACCCATGCCACCTACGCCTCCTATGCGGCGGTGGATTTTTTGCAGCAGGCAGCCCGCAGCGAGCAGCTGCGGGTGCATATCCGGGAGAGCGGTGCCATTGAAGCTTTGGATTTTGTGCTGCGGCAGGGCTACCACATAGCGCTGCTGCGCTATGCCGCCGAGGACGAGGACTACTATCTGCGCTACTGCCAGCGCCACGGTCTGCGGCAGGAGCCTATCATGGAGTTTTCCTACCTGCTGCTCACCAGTCAGGACAGCCCGCTGGCGCGGCGGCAGGTGCGCGAGCTGGACGAGCTGAACGATTACATCGAGGTGCTGCACGGCGACGCCCATCTGCCCGGGGAGGAGAGCACCGTCTCCCGCTGGCAGGCGAACCCCAACCGCCGCATCCATGTGTATGAGCGGTGCAGCCAGTTCTCTATTTTGCAGAATCTGCCCACGGCCTATATGTGGTCGTCCCCCATGCCGCAGCGCGCGCTGGAGCAGTACCATCTGGCACTGCATAACTGCCCGGCGCAGAAGCAGCAGATGCGGGACGTACTGGTGTACCCGGAGCGGGAGCCTTTGCAGCCGGAGGAGCAGCTGTTTGTGCAACTGCTGCACAAGCAGGCAGATGCCACCATCAAGGACAGCGGGTGGAAGAAGATTTGAAATGCGCGCCGTGTCTTCCGGGTTGCGGCACCCAGCATCCGCATCGTGCCTTGGGCGGCACGCGCGTCTTGCTGGCCGCTGCCCCAACAACTCCTCCCTGTTTCCGCCACTGGCGGCGGTC
>OKSV01001313.1_pt1 | contig 10876 bp, 9 predicted proteins | sample 1601261 | NCBI WGS metagenome assembly OKSV01 (sample SAMEA3879560, study PRJEB24766) | human gut metagenome | biome: human-associated habitat; feature: feces | place: USA | collected 1985/1987
GCCGCCGCCCTCGCCGGGCGGGCTGTCCTGGGTGCGGCGCAGCACCGCGCGGATGCGTGCCAGCAGCTCACGGAAGGAATACGGTTTGGTGATGTAGTCGTCCGCGCCGATTTCAAGGCCGACGACCTTGTCGATTTCCGCGCTTTTCGCGGTCAGCATGATGATCGGCACACGGCTTTGCTCGCGGATCCGACGGCACAGCGCGGTGCCGTCAAGACCGGGCAGCATCAGATCGAGCAGCACCAGATCGATACCACCCTTGGTGAACAGTTCCAATCCTTCTTCACCGGTGGCCGCGGCGGACACGTCGTACCCTTCACGGGTGAGCTGGTAGACCAGCGGCTCACGGTACGACTCTTCGTCCTCGACGATCAGAATTCGCGTCATCAGTGGTTCTCCTCATTCTCTGTTGTGGTGGAGTGGCCGGACTGTTTCTTTTCACGGGTGTTATCATTCGCCGAATCCGCCGGATGGTCGGGTTCCGCAGCGCCCGAAGCCTGCGGCATCGTGATGGTGAAGGTGGATCCCTCCCCCTCACGCGACCATACGGAGATGGTGCCGCCGCAATCCTCGACGCAATGCTTGGTGATGGCCAATCCCAGGCCGGTGCCGCCGGTTTCACGGGAGCGCGCCGGATCGACGCGGTAGAATCGCTCGAAAATTCTGCTGAGCGACGCCGCGGGGATGCCGACGCCCTGGTCCACGACGCGAATCGCCACCTTGCCGGATTCGATGCCGATGCCGACGGCCACCGTGGTATGTTCCGGCGAATAGTTGATGGCGTTCTCCACCAGGTTCTTCACCGCAGTTTTGATGGTCTCATGGTCAGCGACCACGAACACGTCCAGGTTCTGTTCGGCTTCCTTGGCCAGTTCCTCGGCGTTCGCATGCACCAGCACCTGCCGGCCGTTCACGGACAGGACCAGGCTGATGTGCTTCGATTCGGCCTTGACCTGGTTTTCGGCGAGCGCCTCGCGTGCCACGGACAGCACGGACAGCCGTTCCGCGTTGAGCATCGCTGCCGCGCTTTGCGCTTTCTGCAGGTCGATCAGACGGTGGACCAGTTCCGTCAATCGTTCGGATTCCTTGGAGATTCGGCCGGAGAAGTATTTCACCGCGTCCGGATCGTCGGCCGCGTCGCCGATCGTTTCGGCGAGCAGAGAAATCGCGCCTGCCGGGGTTTTCAGTTCGTGCGAGACGTTGGTGACGAAATCGCGCCGCATGATTTCGAAACGGCGTTGCTCGCTCATGTCGGAAATGAAAATCGCAAATAGGTTGTCGGCGATCTGTCCGACGCGCACGTGCAGGTAGAGCGTGTCTTCGGGCAGCGGCTTGCCGGCTTCGACGCCTTTGCCGTTCGTGTTCACCACGCCCGTTCGCGTGCGGCCGTGCAGGGGGATGGTCAGTTCGCGTTCGCGCACCACGCTGTCTGTGGAGACCAGTTTCACGATGTCGCGGATTTCCGCGAGCGCCATCGCCTGGTCGTGGATGATGCCGAAGCGCCGCGCGGCCGGGGATGCGTATTGGACCGTGGCCAGCGAGTCTACGACCACCAAAGCTTCGGGCATGACGGCCACCAGCTGGCGTTCCGTGGACTGCACGGGAACGCGGGGGCCGAACAGGGACGCGTTCTTCGCAGCTCCGAACAGGCTCGGATCATTGGGGTCGACGCCGTCCTGCACATCCTGGAAGCCTCGTCTGTGGCCAAGCAGGAACGCCACGACGAACACGACCACGGCCACGACCACCAATGCCGCAACCACCGACGGCGTTGCCAGCATCTGCTCCAACGTCATGCGTTCACCTTCCGATAATCCTCAGTTCTTCCTTAAGACTAGCGGCTTCGGAGAGGCTTTCGCGTATGCGATTCTCTCACGCCACCGGAAGTTTTCCTGCCGTTCATCTTCCGAAACGCAGCATATCGGAATATGAGACGTCCCGTTTGCCGATATGACGATGCATGATGACGGGTCATGCGGCAAACGGGATGTGGAAACGGCTTTTCGCAACGTTAGGCGTTTCGCAACGCCACATGAACGCTACATGCGTTTGGCGATGTTCACCGTCAGTTTCGCGGCGGTGTCCGCGTATTCGGAAATGTCGAACGTTTTGAAATCCTCGTAGTCGGTGTCCGCGTTGTCGCTCAGCGCGCGAATCACCAATGCGGGAACGTCGTTGCGGGCGGCGACATGCGCGACGGCGGCGCCTTCCATTTCCACCGCGTCCGCGCCGGTCTCACGGATCACCTGCTCGACCTTCTGCGGATCATCGACGAAATAGTTGCCGGTGGCGATGATGCCGACGATATGGTGAATGTTCAAGTCGTTCAGCGCCTGGTCGGCCAGTTCGAGCAGACGGTCGTCGCTATGGTATTCCTCGATGGGCCGGTCGGCGGTGCCGGGCTTGAATTGGCCCACCAATCGCATGTCGGTGTCGAGATAGCGCAGGGTGCCGCCGAGCACCACGTCGTTGATGTGCAGATTCGTGTTGAGATTGCCCGCGATGCCGGAGAAGATCACGGCGTCCGGCTGGTCAGCGTCGATCAGATGCTGCGTGGTGGCGGCGATGTTGACGGTGCCCATGCCGCCGACGGTCGCGGCGACGTTGACGGCGGTGCCCTTGTTGGTTTCGAGGGTGCCGCGCGTCACCTTGACGCCGGCTTCCTCGGTGACGGTGACGTTGCTCAGTGCCGTTGCGATATTGGCGACTTCCTCATCCATGGCGCCGATGATGGCGATTGCGGTCATTGCACCCTCCCTGTCTTACGTGCTGTCTTGAGTGTTGTTTTACGCGATTGCGATTCGCGTTTCCCGAATTTTCTGCAATCGCGCGGATAGTGAATCGAATCGGTCACTTCCAGCGGCGCGCGGCCACCGCATGGGCAAGCTCGCGTAGCAGCTGTTCCGTGGTGTTCCAGCTCAGACATTTGTCGGTGATGGACTTGCCGTAGACGAGCTGGTCGAGCGGCGCGGCTTTCTGGTTGCCGCCTTCGATGAAGCTTTCCATCATGATGCCGGTGATGCCCTGCTCGCCTTTGGCGATACGGCCCGCGATGTCACGCACCACCTGCGCCTGACGATGCTCGTCCTTGCCGGAGTTGCCATGCGAGCAGTCGACGATCAGCCCATGTGCCGCAGCGGAATCGGCCGGCATTTCGGCGCGGATGGTGTCCATGGCCTTGGCCACCGAAGCGGCATCGTAATTCGGGCCGTGCGAGGAACCACGCAACACCACATGGCAGTCGGGATTGCCGAGCGTTTTGACCACGGCGGCGCGGCCGAGATGGTCGATGCCGAAGAACGTGTGCTGTTGTGCGGAAGCGAAGCAGGAATCGGCCGGAGCCTTGATGGAACCGTCCGTGGCGTTCTTGAAGCCGATCGGCATGGACAGGCCGGACGCCAACTGCCGGTGCACCTGGCTTTCCGTATTGCGCGCGCCGATCGCACCCCAGCTAATCGCGTCGGAAATATACTGCGGACTGGTCGGCTCCAAAAACTCCGTGGCCGCCGCCAAACCCTCGTCAAGCACGCCAAGCAACGTGCGGCGGGCCAACAGCAAGCCCTTCCTGATATTGCAGCTGCCGTCGATATCCGGATCGTTGATCAGACCCTTCCAACCGACCGTGGTGCGCGGCTTCTCGAAATACACGCGCATGACGATCAGCAGCTCGCCATCCAACTCGCCTTTCAACGCGGACAGGCGACGCGCGTAATCGAGCGCGGCCTTCGGATCGTGAACGGAACACGGACCGACAACCACCAGCAGGCGATCGTCCTGACCGTACAGGCAGGCACGAATCTCATCACGCGAATAGGCGACGATCTCCTGCGCCTGCTCGCTCAACGGCAGGTCGCCCAACACCTGCGCCGGCGTGGGCAACACTTCGAATTCCAGCACGCGGCGGTTCACGATGCGGCTGATGCCCACCTGGTCCTCCCAGCGCGGCACGTCGGTCTCCACCAGCGGATTCTTGCCCTCATCCATGGCCTGTCTAATGGCACGTAAATCCTCAGGCGTGTTCAGCTGCTGCTGCATGATCTCGCTCTCCTTGTCGCTTCCTTTCCCAAGGATAGCAACGATGGTGCAGAAACATCAGCCAAGCTTGCGACGCGCGTCGACCGCGTCGGCAAGCGTGTGCAGCAGCTGCTCGGTACGATCCCACGGCACGCATGCGTCGGTGATCGACTTGCCGTATTCCAGCTGGTCGAGCGGCGCGGGCTTCTGCTTGCCCGCCTTGAGGAAGCTTTCCATCATGATGCCGAGAATGCCCTGTTCGCCGGCCGCGACGCGTGCGGCGATTTCTTCGACCACTTCGGCCTCGCGCACCTCGTTCTTGCCGCAGTTGCCGTGCGCGGCATCGATGATCAGACCATGCTCGCTTGGTCCGGAAGCCTTGGAAGCCTTGAGATCCGCCAACGCTTGGGCCACGGAAGCGGCATCGTAGTTCGGACCATGCGAGGAACCACGCAGCACCAGATGGCAGTCGGGATTGCCCTTGGTCTCCGCGGAAATCACACGACCATCCAGATTGATGGAGAGGAAATGATGCTCGAAAGCGGCCGCGAAACACGAATCGGCCGCCGGCTTGATGGAACCATCCGTAGCGTTCTTGAAACCGATCGGCATGGACATGCCGGACGCCAGCTCGCGGTGCACCTGGCTTTCCGTATTACGCGCGCCAATAGCGCCCCAGCTGATCAGATCGCAAATATACTGCGGGGTAATCGGATCAAGCCATTCCGTAGCGGCGGGCAAGCCGAGCCCCAGCACGTCGGTAAGCACCTTGCGAGCCATGAACATGCCCTTGCGAATATTGAACTGGCCGTCAAGATCAGGATCGTTGATCAGACCCTTCCAACCGATCGTGGTGCGCGGCTTCTCGAAATACACGCGCATGACGATGACCAGACGATCATCAAGCTCCTTCTTGACGGCGGCAAGCCTCTCCGCATACTCGTGCGCAGCCTTCGGATCATGAATCGAACACGGGCCAACGATGGCCAGCAGACGATCGTCACGGCCATGCAGCACGTCACGAATCTCCTGACGGGACTTCAACACCAGATCGCTCATCTCGTTCGTGAGCGGAAGTTCCTTAAGAAAATATCGGGGAGCGGGAATCGGGTCAAGCTGACGAATATTGACATCCACGGTCTCCGGAAACACGGCGCGCTCATCCAACAGCTGTGCATCCTTCGAACTATCCGGACCGCGAAGACCTGCCATCGCTTCTGTTCCTCCCCTGCATCATTATGCTTGCGTAGCGCGATAGCGCCACCGTCGTTACCTTAACGGATGGGGACGGAATATGGGGATGGGCGACTGCATGGTGGAATGGGTGGGGGGGTGACGTGGGACGAAGAAAGCGATATAGGAAAGACCCAACGCGGACGGAGAGTCCGGGTTGGGTCTTTTTTGGGGGAAACGTGCGTCATGGGGCCTGCCGGGCTGAGGCGATGAGGCCTGCAGCCTCGAAAACGCCTGTCGGCGTTTTCCCTCGCGGCGGAAGCCCACCGGGCTTCCGCTATTCGCTCGGCGCGTATTGGCCAGCGCGCGCTCCGCGCGCTATTTGGCCAATGCGCCCATCGGATCCCACGCAGGGAGCATGGTGGCGGGTTCTTCTAGGGCCTTGAGGTATTCGGCGGGAAGGAGGGCCTTGGGGACGGCGACCTCGTAGACGTATTCGGTGAACCAGTCGTCGCTCATGGTGAAGTAGCCCTTGTCGGCGATCTTGTCTCCCCACGAGTTCTCCACACGCCAACGGCGGGTGGTGTGGCCATCCTCATCCACATCCACACCGACGAACGCCATCGCGTGATTCATCGCGGAATCGCCGAAACGGACACGCTGTTCCTTGTCCAGATCGAAATCGACGCCATACACGCGGCCATACTCGAACAGGTCGGTGGCCCACGCGCCGTTCTCACGGTCCATCATCGGATGGCAGTCAGCGCCGAACCATACCGGAATGCCCTGTTCCTGAAGAATCTGACGCACGCAGTCCTTCATGAACTGGTTCGGCACGTTGAGGTACTCGGTCGGGTCTCCCCCGGCCACGTTGCCCAGATGCTCGATGCCGATCTTCTTGCCCTTGACGTGCTCCTGACGCGGATCGTCCACCAGGCAGACATAGCTTTCCAAATCGGCGGAACCCACATACTTCTTCCAGAACTCGACAGGCGTGATCTCGCCATCGCGGTGGAACTCGCCATCCTTGTCGGTCCACTCCCAATCGAAGCTCTTCGGCGGCTCGCCCAAGTGAATCGTCAGAATACGGTGACCGGCGGCGACCGCATCGGCGATGATCGCATCGATCGCGGACGGATCAGCGTACATATGCGCAACCGCGGTGTGCAGCATGCGGCGCAGCTGCACGTTCATCTCACCGGTGTTCTTGGAGGATTCGGTCTCCGGGAACAGGTCCTTCGGCACCGCGCCATACTTCTTGTACACGTTCATGGCCATGGTCCACTGGCCGCCGTCGCCCATCACGTCGGACAGCAGATGCTGCATCAGACGCGAATCGGCAGGCTCGCCGGCACGCACCAGCTTGGCCACGTCCTTCAGGAAGTAGTTGACGCGTTCCAGCTTGTCGTAGTACATGGCGTAGTTCTGGGAGAACTCGAACTCCTTGAGACCCATGTTCTGCTTGGCCACGAAACGGGCCACGTTCAGAGAGCTGAACAGCCAGCAACGGCCGGAACGGTCCTGATGGGTGACGGTGCCATTGTCCACGACGGTGGAGAAACGACGCTGCATCAGACGGGCGCGATCGTAGTTGCGCGCCACCTTGTCGATGCCGGCCGCCGTGACGGCGTTCATGGCCATGCGATTGTGCTCGCTTGCTTCGAAATCGTCGACGAGCTTGTTCAGTTCATCACCGCTCAATGGCGTGATGTCGGTCATTATCCATTCCCTTTCTATGGTTTCAGTTGTTCTGCGAAGCGTCTGCGGATTCGGCGTCGCCTTCCGGCTCGGTCTCGGCTGCGGAATCGTTCTCGACGGCATCCTGCGTGTCGGCGTCTGCCGGTGCGGCGGTCTCATCGTCGTGCTGCGCGTCGTCATCAGATTGCGCGTCGGAAGGCTCGCCTTCATCGACGGCGTTGACCACGGACAGGTCGTTCATGCCGAAACCGGAGAACGCGTTGGAGAACATGGCACGCAGTTCGCTGACGCGCTGCGTGATCTGGGCCTCACGGCTCTGCAGGTCGGCGATGCGCTGCTGCACGCCGTCCAGTTCCTTCTTCGCGGCCTCGCGACGCTCGTTGATCTGCTCGTCGGCGTCTTCGGTGGCCTGCTTGAGGATGCTTGCCGCGTTCGCGTCCGCCTCGTCACGCTTGCTGGAAGCGTACGCCTCAGCCTCGTCACGGGTCTTCTGCGCGGAGGAAATCAACTCGCTGGCCTGCTTGTTGGCGGCCTCGCGACGCTCGTTCAGGTCGGTGAGCAGCTCATTGACCTTCTTCGTGGCCTCCTCCTGCTGGGCGGAGATGTCGGCGCGGATCTGCTCCACTTCGGCGTTGACCTGGCTGATGGTCTTGGTGCGGTGCACCTCCGCCTCGTCGGTGATCTCCTGGGCCTTCGCCTTGGCGGTGTCGGTGATTTCGGCGGCACGGCGCTGCGCGTCGGTCATCATCTTGGACACCTGCTCGCGCACGTCCGCCAGCTTCTTGTTGGCTTCGGCAAGCGCGGATTCGATCTGGTCGTTGGTCTCGCTCTTCAGGCGGGAGATCTCCTCATTGGCGTTCTTGCGCTGTTCGGCGATCTTGCTGGTCGCCTCGGTGCGCATGTCGGAAATCTCACGTTCCTGCGTGGCGCGTTCGGCGGCAAGACGCTTGCCGTGTTCCTCACGGGAGTTGGTCAGTTCCAGATCGACGGTCTGACGCTGCGCCACCACGGCCTTCTGGGCCTCGCTGCGCATCTGGTCGACCTCATGCTGGGCATTGGCCCTCATGGCTTCGGATTCGTCCTTGGCGTCACCGAGCACCTTGGCCGCCTTGGCGTTGGCGTCGTCCATGATGCGCTTGGCGTCGATTTTGGCGTTGTTCAGCAGTGTTTCAGCCTGCAGCTGCACCGTGGCGCGGGCCGCGGAAGCGTCCTTCTTGGCTCGTTCAAGCAGCTCGGCGCTGGTCTGTTCCGCGCTGGCGAGCATCTGCTGGGCGTTGGCGCCCAGTGACGCGAAGGACTTCGGAGCGGCCTTCTTGTTCTTTTCCTCCTGCAGCTGCGCCTGCAGCTCAAGGATGGTCTGGTCGTCGGCCTTGACCTGCTCACGCAGACGGTTCACCGTCTCCTGAGCCGAAGCGAACGCCTCGTCGACTCGATCCTTGTCGTACCCCCTCAACACGATTGGGAACTGCTCAACCATGCCCTTTTCCTTTCACGAATTCCCTACACTTTGCGCATCTGCCAGCGCGCACTCGTTCAGTACTCTATCTCAGTCAGCAGGCGGCACGCAGGACGAAATGCATTATTCTCACAGAGAGCACAGAAATCGTTCGAAAAAGTCTGTCGGGGGTATGGCGGTGACCACGTGTCGAAACCGCATGACTCACATGTCGCAGAAAATCGTGCCGTAGAAAGCGGAGCCGTCCTCAGCCAAGCAGAATGTCGCTTGACGAGGGTTGCAGGAAGTATCGTACCGATTCACGCAGCACGTCATCGACCGCAGCGGTCTGCTGTTCGATCGACAGTCCACGTTCGTGCGGCCGACCGTTGACGATCGGCAGGCTGACGAACCCCGACAGAATGCGACGTTCCTGGCCCGCCGACCAGTTGAGCAGATGGTAGAACAGCGAATTGCATACGAACGTGCCGGCGTCGGAACTCAACGCGGCGGGAATCTCGTGTTTGGCGAAATCGTGCAGTATCGACCGCAACGGCAGGCGCGTCCAGTACGCGGCCGGACCTTCCGGGTCGATCGGGCGGCGGGGCGGAATCACGTTGTCGGCATCCGGCTTGGCCGCATCCATGAGATTTGTGGCGCATCGTTCCAGCAGAATGCCACGGGAGGTGCGCTTGAGCCCTGTGGCGATGACGATGTCCGGCTTGGCCTGTTCGATGGCTTCCAGCAGTGTGGGCCAGGCTTTGGCGAAGCTCACCGGAAGCGTGACGTTGGTGACGGTGACGGCGATGTCCTGCAGCAGTTCTTCGGAGATCGCCTGCGATTGCGCCGGATCGGCCCATTGCTTGGCTACCGCCGCCGGCACGAGCACGGCCGGATTGACGTCGATGCCTTCGTAGGGCGTGAAACCGGAGATGACGATGTTGATCTGCTGCATGGTTTCCAGTGTACGTGGTGAATGTGTTGAACGTTAAGTCTGCCGACACGTCGACGGACTTAACGTTCGATGAAAATCAACGGCTGTGCATCTGGGAGAACGCCTCGGCGAACACGGCGTGCATGCGCGCCTTGGCTTCCTCCTTGGCGTGTTCGGGGTCGAGGCTGCGGGCGATGCCTTCGGCGATCTGGTCGATGGCGCCCTGGAGCTTGCCGCCGATCATCATTTTCATCATCATGTTCAGCTCGATGTGCAGCACCAGCCGCATGCGGGTGTCGGTGTCGGAGACTTTGTGGAGCTGAATCCAGAAGGCGAAATCCATCGGGATTCCCCCGTCGTCGCCCACGATCTTGACGTGGCGCGGTTCGATGCGATCCTCCATGCGGAGACGGACGGTGAAGCCTTTGGCCTTGAACGAACAGGTCTCCTCGGTGGCCTGCCACTCCTCGACGCGGTCGGCGACGGCCGGGGTGAGGTTGTCGAAGCGGCTGATGACGGCGTAAATCTGTTCGGCGGGACGTAAAATCCGGTGTTGTTTCGAAATGTATTCCTGCATATTGCGCGTTGAAAATTATAAGTTGAAAGTTTTGCGGGCCCGGATCATTCCGCCGGCTGCGGGGCGGCCCAGAAACGGTCGGCGTCGGAGGTCCGGACGGTGGATTCATCCAGCGAGAATCCCTCGAACCCCGGGGGCAGCAGGGCGATGGCGCGGCCTTCGTATCCGACCTCCTTGTCGTATCCGGTTTGCTCCCAACAAATGAACCAGTAGAGGTTCTTGGCCCAGTAGGAGAGGTAATTCTCCGGGTCGCGTGTCCCGAGAAGCCGGTGTACGGTCATCGGCTCTCCGGCGACGGTACGCTGCCGCATCTCTTCGAGTGAGAGCGCTTCGCCTTCGGGCGAGGCGACGTAGGATTGCATGTCCGAGTCTATCATCGCCCATTTCTCGCATTCGGGCAGCCAAACGAGGTTGACCACGTGGCAGTCCCGATCGAGCGAGTCGGCCGGAAGGCACGTCACGAAGCGGTTGACGATCCCTTGCGAGAGCAGCAGCTCGTGGAGCAGGATCGAGTGCAGGCGGCAGTTGAAAGCCGGTTCTACGGTACGGGTATACTCCCACAGTCCGATTGCGTTGCGCGTTTCGGGCTGGACTTTCTGATTGGCGTGGGGAATGTTCCGGGCGACGAACTGCGCCAGCGCGCGGGCGTTGTCCCAGGTCGTCGCGGCGGGATTCACGAGGGTGTCGAGCCGGAAGTATTCGCGGATTTCACGGGCGCGGACGGTGTCCTGTATATAGGTGAAGCGATACTGCACGGTGTCGGCGGCGTAAGGGCCTGCGGCGCGGAGCAGCTCCACGCGCTGCTGTTTTTCGAGACCGGTCAGATAGTCAATGGCCTGTTCGCGGAAGACGAAACGGGCCAGCAGAAAGATTGCCAGCAGCAGGCCGATGAGCGAAAGCAGAGCGATACCTGCGATTTTGAAGAGTTTTTTCATGGGCGGCGATTATGTCCGCTGCAAAGATAGGGATTTTTCCGGTGGCGGCAAACGAACGGGACGAACCTTTGCGGGGTTCGTCCCGGGATGCGGTTGCGAAGCGGCAGGGC
>OKSV01001316.1_pt1 | contig 10832 bp, 13 predicted proteins | sample 1601261 | NCBI WGS metagenome assembly OKSV01 (sample SAMEA3879560, study PRJEB24766) | human gut metagenome | biome: human-associated habitat; feature: feces | place: USA | collected 1985/1987
CAATGTCATAGGCTTTGTCTCCTTTCTTTGATACCTTAAGTATAGCAAACGCTTATACATAAACCAAGCAAAACCCTTTTTCTGAAAATAGATACAACTATCCCTAGCAAATGACTCCCCACTAGCAAGATCATACTCTATTATCCCCATTTAAACTATGCTATGATGATAAAAAGCTATTAAGGAAGGTCCCTAATGACAACAAGCAATCCACGTCGCCAGTGAGAGCGACTTTGGGCAGTAAATAAGTACCTGGTGTTCAGTCATTCAAACAAGATTTACTTAGAAATCCGTAACTATCTCAAGAATGATGAGGTTAGTTTGGATTAGGCTAAGGCCTACATTAACAAATCTCTGGACTTTCCTGAAAATCCTGGTCAAGTCGTCAATTCCTTCCAACATATCTGCAGCTATTTTAAGAAAAAATCGACTGTCAGCGAAAAGGAAATGTTTATGGTCCAGATGGATAGCTACAAGGTTGCAAGGGAAACTAGGATTTCTAGGGGCTAATCTCGTCCAGTCTCTATTATTTGGGATCATCCATGCGCTTATGTTTATCCAACTAATTGGCGCCCTAAAAGCCATGGCTACTTTTTACCTTCTCACTCATTGAGATAAATATAGCAGAAAATTATCATGGATGAATTAAAAGAAATCAAACTTAAAAACTATTAGTACTTAAATGAGGTCGCTATCAAGGGGGAGACGCTTCTAACGGGTTCCTCTCTTTCCCATTTGTGAACTTGCTAGGAGTAGAGGTATCGACGATATCATCTATAATCGAGGCATCAGTGGTTTGAATATGGATGAATTTCTCCAGCATATCTATCCCCTGCTTTTGGATTTGCAACCGGCCAAGCTTTTCATCAATATGGGTACTAATGTTATGACCTAGGAGACTTATGGAGAGCATTGGTTCCACCATATGATGGCAAATATCAGACAAATTCTGGAGCAAATACTAGCTATATTGCTAAATACCAAGATTTACCTGATAGCTTTTTATCCAGCAAATCTTCATCTGCCTTGTCAGACCCGGGCATCTATCCAGTGGATGAAACTGCGGACCCCTGAAAACCTTGACTGTTCTAATAAGACTCCTGAGGAAATCGTCAAAACCTATGGTTGCCACTTCATTAATTGTAATGCTGAGCTGGTCGATGATATAAAAGAGCAGAAAGCAGAGCGTACCTATGACAGCGTTCACCTATATGCCAATGCTTACTGAAAGGTCTATGAAGCTCTTGAGCCCTACCTCTTGGATTAAGAAAATATGAGAGAATTTCCAGTTCTTACTCGCTTTTTTCCCTTGATTACAGTACAATAGACGTCAAAAGTGAAAAATTGAAATGAGGTATCCCTATGTGGAAATGGTTTAAACGACTCATTGTCCTCGTCATTGTGGTCTTTTTTGCAGTGGCGGCTCTACTCATTCCGGACAAGATCGACAGTCAGGACCAATTAAAAAATGTATCAACACAAACATCCCCTGCTGATTTAGCTCAGGCTGGTATTGGTGGGGCCTCCCTTTCATCAGGTGGGGTTTCAACCGAGATTAATCTTGATAGCAACCAGTTTCGTCAAATCCTAAAAGCAAGCATGGCTGATTCTAATGACGAGACCTTGCTAAACAGTACTGTAGAGTTGAATGATTCTTATCTGACAGCTAAGCTACCGGTGTCTCTTGGACCTATCGAATCAACATTCAGCCTTGATTTCACGGTTAGCACTAACAAGGAAGTCATCCTATTAGACTTGGCAGGTGCCCACCTGGGTCGCCTCCCTGTTCCTAAATCACTGGTTCTGCCTTACCTCAAGAAGAGTATTGCCCAGTCAAGCAGTGGGGTTCGCATGGTTAACAATCAGATTCAGCTCAAGCTTCCTGAAATCGGCTACGAAATTGAGCAGGCTACTGTGACCAACAGCAAGATGAAGGTCAAGCTTAACATTCCGATTTCCTTGCCAACCAGTTGGTAATTTAAGAGGAATCTATCAATCCATGATAAGTCAAAACAAGTCCATAGTCTGGACTTGTTTTTTGATGCCTTCATTTCTAAACTAAGAAAGTTAAATAATTCTTGAAATAATACGTTTACATCTCCCAATCCCCTAGAAAATGGGGGGGGGGTCCTGTGCTATCATTAGACTGTAAAAATGATAAGCGTCTGACACTCATTGCAAAAAGAGTTAAGTCAAAGAGTTTTAGGATAATAGTTAGGAGGAACAAATGGACGCTTTAAAATATATCACACCCAAATTTTTCACCACTATCAAGGATTATTCCAAGGGACAGTTCATCAAGGACCTGATTGCAGGAGTTATCGTGGCTATCATTGCCCTGCCCTTGTCGATTGCCCTAGCGATTGCCTCTGGTGTTAATCCCGAACAAGGTCTTTACACAGCAGTGGTTGCAGGCTTTTTTATTTCCTTTTTAGGAGGTAGCCGAGTTCAGATTGGTGGACCTACCGCAGCCTTCGTTGTCATCATCTATGGCATCATCGCCCAGTATGGCATGGCGGGTCTGACTGTTGCCACGCTCATGGCGGGACTCATGCTTATTATCATGGGGCTCCTGCGTTTTGGCGACCTGATTAAATTCATTCCCAAAACCATCACACTTGGCTTTACCTTGGGGATTGCCGTTGGGATTGTGGCTGGACAGATTAAGGATTTTCTAGGCCTTGAGATGAAGTCCGTGCCAGCTGAGTTTCTGGAAAAGATGATTGCCTATGGAGAGCATCTTTCGAGTATTAGTTGGGCGACCCTAGCTATCGGTATTTTGGCCCTGCTCATTCAAATCTTTTGGCTACGCCTTTCTCAGAAAATTCCGGGTTCTCTGGTTGCTATCTTTGTGACCACAGCCATCGTGGCCTTTGGTCATCTCCCCGTCAAAACCATTGGTGACCTATACACCATCAAGGCGGGACTTCCAAGTTTCACGGTTCCTGACCTATCATTTTCTTTGATTCGTCAAATGATTTCGCCAGCCTTCACCATTGCCATACTAGCAGCTATTGAATCGCTCCTTTCTTGCGTGGTGTCAGATGGCATGATTGGTGGTAATCACCGTTCTAATGCAGAATTGGTCGGTCAAGGTGTTGGAAATATCATGTCAGCCCTCTTTGGTGGGATTCCGGCAACGGGTGCTATTGCCCGTACCGCAGCCAACGTCAAAAATGGCGGACGAACACCAGTAGCGGGTATGGTTCATGCCTTCACCTTGCTTCTGATTTTACTCTTCCTCATGCCTTACGCTTCATTGATTCCTATGACCTGTCTGGCCTCAATCCTTATGATTGTCGGTTATAACATGAGTGGTTGGCGTACAGTTGGTCGTATGATCAAACGTGCCCCTAAAAGTGATGTGGCAGTCCTGCTAGTGACCTTTATCCTAACCGTTTTCTTTGACCTAGTGGTTGCCATCGAATTTGGTATGGTCCTAGCAGCCTTCCTCTTCCTCAAACGCATGTCCGACGTGGCTCAAATTCGTCAGTGGGTGGACAAGGAAAATCTGGACGATCCAGTTTTGTCCGAGGATATCTCAGGCCTAGATGCCCTTGAAGAAACTCTGGCCATTTGTCAAAAACGTGGCATGACCTTGCTTCTTTCTCACGTCAATCCACAACCCTACCGAGTACTTGAAAAATCAGGCTTTATTCAAACTATTGGACCAGACCATATCTGCGAGTCGACCGACCAAGCCCTTGAAAAAGCAGCAGCACTAGCACAAGAAGCTTAGACAAACGTTTTTAATACAAGAAGAAAAAGCAAGTTCAACTGAACTTGGCTTTTTAAAATACGCGATATACATAAGGATTGTCAGGCTGACCGACCTCTTTGACCTCAGTCAAATTGAGAATAGGCAGGCTCTGTTTGAGATTTTGATAGTAATCCACAGTGATGGTACCAGTGACTTTTACCCAGGTATTGTCCTTGAAGGTTTGGTCACTTCCTGTCGTCGCTAGTCCGTAAACACCTGAATCGGCGATACAGTGGATAATACCGAAACGGAAGATGAACTGATAACCCTTGGTTTGTGGGTCATTGTAGACAAAACCGGTATAGGTGACCTTCTTGCCCACAAAATCGTTAGGATAGAGGTAGATGAGCTCCATGACTTCCATGTAATTTTCCGTGGTAATCTGGATGGTCTCACGTCCCTTGTACTTGGCGAGCTCTCTGGTCATTTCCTTCTCATAAGCTGAGGAGGTGAAGTAGGAGCTGGTGTCTGGCTTCAAGTACTGAATAGTCGTTCCCTCTTGGTCGGCCTGATTAGGATCGCTCCCTGCCGCCAGTGGAAAATGATAGCCCTTAGCTGACACGGTATTGGCATCCAAGGTTACTGTTGGCACCAAGAGCCCCGTGAGGACTGGAAAGGCCAAGAGAACGATGCTGGCTACCTTGGCTACTCGACCTGACAAATGCGAGTGAACCTTCATCTGTTTCATCCAAACAATGAGTTGAACCACAGCAAGGATAAAGGACAGCACCATGGAAATGTAGGCCAAGTAGGAGTAGTGGATGTTAATGTACTGGTTGAGCTTGCCGGAAACTTGTAAGTACATGACCAGCTCAAAATACCCAGATAAGATGAGAAAACGTAACATTAAATCACCCCCAATAGCAGACAGTAAATGATTGTCACCAGACTTGCGGTTCCTACGAAGAGACCAACAAAGCGTGTCTTAAACTGGTGTTTCATCATAATCAAGTTCTTGATATCAACCATAGGACCAATGATAAGGAAGGCCACCGTTGGTGCCACTCCGAAACTAGAGAGCAGCGAAGCCCCGATAAAGGCGTCGGCTTCTGAACAAAGGGAGAGGATGAAGGCCAGGAGCATCATAATCAGGATGGCTGTCACTGAATTATGACCGATTGTCGTGAGGATACGGGTCGGTAGGTAGGTCTGCATACTTGCGGCCACCAAGCTCCCGAAAATCAGGTAACGCCCAGTGTCGAAGAACTCGTCAACCGCATGAACCAGGGCTTGAAAGACTTTCTTACCAGCTGACAAACCACTATAGTCATGAACATGACTAGCCTTACGATTGTCCTTGAGAATCTGGTCATCCACCACAAAGCCCAGTAAAATTCCCAAAATCATGGCAATCAAGAAAGCCCCGACGAAACGTAAAATCACGTAGTACCAAGAGTTCCCAAAGGCTGTGTATGTCGCAAAGAGAACAACTGGATTAATGATAGGAGCAGTTGCCATGAACGGAATAGCTGTGTAGCTAGGCACTTTTTTCTCTAAAAAGCGCGTGATAATGGGAACAATCCCACACTCACAAGAGGGAAAAATAAAACCAATCAGGGTTCCAAAGAGAATAGCCAGGACCTTGTTTTTAGGAAGGAAGTTTTGAACTTTTTCAGGAGTCACAAAGACCTCGATAAAGCCAGACAGGATACTTCCCAACAAAACAAAGGGCAAGGCTTCAATAATAATTGATAGAAAAACTGCCAGAAGCTGCAAAACGCTATCTGGTAGTTGATGAAAAATAGCCATAAAAATTATTTCTTCTTATCTTCTTGAAGACGTTTGTCTTTCTTAGGATCAGTTCCCGCCTTTTCAAAATCAGGGATAGCCGCAAAAGATGCCATCATGCTTTCAAGTTCATTTGTTTTTTTCTGAATAACCGCCATAAAAAGCCTCCGAGTTAATTAAGATACTAAGGGCGTCATTTCTGACAGAAAATTAGGGCATCAGACGAAGAAGCTTTGCTTCTAGGAAGATGCATCTATTTTCCGAAAGAAATAGCCCGAGTTCAGTTGCAATAAGATACTAAGGGCGACATTTCTGTTAGAAATAGCCCCTAACAATAGGTTTACTTTTCTATTATACTACCTCTTGCTTAAAAATTCTCGCTTCAGCTACAAGGTTTTCTGCCCAAGCAAATCTCCTCTCGTGGTATAATAGAGTTTATGGAAAATCGTAATTTAGAGATATTGGCTCAGGAATTGGGCCTAAAAAAACAACAAGTTGAAACTGTTTTGGAATTGACCGCAGAAGGCAATACCATTCCCTTCATTGCCCGTTACCGTAAGGAAAAAACCGGCAATCTGGATGAGACGCAAATCAAGGCCATCATTGATATGGACAAGTCCTTGACTGCTCTTCAAGACCGTAAGGAAACAGTTCTTGCCAAGATTGAGGCTCAGGGCAAATTGAGTGATCAACTCAAAGCAGCTATTGAAGCTGCTGAGAAGTTGGCAGATGTGGAAGAACTCTACCTCCCCTATAAGGAAAAACGCCGCACCAAGGCGACTATTGCTCGTGAAGCAGGTCTTTTCCCATTGGCTCGTCTTATCTTGCAAAATAGTCCCAACCTCAAGGCTGAAGCTGAAAAGCTGACATCTGAAGCCTTTCCAACAGCTGATAAGGCACTTGCGGGTGCTGTGGATATTTTGGTTGAGGCCTTTTCTGAGGACAATAGCTTGCGCTCTTGGACCTACAACGAAATCTGGAACAACAGTGACATCACTTCAACCCTCAAGGATCAATCGCTGGATGAAAAAGAAATTTTCAAGATTTACTATGATTTTGAGGATAAGGTGTCTAAACTTCAAGGTTACCGTACGTTAGCCCTTAACCGTGGTGAGAAACTAGGCGTTATTAAGGTAAGCTTTAAGCACAATCTTGAGAAAATGCACCGTTTCTACAGTGCTCGTTTCAAACAAAAAAATGACTATATCGAGGAAGTTATCAATCAATCTCTCAAGAAGAAAATCATTCCAGCTATGGAGCGTCGTATCCGAAGCGAATTGACTGAAGCAGCAGAAGATGGTGCTATTCAACTTTTCTCTCAAAATCTTCGAAGCCTCCTTCTAGTATCGCCACTTAAAGGCAAGATGGTACTTGGTTTTGACCCAGCCTTTCGTACAGGGGCTAAGTTGGCCGTGGTTGACCAAACTGGTAAGCTCATTACAACGCAAGTTATCTATCCAGTAGCTCCAGCAAGTCAGGCTAAAATCGCACAGGCTAAAAAAGACTTGGCTGACCTCATCAAAAAGTATGCCATTGAGATTATTGCGATCGGTAATGGAACAGCAAGCCGTGAAAGTGAAGCTTTTGTGGCAGAAGTCCTCAAGGATTTCCCAGAAACTTCTTATGTCATTGTCAATGAAAGTGGTGCCTCTGTCTACTCTGCATCAGACTTAGCTCGCCATGAGTTTCCAGATTTGACGGTCGAAAAACGCTCTGCCATTTCTATTGCCCGTCGTCTCCAAGACCCATTGGCCGAGTTGGTTAAGATTGACCCTAAATCAATCGGAGTAGGCCAATACCAGCACGATGTTAGTCAGAAGAAACTCTCTGAAAATCTTGATTTCGTCGTTGATACCGTGGTTAACCAGGTTGGTGTCAATGTCAATACGGCAAGTAGTATCCTCTTGTCACATGTCTCAGGTCTCAACAAGACTATCTCTGAAAATATCGTCGCCTACCGTGAGGAAAATGGTGAGATTGCATCACGTGCTGAAATCAAAAAGGTCCCACGACTCGGTGCCAAAGCCTTCGAACAAGCAGCTGGTTTCCTCCGTATCCCAAATGCCAAGAACATCTTGGATAATACAGGGGTCCACCCAGAGTCTTACCCAGCGGTAAAAGACCTCTTCAAGCAGTTGGATATCACAGATTTGGACGACTCTGCCAAAGAGAAATTGAAGGCTCTTAATCTTAAAGAAACAGCGGAAGAGCTAGGGCTTGGTCAGGAAACCCTTAAAGATATCATCGCTGACCTTTTGAAACCAGGTCGTGACCTCCGTGATGATTTTGAAGCACCGGTGCTTCGTCAGGATGTTCTTGAACTCAAAGACTTGTCAGTAGGACAAAAACTTGAAGGTACAGTCCGAAATGTTGTGGACTTTGGTGCTTTTGTGGATATCGGTGTCCATGAGGATGGTCTTATCCACATCTCTGAGATGAGTAAGAGCTTCGTTAACCATCCAAGTCAGGTCGTTTCTGTTGGGGATTTGGTTACCGTATGGGTATCAAAAGTTGATTTGGAGCATGAAAAACTCAACCTCTCCTTGGTGAATCCACGTGAATCTAACTGATTATGTTAAGACTGTTTCTATAGAAGATTTTGGCTGGGAATTTAAGCATCAAGCCTTGTGGAACAAGCGTCTCCGGACCACTGGAGGGCGGTTCTTTCCTAAGGATGGACACTTAGATTTCAACCCAAAACTTTATGAGGAACATGGTCTTGAGACCTTTCGAAAAATCGTCCGCCACGAGCTCTGTCATTATCACCTTTATTTTCAAGGTAAGGGCTACAAGCATGTTGATAGAGATTTTAAGGACTTACTAGCCAAGGTTGAAGGCCTTAGATACGCTCCAAAGATGCAAGGTCAAAAGGAGAAGTACTACCTTTATCAGTGCCAATCTTGTGGTCATATCTACCGTCGCAAACGCCGTGTCAATACACAGAAGTTTGGATGCGGTCTGTGTCGAGGCAAGCTCATTTTTCTAAATCAGTCCTAGGGCTGATTTTTTTAGTCTAAAAAAATCATATAATTAAATCAAAGAAATGATGGGAGAAGAAGACCATGTCAAATCGTTTTTATAAGACACGAAAAAATAGACTCGTCGCCGGTGTTGTTGCAGGTTTGGCAGATAAGTTTGGCTGGGACCTAGCTCTGGCTCGTATCCTGGCTATTATTCTCATGGTTTCAACGCAGTTTGGAATCTTCCTATACTTGGTTTTAGCCTTTCTCCTTCCTTACAAAGAAGATATTTATCCCGAAATCAAACTCAAGGATGGACGCAAACGTAAAAACGCTGAACCTGTTGAAGATGAGTGGAATTGGTAAGTAACTGTTAATAGACATTGACCTGTGATTGGCCTTGGTGCTAGTCACAGGTCTTTTTTGCTTTGAGAACCGCATTGAAAACCTTTTTATGATACAATGAAACTAGTAAATAATCGGAGGAAATAACATGACAGTAACTGTTAAAATGCTGGTTGATAAGCTCAAGCTTAGAGTTATCTATGGGAATGAAAAACTATTGTCAAAACCAATCACGACCGCTGATATCTCTCGTCCTGGTTTAGAAATGACAGGATATTTTGATTTTTATTCACCAGAGCGTATTCAATTGGTTGGGATGAAGGAGTGGTCCTACCTTAAAACCATGACTGATAATAACCGTTATTCTGTTTTTGCTAATATGTTTAAAGCGGAAACTCCAGCTGTTATCGTGGCACGTGGTCTTGAGATTCCGGAAGAGATGCTTCAAGCTGCTAAGGAAAATGGTGTAGCAGTTCTTCAAGGACGCAATGGTACATCATCACTTTCAGGTGACATGTCTTGGTATCTCAACTCTCAATTAGCTGAACGTACTAGTGTCCATGGTGTTTTAGTAGATATCTATGGGATGGGTGTTCTCATCCAGGGTGATTCTGGTATCGGTAAGAGTGAAACAGGGCTTGAGTTGGTGAAACGTGGTCACCGTCTTGTCGCTGACGACCGTGTGGATGTTTATGCTAAGGATGAGGAAACTCTCTGGGGTGAGCCTGCGGAAATCCTCCGCCATCTTCTTGAGATTCGTGGGGTTGGTATCATTGATGTCATGAGTCTCTACGGAGCTAGTGCTGTCCGCAATTCATCTCAAGTCCAGTTGGGCATATATCTTGAGAATTTTGAAAATGGCAAGGTCTTTGACCGTCTTGGAAATAGCAATGAAGAGATTGAATTACAGGGCGTTAAGATTCCACGTATCCGCATTCCTGTTAAGACAGGACGTAACGTGTCAGTCGTTATCGAAGCTGCAGCAATGAACTATCGTGCTAAGCAAATGGGATTTGATGCAACCAAAACTTTTAATGACCGTTTGACTAACCTCATTAGTAAGAATGGTGAAGACTAATGTTAGCTACTATTGATCCTATTGCTCTAAGGCTTGGCCCCATTAGTATTCATTGGTATGCCATCTGTATTGTATCTGGTCTTTTACTTGCCGTTTATCTGGCTCAGCGTTGGGCTCCTGAAAAGGGAATCGATCCTGAGCATATCTTAGATTTTATTCTTTTAGCCTTTCCTATAGCTATTGTTGGTGCTAGGCTCTACTATGTGATTTTCCAGTGGTCTTATTACAGCCAAAATCCATCGGAAATTTTTGCGATTTGGAATGGTGGAATTGCCATCTATGGTGGCTTGATTGGTGGTGCAGCTGTCCTTTATTGGTTCGCTAAACGTCATGCTATTTCGGTTTTAGATTTTCTAGATATTGCGGCCCCTGGGGTCATGATAGCTCAGAGTATCGGTCGCTGGGGAAATTTTGTCAATCAAGAGGCCTATGGAAAAGCAGTTAGTCATCTGAATTATCTTCCAGAAATTATCCGCCAGCAGATGTTTATTGATGGAAGCTACCGTGTACCTACCTTCCTTTATGAAAGCCTGTGGAATCTAGTTGGTTTTAGCATTATTCTAGGACTACGACGTTTTAATAAGGGATTGCGACAGGGAGATGTGACTTCATTTTACCTTATCTGGTATGGTCTTGGACGTTTTGTCATTGAAGGAATGCGTACGGATAGTCTCATGTTTGCTGGCTTGCGTGTTTCACAATGGGTCAGCATTTCCATCATTATCCTTGGAGCTATCCTCTTATATTTCCGTAAACAACGTCAAAAAGCAGATTATAAAATGAAAAGCTAGTCATACTGTTCAGACTTTGTTATAATGAAATGAAAATTATAATAAAGGTCATAAGAAGCAGGAGTCAAACACTCAGTTTCTTTGAATTAACCTTTTAAGCAGGTCAAAGGAGTCTTAAACTATGGCAGAAATTGCATTTCTTATTATCGCAATCGCACTTGCTGCGTTCC
>OKSV01001330.1_pt1 | contig 10727 bp, 9 predicted proteins | sample 1601261 | NCBI WGS metagenome assembly OKSV01 (sample SAMEA3879560, study PRJEB24766) | human gut metagenome | biome: human-associated habitat; feature: feces | place: USA | collected 1985/1987
GAATTCCCTTCTGCGAAAAATGTTTTCGCACTAGCGGATTTGGTTGATTAAAGTCGTTTTCCAAACGAAAAGACACCAAGATCCTCCTTGTGGGAGATTGACCAACATTCCTTTTCTAATTGTTCCATCTCACCAGCATTTCTCTCATACAAGTTTGCAACTTATCTAGTATAACACAATGGACGACCAAATGATAGTCAAAGGAGAATAATTTTATTTTTTAGGAAAAATTTTTAAAAACTTGAAAATAGTCAAGAGGGCAGTTTCCCCTAGATTTAGCTGACTTTCTTCTGACACCGTTCAAGAATCCCTTTAAATAGGAGTATAAAAACTTCGGAAAAACTTTTTTTGGTAGTTCTTGCGTTTTTATAAATATGTATAATACAGTTAGTATCTAAAATATTTCTGTATAAAGAAATAGGATCATTTTATCTGATTCAACGATTTATTCTAAGTTCTGATTTATTTAGAACCACTCAGTACTATTAAATCTACTCCTACTATTTCCAAGAAGATTTTGTACAGTCAATGAACTATTCACACTGCCCCTTCTTTGGAGAGGAGGGCAGGTGTCTAGATGGTTCCTATTTCTCAGATTATTCTAGATACGAAGAGGCTCGGATTTCTCCAAGCCTCTTTTTTATCTTTGTTTCACAATCCACCGCATAACCTTTCCCAAAATGAGCCATAATATAAAGCTACATACGGATACATAAATCCAAGCATTGGGATCCTTTGTCATAGGAAGAGGGATATTCATTCCAAAGAAACCGGTGATAACGGCTAAAACCGCCAACAAGGCTTCAAAGATGGTTAGGGTTGTCAAGTTGTCATTCAAGTTGTTGTTTAGGATATTGTCATAAGAACCTGATAGGTGCTGTAAGACCTTAGAAATAAGATCCGTCATGGCAACCAACTGCCTGGCTTCAATCATGGCATCATCAAACTGCTCTTTTTCGACCTCATTGAGACGACGATAAATGGCGTGCCCCTTGATGTGTTCCAATAGAAGACGGTTTTGTGTGGCTGCAGCCACCAAATAGACCATGCCTATTTCCAAATCTGAAAGATCGTAAAGATTCTTACTCGTCGTTGTCTGTCTTAGGCGTCGACTAACCTCATCTTTTTGCTGATCCAAACATTCAATGACGGGATAGTAGGCATTTGAAATCATCTCAAGTCCTGCAAAGAGCAATTTGTAGATAGACAAATCCTCATGGTTATCCACATAATCTTGCATCTTGCTTATCACATAAGCGTTATCCTCGTTACTAATGGTCACCAAACGCGTATCTTGAACAATAAAGGTCAGAGGAATGGTTTCATAGTATTCCTTGTCCTTCTCAAGAGCCAGAACATTATAGATAAAAGTGATTGTTCCATTCTCACGGTTGTAGTCCATGTGAGCTCGTTCATTTTTATCCAAGGCATACTCTATGGTTTCCTGGTCAATATCATACTTGGTATAAAGGTAGGATTGCTCAGAAATAATATCTGAGTCAATATTAATCCAGTGACGCTTATAACCCAGTTCTTTTTCAATAAACATTTTTCTTCCTCATTACTTTAGCACTGCTGCTGCCAAAGCTTGTTGAATTTCAAAGACGTTATTATCACTCTTAAATTGCAGGACCTCTGCGGGCTCCAGTGCTGATGAAATCCAAATCTTAAGCTCAGCATCTAGGTCAAAGTGACCCGAACTTTCTACAGTAAAACGAGAAATCGAGTGATAAGGGATAGACTTGTAGGAAGTCTTCTTCCCGGTAACACCTTGCTTATCGACTAAAATCAAGCGCTTCTCTGTAAAGACAATCAAGTCACGAACCAAAACATAGGCTAACTCCACCTGTTCACCTGGAATTAAGATACCTTCCAATTGGCGCTCAACCTTATCATTATCTTTTTTAGATGCGTTGCCAAGCAGTCCTGAAAAAAGTCCCATAGTTGTTTCTCCTTTTTTATTGTAAAGATAATCCTTGCTTTAACTATACCACAATTTTAGGATTTCAGACACTTGCAGAAATGGGTTTCTAGTAGTACAATAAAAGAGTCACAAGAGGAGCAATTGCTGAGAATGGCTAGCTTGATTTTTTCTTCAAGACCTGCCTAAACTCTTACCACCTGATCAGGTTAGGACCTGCGTAGGGATGTGTCTCAAAATAGATTGAAATAGAGGAACTTCTATGACATCGTTTTGATGTGGCAAAAAACAGCCAATCAAGACGATTGGTATAGGAGGTTTTTTTATGTCGAAAACAAATATTCGACCAATGATTGAGGTTGCCCTTTTTGCAACCATTGCTTATATTCTGGACTTAGTTACTCAGCCCATGTCACTAGGCCCTTGGATTTCCCTTTCCTTTAAGATGGTACCTATCTTTCTCCTCAGTTTTCGCTGGGGCTTAAAAGCTGGTGCTATGGGCGGACTTATCTGGGGGCTACTTCAAGTGGTGACAGGACAGGCAGCCGGTGGTTGGCTAACCTTAACACAAGGTTTTCTGGAGTATTTTGTCGCCTTTAGTCTTATTGGTATCAGTGGTATTGTCAAACCAGCCCTTGATAAAGCCATTATACAAGGGAAAAAGCTCAAGTCTCTGACGGTGATTACTGAGGGGATTCTGCTTGGTAGCTTTGCTCGTTACTTCATTCACTTTATAGCTGGTGTCATCTTTTGGGGGAGCTATGCTCCTAAAGGACAAAGCCCTTATCTCTATTCATTTATTGTCAATAGCTCATCCTTCCTTGGAGAAACATTGGCCAGCCTCATCGTTTTCTTCGCCCTACAACGATTCCTAGGCAGGTTACTAAATACGGAAAAATAAAAGAAACCATAGGACAGTCTTTAGTGGCAGTCCTATGGTTTTTTGTGTGTTTATAAAAAATAGCAATTATCGCCTATTCACAGTAATAACCTCACTTTTGTTTTACTGTTTTTTATGTTAAGATACAAAAAAAATATATGTTCCCATATATGCAAACTGGAGGTTTCCCATGCAAAAATTTGGAGAAATTTTTAAAAAATTTCGCGAATCAAGAGGGATACGATTAAAAGATGTCGCAAAAGCTGGTATCTCTACATCTCAACTGTCTCGTTTTGAAAAAGGACAGACAGACTTAACCATTACAAAGTTTATGTTGATATTGGACGAGATTAACATGCCTATTGACGAATTCATGTATGCTGTCCATGATTTTCATCGTGATGAACTGAATGAACTATTAGCAAAGATTCAGCTTTTTGTATCGACTCATGATATTAATGGATTAAAGAAACTACTTAATTCCCAACTAAAATCAGAACCTAAACGAGAAAAGTTTCATCACATTAATACTATTTTATTAAAAATTCGCTTGCAGGATTTATCGGGAGAAAGCTATTATACACAGCAGGACCTAACCGATTTAACCGATTATCTATTTAGTGTTGAGTACTGGGGTTATTATGAATTATTAATTTTTGCAAATACCTTAGATGTGTTGAACCATGAGACTCTTATGGTTTTGGCAAAGGAGATGTCTAGAAGGTCTGATTTTTACAAAGAGATTCCTAATAATCGACGCATGATATCAACCATGTTATTAAATGTTTATATTACATGTATAGAAAGAGGAGAGCTCATTGATGCACTGTATTTCGAAAAACAATTAAACCAATGCTTTTTTATCGAGACTGAAATCTATGAACGATTGGTTTTTCAATATGCACAAAATTATTATCAATATAAAAAAGAAGGAAGCAATCAGTCTATTATCGAAATGAAGAAATGTATTGGTGCCATGAAATTGGCAGGGAGCGAGCATATTGCAAAGACTTATGAAGCACATTTGAAAAAATTGATAGAGGAAAATAGTTAGCAAGCATATATGGGAAATTATTAAATAAGATTATTATTCTTGTAAAATTATTTTGTTTAAAAAATATGTGAATCCAATTTCATTTCCAGATTTGATAACTAATATGGAGAAACGATATGTCTAAATCCTTTCTGAAATTACTTATCTCTCAGTTATTTGCTAACTTAGCTGACATTTTTCTCAGGGTATCTCTCATTGCAAATATCTACGTCATTACAAAATCCGTTATTGCAACCTCAATGGTTCCGATTCTAATCGGATTGTCAGCTTTCGTGGCAAGCCTTCTGGTGCCATTAGTAACTAAAAAACTAGCCTTAAATAGAGTGCTTTCATTCACTCAATGTGGAAAGACTTTTTTATTAGCAATACTCCTTGTAATGCTCATTAAGGCTCAATTTGTTCCAGCCTTAGGAATGTATATCTTTGTTGTCGCTATTTCTATCTTAGATGGCTTTGCGTCACCCGTATCTTATGCCATGATTCCTAGATATGCCACAAATTTGGGAAAGGCAAATGCTGCCTTATCAATGAGTGGTGAGGGAATACAATTGATTGGTTGGGGACTGGGCGGTCTCTTATATACTTCGCTTGGTCTTTTCCCTACACTGTTGATAGTCTTACTCCTTTATCTCCTTTCCACTTTTGTGATGCTCTTTCTTCCTCAGGCCAAAATAGAGCAGTTAGAAGCGGAGACAAATCTTGATACTCTAGTAAAAGGATGGAAGTTAGTTGCAAAAAATCCTAAATTAAAGTTATTTGTTCAAGCAAATTTATTAGAGGACTTCTCCAATACAATCTGGGTATCGTCTGTAATCCTTGTTTTTGTAACCGAGGTGTTAAAACAAACTGAAAGTTACTGGGGCTACTCAAATACAGCCTATTCCCTTGGTATCATTTTAGGTGGAATAATTGTCTACAAACTATCCGAAAAGTTTTTAGCGCATAAGTGGAAAAATATTCTCTTTTCACTCTTAGCAATGGCGACCATCACAGCCAGTATCCTCTTTTTCTCAAACACACAAACATTTTTAATTTTCTCAAGTTTAACCGGCTTCTTTTCTCAGTTAAAAGAAGTACCTGAAAGTGTCTTTTTTCAGGAAACTGTCGATGAAAACCAGTTAGTACATGTTTATTCTGTATTTGAAGTCATTTCAACCCTTGCTTTTTCAGTTTTCGTCTTTCTGATGAGTTCTATTACTGAAAAATTTGGAATTACAACAAGTTTCTGGCTATCAACAATTTGCATACTTTTAGAAGCTGGCTTGATTTATCATAATCGTAATTATCTAAAGTAATTAATCATAGGTACACTTGATAACTATTAGGTTTATAAAAAATATAGGACTATCTGATTAGATAGTCCTATATTTTGTGTTGTTTTAGAGACGTGACGTAGATATCAGTGCTAAGATGTTACGACACGAAGTCAGACGGCTAGCTAGCCACAAGATAGTGGCTAGCGTCAAAAGATGAACGATTTAAAATCGTCATCTTTTGTGCCGTATTACATCTTCTCTTCCAATGTTACATCTGGATATTTATCCGCAAACCAACGGAGGGCAAAGTCATTTTCAAAGAGAAATACTGGTTGGTCAAAGCGGTCTTTAGCCAAGATATTTCGGCTTGATGACATGCGTTCATCAAGGTCCTCAGGTTGAATCCAACGCACGGTCTTTTTACCCATTGGTGTCATAACAACTTCGGCATTGTATTCATTTTCCATACGGTGTTTGAAAACTTCAAACTGAAGTTGACCAACGGCACCAAGCATGTATTCACCTGTTTGGTAGTTGGTGTAGAGCTGGATGGCTCCTTCTTGCACCAATTGTTCAATTCCTTTGTGGAAGGACTTCTGTTTCATAACGTTTTTAGCAGAAACTTTCATGAACAACTCTGGCGTAAAGGTTGGTAGTGGCTCAAATTCAAATTTGTTTTTACCTACAGTAAGAGTATCACCAACCTGATAAGTTCCTGTATCGTAAACCCCGATAATGTCTCCTGCCACGGCATTTTCAACATTTTCACGAGACTCGGCCATAAACTGAGTGACGTTAGAGAGCTTAGCTCCTTTACCAGTACGGGTTAAGTTAACACTCATACCACGCTCGAATTCACCAGACACGATACGAACAAAGGCGATACGGTCACGGTGACGTGGGTCCATGTTGGCTTGGATTTTGAAAACAAAACCAGAGAAATCCTTGTTAAGAGGATCAATCTCGTCGCCATCAACTGTCTTGTGGCCATGTGGTTCTGGGGCAAATTTGAGGAAGGTATCGAGGAAGGTTTGAACCCCAAAGTTAGTGAGGGCAGAACCGAAGAAGACCGGCGTCAATTCACCAGCTAAAATAGCTTCTTCAGAGAATTCATTACCCGCTTCTGTCAAGAGTTCGATATCTTCTTTAGCTTGCTCATAGAATGGGTTGTTGGCAAAAAGAGTATCACCATCTTCAATCTTGGCAAAGCGCTCGTCACCTTTATAGAGCTCCAAGCGTTCATTATAGAGGTCATAAAGTCCTTCGAAGGCTTTACCCATACCGATAGGCCAGTTCATTGGGTAGCTAGCAATACCAAGCACTTCTTCCAACTCTTCCAAGAGGTCAAGTGGCTCACGTCCATCACGGTCCAATTTGTTCATGAAGGTGAAGACAGGAATACCACGGTGTTTGACAACTTCGAAAAGCTTTTTGGTTTGGGCCTCAATACCTTTGGCTGAGTCAACGACCATTACAGCAGCATCAACCGCCATAAGGGTACGGTAGGTGTCTTCTGAGAAGTCCTCATGCCCTGGAGTATCAAGGATATTGACACGTTTGCCGGCATAGTCAAACTGCATCACAGATGAGGTTACTGAGATACCACGTTGTTTCTCGATATCCATCCAGTCTGACTTGGCAAAGTTTCCAGTCTTCTTACCTTTTACGGTACCAGCTTCACGGATTTCACCCCCAAAGTAAAGCAATTGTTCAGTTATTGTTGTTTTACCAGCATCGGGGTGAGAGATGATGGCAAAAGTACGGCGTTTCTTAATTTCGTCTTGAATGCTCATAGTTTTCTTTCTTCTTTAAAAAAATAATCTTATTGGAAAGCAAGATAGTTGTAGCACTTCTTTCAGAAAATTTCTGTCTTGTGAGAGCTACATTTGTTGTCGAGGCTTGCAATAATTCTCGCAGGCACAGCTCTTTTATTATATCCAAATTACAGTGTGAAAGCAATTCTGAAAGCGTTTTGTGTTAGAATAAAACAAATAAAATGAAAAAACACGCTATCAACTTTCTGATAGCGTGTTTCTTCATTTATTTAATATTTGTCTTCAAAATGCTCCAGACCTTTTTTCATGATTATCATGAGAATAATCAGAGCTCCTGAAACGGCAAGATATTTGACAAATAAGGGAGTTCCCATAATAAATGGCGTGTGTTTAAGCATGCCGTAGTTTCCACCGATAGTCTGATTAACTATTACCAAAGCTAGATTCAATAATAAGGTAGCCACCACAATCAGCCACTGGCTGATGGGATGAGTTTTATAACTATTAAAAATGACATTCAGGCTATTGACCAGTAGGGCATAGTGGCCAATTAGGAAAGAAAAGCCTGTGATATGAGGAAACTCATAGGGATCAAATACTGGATAAATCAATGCACAGTAAGTCCCGACAACTCCCATAATAGCAAAATAGCTCTTTATCTTACTATTTTTCAAGAGGAGAACAGCAAACATTGCCATGCGGCAATGGTAAAGGGGGAGACTAATATAAAGAGGAAAGCCCTGCCAGAGGTACCAAGTGTATAGGGCAAAGAGTTGAATGGCTTGGATAATGAGAAAGGTCCAACGCCACATATTATTCTTATACCAACGCCAGCTCAAGTAACTCAAAAGCACCATCGCCAAAAGCATTAGTAAATAATAGGGCAACGGTATCTGGGGTGGATGAGTTTGGGTGGTTGTCAAAAATTCCTTCATTCTCTTCTCCTGCTGAAATTACTATGCCTGCTATTATATCAAATTTCAGGGTAAAGCAAAAACCTGCTTGGAGAGCAGGTTAGAGAACTTAATTCTTAGCTTGGAGTTCTTCCACGACCTTGGCTAGGTTCATAGAGTTAGAGCCCTTAAGCAAGATTTGATCGTGCTCGCCTAGGCTTTCTTTGATTTGTTTGACCATAGCGTCAAATTGGTCTTCGTCAGCTGTTTTCTTGAAATAATAAACATGACCAAGAGGGAACATTTGACTAGCAAGTTGTGATAATTCTGCAATGTCTTCACCGTAGAAAATCACCGTATCAATAGCATCTGGTGTCAGACTTAGAATCATCTGTGTGTGAAGTTGAACAGACTGTTCACCGAGTTCTTTCATATCAGCTAGGACAGCGATTTTCTTGCCTCCTTCATTCTTAGGAATAGCTGAGAAGGTTTCCAAAATGAGCTTCATGGCTGTTGGATTAGCATTGTAGACGTCGGAAAGAATATCAGCACCATTAGCTGCTTTTTTCCATTCGGTACGATTTTTTGTGAGTTGCAAGTTAGCAAGAGCTGTGAGGATATTTTCCTCAGTTATACCCAAGTGTTTTGCGACATAGGCAGCAACCATGGCATTTGTGGCATTGTATTTTCCAGTGACTGGCAAGGTAACTTGTCCGTCTAGGAAGTTTGTTGAAAAGGTAAGATGATCCTTGTATTCCGTCAACTCAGAGACTGTAAGCTCTGCACCATCCCCAAAGCGTACCACTTCAAGATTGCTTGGCAAGAAAGGATCTACGATTGGATCACTTGGCACAAGCAAGAGGCTACCTTCAGGCATACCGTCTTGCATTTGCATTTTACCTTGGGCAATCTTGTCACGGCTACCGAAGAATTCCAAATGAGCCTCTCCAATTAAGGTAACAACAGCTGTTTTTGGCTTCGCCAAGGTTGACAAGAGGTGAATGTCTCCCATGTGGTCTTGTCCCATCTCAAGGACGATTTTCTCTGTATCATCAGGCATGTGGAGGGCTGTATAAGGAAGACCAATCTCGTTGTTGTAATTTCCTTGAGTTTTGTAAGTACGATAGGTTGTTGCCGAGATATCATGAATCATGTCCTTGGTTGTTGTCTTACCATTAGAACCAGTCACAGCAATAACATCAACCTCAGTCTTTTCAAGATAGTAGGCAGCTAGTTTTTGGAAGGCTTCAAGAGCGTCATCAACTAGGATGTGGGCTTGATCGGCCGGTAATTCTTTTTCTGTGAATGTCGCTAGAGCACCATTGTCAAAGGCTGTTTGGATAAAATCGTGCCCATCACGCGCCCCTTTTAGTGGTAAAAAGAGGTCACCCTCTGTAATCTTACGGCTATCAAACTCAATCTGGTTAATGGTAACATCTTCATAGGCTGTGACATCATTTTTAGCGCCAACAACCTTGGCAATTTCATGTAGTGTCAGTTTCATCTTAAAATCCTCTGTTATATTTTTACAAGTCTGGCAAGAAATAAGATTTTCTTGCCTACAATCACTCCCAATTATATCACAAATCAGGCCAGCTTTTGCTTGGGAGATGAATTTGTTACAATGGTTGATGAAAGGATTAGGCATGACAAAGAAAAAATTAATCAGTCCCTCTAACAAAGAGAAAGACAGAAGAAGTGACTGCCAAAGTATTGAAGAACCTAAAAGCTGACGCTTTAATTGGAGAAATGTAGTTCTACTAGAGCCAACATCTGGATTGATCATCTTATTAATACTAGCACTGCTATATGGTGGTTTTTATTATTACCATCATTATACAGTCAACAAAGATAACATTTATGGTCTCTGGCAGTCTGATCATCATCAGTTAGCGATTTCCTATAAGCATATTCGAAAACGAGGAAATATCGACTGGCAGGTCGTACAGGATGGTAAGGATATTATCTATGCTGCTAGAACTCGCCCGGTCAAACGGCTTAATGACGGAACTCTTCACATGGAGCTCTACACTGTGGAAGGTTACCTGACAGACCTCCCCACCAAGGATGGTTTCAGCTATATGGATTTCTATCTTCGTAAAAACAATTATCTTACCTATGATGGTGAGTCCTACAAGCGTATCAATTCTGGAAACAAGTCCATCACTTGGAAAGATGGGTCCACCAGCCCTTATGGTGAACGGAAAACAACTATAGATGAGGTTTTTGAAGCCCTCTATTTGATACTTATGGGGATTTGCTCAGTTCTTATCATTACAGAGGCTCGGCAAAAGAGGAGAGAAAAACTAAGTGAGACACCAATCAAAAAGAAAATACGCTGACCGAAAGAAACTCAACCGAAAATATCATTCACAAAAAGCATATCGAAAAGAACAAAAACGTAAAACGGGATGGCGAGCACTCTGGGATAAATTTACAGACTGTTTAGCCAACATTTTTGGGATATGTTTCCTACTCATGATACCGATTTTCATCGTCCATATGATTTTCTTTGACGATGGGGTTTATAAAGATGGTATCTACGGTCTGTGGCAATCTGAAAATCATAAGCTTGCCATATCATATGAAGATGGTTCAAAGGGAAGTAAGCGTGATTGGGATATTGTTCAAGATGGAAATGTCCTCATAAAAGATGCACGCATTGATGATATTAAACGCTTCAAGGATGGCACCCTCTATATTGAAGTTTATGCCAAGGAACGCCTGTTTTCAGACCTTCCCACAAAGAACGGCTACAACTATTTGAATATGTATGTCCGTAAAGATAATTACTTGACCTATGATGGTGAATCCTACAAACGGATTGATGATGAAAACAAGAGTATTACCTGGAAAGATGGTTCAAAATCCCTTTATGGTCAACGAATAACCTTGTTTGATCGTCTGAAACCTTATATCGTATTTGGAATTATTGGTTCTATGATTTT